>Ga0302326_10003581_pt1 | contig 36415 bp, 28 predicted proteins | sample Palsa_T0_3_FD_202264 | JGI IMG/M metagenome (GOLD analysis project Ga0302326, IMG submission 202264) | Peat permafrost microbial communities from Stordalen Mire near Abisko, Sweden - Palsa_T0_3 | ecosystem: Environmental > Terrestrial > Soil > Palsa > Peat permafrost | place: Sweden: Abisko... | reverse complement strand
TTCATCGCTCAGGCGGGCCAGGTCGATGCGGATTTCGCGAAGCTGGTGCTGCGCCGCCAGCCCGCGCCATCGCCGCAGGCTCACATCCCGATAGGATCGCTCGACGGCATCGTCCAGAATGCGGTCGTACGCCTCGGGCTCGGCCAGTTGCACGTTGGCCAGTTCCATGATGTAGAGCACCTCATCGAAGTATTTTGGCTCATCGATGATGAGGGCCGCGTCCCAGTCGATGACGACAACGTCGCTTTCGTAATAGCTCAGCGCGCGGCTGCTGGTTTCCTCCGATTCCTGATCGGACAGCCGGCCGGGGTCGGATTCTTCGGTAAGCAATGCCGAGACGGACCGCCGATGCTCCTTGAGCCAGGCCTCGGCGCAGATCGGCGTCTGCCGCGTTCCCCCCGGCGGAGAGTGAATGCAAAAAACGGTGTACGCTTCCTCATCCCCCAGTTTCTCCACCGGCCGGACGTAGAAGTCTTTGAGTTCCCGGCGCACCTGATCGGCCAGATCGCGCACCTCATCGTAGAGATAGCTGCCATCGTTGAACTTCAGATCATGCAGCGGCACCAGATCTTCCACATGCTGCACATCAAACGGCAAACGCACGGTGATGCTGATCGCGCCGACCGGAAGCAGTTTAACGGTTCGTTCCAACCGAACCCGCCCCAGCGGACCAAATTTCTCCACCGGCGGCAATCGAACCATCTGCGGCCGATAGAAAAACAATTGCCGCGGACTGCGTTTGCTGGCATCGACCGCGAATTGGGCCACCGTCTGGCCGAGCAATGTCTGCACGGGCTTGCGGATCATTTCGTACGCCACGTCAAAGGCGTACATGTAGACGACCTCGCCGCGCAGGAGGGAGGGATTTTCAACTGTCGGCCCGACCATGAGGGGCATTGTAGCGAAGAAACGCTCTCCACTGTCGGAGTGGACTGGTCGCTTAAGCGACCAGTCCGCTGGCGGATTGGTCCACCACCATCACGCGCCCACCCTCTTCCACTTGATCACCTTCCACCCCACCCAGATCACCCCCAGAAACGGCCCGACGAGGCACAGTCCGATGACGATTAACTGCAGGCTCCACAGCAATCCCGCAACGCTCGTGGTCAGGCCGGCGCGGATCGATCCCCATAGTCCGCGATCACCGCTGACGATCGCTTCGGGAGTGGCGATGGAGATGTCCAGCCGGCTCCGCGCAAGTTGGCCGTCGGGCGCTTGCGGATTTTGCGTCGATTGCACCACCCGCGGATCGCCTTCATGTTTCACGCGATCCACCACGACCGCGGATTGTCCCAGCGGAACATCGATAATCAGATGGGCGGTGGTTCGCCCGTTGGCTTCCTTCGAGAGCGTGGAATCGACCACGCGCCCGCCGGCGCCGCCGGCGGCCGAGAGCACATCCGCCTGTGCCAAATCCACGTCGCCGCACTCCACGGTCAGCGTCCAACTCTCGCGCGGGGGCAGGAGCGTCGCATCGTGCAAACCCACCTTGAATTGGACCTTGGTGTCCAGCGTGTTCTGATCGTCGTTGGACCGTACCACTTGCCGCTCAATCGAATCGCCGGCTTCGGACAGAGCATGTTCGACGGCATCGATATCACCGCGCTTCACCTCGAAATCGAGCCAACCGGCGGTCTGGTTTTGCTGATTGCCATTGGCATCCCGCTCGTTATCGAGCTTGCTCACGATGACCCGCGCCTTGAGTCCCCCGATGGTCGTCATCAACTTGGTATACGCCGCCGTCACATCCCGCGTCGCGATGGCCAATGTGCGTACCTCGCGCGGATTCACCGAAGCGATCGAGCGAAGCTGCACGGAAAAGCCGCGCTTGGTGGAAGTGACGTTGTTGGTATCGGGGTTTTCCGTCACGTTGGAATTCATCACCTCGCCGGTCTGTTTGACGTCCATCAGCACGCCATCGGCATCGGTGGATTTCACTTCGAAGCTGAGCGTTCCCGTCGTCTGATCGGGTGTTGGCCGGCTCAGGTTGGATGACAGCACCCGCCCGCCGGCCTTGTTCACGCGATCGAGAATGGCGTGATAGGAGGCTTCGACATCATCGCACGCCAGTTCCGCATTCACGGTTTGTCGCGGAGCGACGTTGGCGAGGTTGTAGAGCGAAAGCGTGAGCCGCGTGTCCTTCTGCTCGATGCGCAGGCCCGGCGGCAATGTGTCGGCGTTCACGGCGTTGCCGTGCCCATCGGTCGTCACTTCCTGCCGCTGCACTTCCAGGCGGGAAACCTTGCCGAGCTGTTTCAAATGATCGATGACCGGCCCCGCCTTGTCCGGCGGCACATCGGCGACGATTTTTCCCGCCAGTTGCCCGGCATCGAATTGCTTCAATTCGCTCTCGACGATCCGCCCTTTCACTTCATCAATCGCGCTGATCGCATCGGCCCGGGCTTTTTCCACATCTTCGGTTTCCACGCCCATGTCCACGGATTCGGATTGCGACGCCAGAGCCGGCGTTTTGATGTCCTTCTCCGTGAGCGTCAGCTCCAGCGTGGAGAGGGCCACCAGGTTGTCGTAATAATTCATCTGCCCGGTGATCTTCTCGATCTTCTCCCGCCAATCGCCCAGTTCCTTTTCAGCCGCGAGCAGATCCTTGATCGCGCCCTTGCCGTCTTTGATCAATTCCAGCAGCCGATCCTCCATCGCGCGTGCCGCGCGCAGCTCGCTGGCCAGATCGGTGTATTCCTTGGTGACATCCTCCGCCGTGATTTTCTGTTCCTTGAGTTCCCCCAGCGCCCGCAGCTTGAGCACCAGCACATCCAGATGATCCGGCCCGATGCGGACGGTGATGGTGCCGGTGACTTTGCCATTGGGCATTTTGTCTGAATTGGTCGTGCCGACGTACCCGCCTTCCTCGGCGACGATGGCCGAGACCTGCATGTAGGCCGAGTCGAAGGAATCGACGATAAATTCCATCGTGCCGTTGCGGATGACTTTGCGCTGGATCGGCTGAATCGCCGGCGGCTGCTCGGTCGCGGGCGGCGTCTGACCCTGCGTTGAATCTGGAACAGGCGCGGGCGTTGGTTCGGCCGCAGCTTGGGTGGCTGTTGAATCCGCCAGCGCGAACTCCTCTCTTTGCAGAATCGCCTGCTGGGCCTGCTGCTGGGGGCTGCGATTGCCGAGGGGAGCGTTGAGCGAATTGCCCAAATCGACTTTGCCCCCGATACCGTAACTCTTATTGGTTCCTCCGTTGAGGTCCACACCGAGATCGTCCTTCTTCGCCGAGTCGAACCGGAAGTAAAGCGCCGTCGGAGCCGGCGCGATCGGCGTGATTGCGGCTTTGGCGTACTCCCTTTCCGCGAGTTGGCCGGTGCCGCTAATCGTGGTGCCGCCCGAGTAGGTATTTGCACCTTTCAGCGCAGGCGTTTCGTCGCCATCAAGAGGGAGGAGGATGGAATCATTGCCATCCCCGGGACCGAGCAAAGGGCCCATGCTCCCTTTGGCCTCGAGCCCATGCGCACCATAGACATTGTCGCGCTGCCCGACGAACGAGCTCTGGTTGCTTTGGACGTGGCCGTCGGCAAAGAGCACGTTCTGGCCGGCACCGCGATTGTTGGCGGCATTGGCGGTGGCCATTGCTTGACCTGGAACATCAATGAACCGACCCGACGCCGCGTTCGTGCCGCCGAAGTAGTCGAATTTCGGGGCGTTGCTCGCTGGAGAAGCTGCTTGCTGCCTGTCCTCCGCGCCTGAGCCTGCCATGGAATCCCATTGCCTGTCGAGCGCCTGCCCGGTCCCGGTAGTTCCGCCGCCGAAAAACGCAAAGGTCGGCCACCGATCATTATTGATCCTCTCACTGGCCACATACCCGAATCCCCCCAGCACAATCGCCGCCGCCGCCGCGACGGCGGCGCGGCGGACGAGCGGGTTCACCTTTCGGCTCACCAACCGCATCGGCCGATCGAGCCGGTCGATGATCGCCTGTTCAAACCCGGCCGTCGGCCGCACGGAGGCAAATAGAGTGTTCATGGTTTGATCCGTTTGCGAAATGGCCGCGAGCTTGCCGGCACAGTCGCCGCAGGTTGCGGCGTGCGACTCGATACGGCCACGTTCGTCGGCGGACAACCCGCCCATCACGTACGCCGTCGCGTGGTCGTCGAACCAGTTGTGTTCATCGTTAGACATCACACACCTCTTATTTCAGCCTCGGCCGGGAGGCCGATGGACGCGACAATCGACACAACTCCTCATCTCAAATCGGAAACCCATCGGCCTTCCGGCCGAGGCTAAAGTTGTTCGATCGAAGGCGAGTCACAGAGCGATTTTTAGCGGCGGTGCGCAGCACCGCGATATCTCTCGAGGTCGTGACCTACCGCGGTGCTGCGCACCGCCGCTAACTGGAAATCGCCTATTGCTTCGCATCCATCTTTTCCCGCAACATCGCCATCCCGCGTTGCAGCAAGCCGCGTAACGATCCGTTGCTCAGCGCCAACTGCCGCGAGATCGTTTCGTAATCGGCTCCGCCCAGATACCGCAGCGCCAGCGGCACGCGATATTCCTCGGGCAACGCGCGCAGCATTTCCATCGCGCGGTCGCATTGCTCCTTGTCTTGAACGGTCGATACCGGCGATGCAGCGGGATGAACGGCGGATGCCATTTCATCGTCCGCCGCACGTCGGCCCGAGCGCCTCTTACGGTTCTGGTGTTTCGCAGCATCCAACAGCTTCCGCTGCGCAATCGCCCAGAGCCAACCTCGGAATGCCGCCGGATCAGACAATTCACCAATCTGCTGCCACGCCGTGAAGAACGTCTCCTGCGTCAGGTCCTCCGCTCGATGGGCATCGCCGGTCTGGAGATGCAATCGGGCGAAGACCCATCGGCCGGTGCGGTGCACGAGTGATTCGAAGGCCGCGCGGTCGCCGAATCGGCTGCGTGCCGCCAGCTCCTGCTCAAGAAGGTCCTCGCCGCAGTCGGTCAATCGCTGCTCCGGTCAGAAGAGTAGACGATAATTGGACGCTGCCGGCGCGCGAAAAGTTTCGCGGCTTTGGTGTAGCCGGCGAGCATGCTCGCCGGCTAAACGGGGCGGCGGTCGCTTTACTCCGCGGCGGATCGACCGCTACAGTAGCAATCTCATGGCGGACGGTTCGATTCAATCTGGCGAGAGACACGCGCTGCTGACGGCGCCGGCGGTGGTCGCCATCGCGGGGTGGCTGATGCCGGGGATGGGATACATCCTCCTGGGCGAGCGCGCCCGTGGATTGACCATCATGATCACGGTGCTCACGATGTTTATTTCCGGCCTTCTGATCGCCGGCGTACGGGTCATCGATGTGCCGGGATATGACAAGAACGGATTTGAAGATCGCGTTGACGCCAATGGCCGCCACGTCGAACGCAGCACCGAATATGATTATCAGAACGCTCATTCCGCGCTTTTCAGCGCGGACTTTATTTCGGAGATCGCGGCCAAGCCGTGGTATGTGGGGCAGATCTTTGCCGGGCCGATCAATCTGATCGCATCTGTGGTTTCAATTCACGAAGCACAATTGAACCTGCCCATGACGCACGCGCGGCTGGAGGAGATCGGAACGCTCTACACGGCTGTGGCGGGGATGCTGAATCTGCTGGCGATGCTGGATGCCTCCAGCCGGGCGGCCAACCCAGAGCAATCGGCGGAGCCAGTGGCATGAGCCTGCTTGGTTATACGCCATTTCTGCAGCCGATCCCCGGTCTCTGGAACGAGTGGATCTGGCTTCTGCTGCCGTTGTGCCTGGGCGTGTCGGTGGTCTACAAATCGATCAAATGCCAAAGCATGAGGGCGGTTCCGCTGCAGGCGCTGTTGATCACCATTTACATTCTGCTGAGCATGGCGGTCGCGGGGGCAGCGCTGGCGGGCGTGGTGCGGGTGCTGGAACACTGATCGTCTTACCGTCAAACATTCTGTTGGAAATCAGAATTTCAGCGCCGCCGCCTTTGCACGTGCGCCATCACAGCAATCCCCATCGCCGCGCACGTTCCGAAATATGTCAATCCACCCGCCACCATTAGCATCAGTAGTTGTATCGCCCAGATCAGTTTTCTCTGTCCATGTGGATAGATGGGCAGATGTTGCAACAGCAGACATACGCCCAGCATCGCCGCCGATGCTGTCAGCATGATGGCGACGGGCCTGGCGCTGCGCCGTAAACCGATTCCTCCCACGCGCCGATCGAGCATCCAGAGCATGATCAGGCTCTGCATCGCGAAGCTCACCAGCGTGCCGACGGCCATGCCGCTTTCGCCGAGATGCGTCCAGAGCAGGGGCACTTCGATCGCGGTGTTCACCACCAGATTCATGATGCCCCAGATCAGCGGGGTCACCGTATCGTGCAGGGCGTAATAGGCGCGATTGAGGATCTGCTGCAGGCTGAACGCCCAGATGGCGGCGGAATAGATCGCGGTGGAGAGGGCAACCCACTGGGTGTCGGTGTCGGTGAATTTGCCCTGCTGAAACATCAATCGCACGGCGGGCATGCGGACGACGATCAGGCCGATGCTGGCGGGGAGTCCGATGAAGAGAGATGCCTCGATGCCTTGGCGCAGGACGTTGCGGAATTGGTCGGGCACCTCATTGCTGGCCAATCCGTGAGTCGCATCGGTGCTGAGTTTGGGAAAAATGGCGGTTGCCAATGCGATAGCGAAAACGCCCAGGGGAAATTGATACAGAAACTGCGCCCAGTTCAATCGCGCTGCCGCTCCTGGCGCCAGCGGATAGCGAATGATGTGATGCAAGAGGGTGAAGGTGGTCTTGCTTCCATCGGAGGCGAGGAAAAAGCTCAACCCGCGATCGAGCATCGTGCTTATCTGCAGCACACCGGCACCCAGGGCAACCGGCAGCGTGAGCACGAGCATCCGCCGGATGGCCGGAGTGAAAATGTGGAAATCCGGCTTGAAGTGAAATCCAACCGCGCGCAGAGAAGGGAGTAACATGGAGATCTGCAGGCAGCCGGCGAGGAGAACAGTCCAGCTCAGCCAGTGAACGCCGCGCTCCATTCCCTGTGGCGTGGAAAGATTGAAGCGGTGCGCGGCGATGATGATGGCGATGATGTGGCAGGCGTTGAGGACGATCGCGGTTGCGGCGGCGGCGGCGAAGCGGGCGTGGACCTGCAGGATGCCGCTGAGGAATGCGGTGCCGCAGACCAGCAGCACGTAGGGGAGCATGATCATCGTCAGATGCACGCCGAGCAGATTTTTCGGCCGCAGCTCAAAGAACGTCGACGCCCAGAGCCCGGCTTCGCCCACGAGAGTGATGAGCAGGAGAATCGCGCAGAGCAGATTCACGCTTGCGGCGGCAAAATCATTTGCCGAGAGTGCGCCGCCCGTGCCCTCTTTCTCGTGTTTAACGGCTTGCGCGTACAGCGGAATAAACGCCGCCGAGAGCGCCCCTTCGCCCAGCAGCTTGCGGAATAAATTGGGGACCGTGAAAGCGACGGTGAAAGCCGAATAGGCTGCGCCGGCGCCGAAGAAATTGCTCGCGCACGCCTCTCGGGCCATCCCCAGCAGCCGGCTCAACAGCGTCACGACGCCAATTAATTTCGCGTGGGAGACATACGAAGCGTGCGACGGGCGCGGCTCTTCGGGCTCGACGGGCTCGATGGGGGAAACGCTGACTTCTGCGACGTCGGACATCCGTATCCTTCGCAAACGCTTCTCCGACAACGGACTGGTTGCTTAAGCAACCAGTCAACGAGGGAGAGATTGGGAAAACCTTACGAGCGCATCAGCCGAGCCTTGAAACGCTTCGCCGCGGCGCGGGGGTCATCCTGACCGATTACCGCGGCGGTCACGGCGATGGCGCGAATGCCGGTCGCCAGAACCTCATCGACATTTTCCTCGTTGATCCCCGCAATCGCCACCAAAGGCAAGTGTATTGCCTTGGCGGCCTCCGTCGCGTACGCCGGGCCGGCTAAAAATTCGCGCGGCTTGGTGCCGCTTTTGAAAAATGGCCCGATGCCCAGATAATCCGCTCCATCTCGCAGCGCCGCTTTGGCATGATCCATGCAGTGCGTGCTGACACCGATGATTTTCTCCCGGCCGAGGATTTTTCTAGCCTCGATCACAGGCAGATCGTCTTGTCCAAGGTGCACGCCGTCCGCGTCGCTGAGGAGCGCGATGTCCGGACGATCGTTTATGATGCAAAGCACATCATGTCGGCGGCAAAGGTCGCCCAGTAGCCGGGCACGACTGAGCAATTCGCCGCTCTCCAGATTTTTTTCACGCAGTTGCAGACAATCCGCACCGCCGAGGATCGCTCGCTGGGCCGCGTCGAGCCACGGCAGCTTGCAGGCCGATTCGGTAGTCAATACGTACAACCGAACATTGGCAAAACGCGATGCGGGGCGGAGGGAGAAGGCCAGCTTTTGCTCGATATCGTAAATGCGATAGCGCATCGCCTCCACCTTGCCAGCATCGGGTGGGCTTGTTGTCTTGAGGAATTCTTCGATTGTCCGCAGCGCTTCGCCCAGCCGCTTTCCCGCCGCCGTGATGACGGCCGCCGTATTTTCTCGAACAAGCTCCGCCGAGGTTTTGTTGCCCGTGCCGACATCGCCGCTCGTGTCCCGCGAGTAGATCGCATCGGCGGGGACCAGAGCCGTCAAATCGTGGCGGATCTGCTTAAGTGCGGCGGAGGTGGGGCCATCATCAAGGATAAAGCGCGCGTAATCCTCCATCACCCGCAGCGCTTCGCGAGCGCGGTTGGCGTTGGCATCGAGCAGACGAAACACATTGACGTCGGGCATCAGAAGGCGGCGATTATAGGCCGATCGGCCGGCGTGTGAACCCGCTGCGCCTCGAGCGCGCCTTCCTCGAACGCAGCTTGGCGCTGCCGCGACGAAAGAAAGGGTCTTTCAAAATACAAAAAGAATACGTAGGCGCTGGCCACCGCGATGGGCGTTGCCACAAATAAGAGCATGACGAATGCGGGATATCCGCTCAGATGCGTCGGCCGGACGAAAACCTGCCAACAGATTTGAATCATCGGAGCGTGAATCAAGTACAAGCTGAATGCGAACGCGCCAATGGCAGGCAACGGCGACCAGGAAAGGGCGGATCGCATGAATGAATCCTGGGGCATCGACCAGCGGGCAAGCCATGATGCCATTGCCAGCCCGTAGAGAAAATCAAATACCGGCTCTCGCGAGAGTCGGTCCGGGAGCAGATGGGCGTGGGACGCGATTGCCATGACACTTGCTACAGAGGCAAAGATGGTCAGCCACCGTTTGAACGGCATGCCATGTCGATGATGAACACCGCAGGCAAGGTACGAAGCATAGACGCCCATCGCGAAGAGTCCGATGAACGACAGCGTCGTCTGTAAAAAAATCAGCTTCATCGAGATGTGCGGAAGAGCGTAGGAGACAGAGGTTGCTGAAACAGCGATGGTCGCCGTGGCCACTTTGCCGCCCGATCTGCGCCAAAGCCAGAGAATGGCCGGAAACAGAAAATAGATCCGCCACTCCACCGCGATTGACCAGAAGACGTGATTGATGCGAATTGGATCAATGATGTCGTTTGTCAGCAGCAGAGCCGAAACCACGGCCTGCCATGTGATTGGCAATGTCATGTCCCAATGGGTGCCCGTCTTCTTTGCCACCACCGTCAGGCACATTGCGACGCACAGGCCCGTGGCGATCCAGTAGGTGGGCAATATTCGCCGCGCCCTTTTCCAGTAGAAGTCGATGGCCCCGTCTCGCAATCGGTAGCCCCGTGTGAGGGTTGGCATCATGAGGCAAAAGCCGGAAAGCACGATGAACCAATCCACCGCCGCTCGACCCTGAGTCATGGTCCTGGCGAAAACGCGATGGAACCCCATCGCAGCGCCGGCCGGGAGTCCCGCTGGCCAGATGGTCAGATAGACATGATCCATCAACACATACAGCGCGAGGCACGCACGCAGTCCATCCAGATGTGGAAAATGCCGCGGCCGGCCCCTCGGTGTGATCCGAAGGGGGACTGCCTTGACGGGCTCTTCTAACGCGACCAAGACGATTGCCGCCTTTCACCTCCTCGATCCCATTTCTTCGCCGCAGCGAGGCAAGATCGGTGCACGTGCCGGAAATGCAGAGACCTTAATTGCTGATGCTGATTACCGAAAAACCTGATAGGTCGTCCCCTTTTATCATCTCCATTTCGGAAATCCACAGAAAAATCAGATTTATCTGCCCGCTAATCAATTTCCTTCCGCAAGACCGGAAAAGTTTGCCCGGCTTCGCGCCAAACAATGCGGCAAATAGGAGATGCGGGTTGGGGGCAGGCAGATGCTTGGCATCGTACGCGAGGCTGCCATGGTGACGGATGATTCGTTTTTGCCGATTGCTGGCGCTTCGTTGACACGCTTGGGCCCCTTACCTAGCTTGACGGCTATGGTGCCCCTCACCCGCCACGGCTTCCGGGAGATGCTGATCGGTTCGCTGGTGTTGGCGGTGGTCGCTATCGGGCTGGATTGGGTGTGGTGGCCGCTGGCGTTGCTGCCGTTGCCGTTGCTCATTTTTCTCTTCGCTTTTTTTCGCGATCCCAATCGCGGATTGCCGGCCGAGCAGCATGCGATGGTCAGCCCCGCCGATGGGACCGTTTCGGACATCACCGAAATTGAACACGACCAATGGCTCGGTGGGCCGGCCGTGCGCGTCGGGATTTTTCTTTCGGTTTTCAACGTTCATGTCAATCGGAGTCCCTGCGATGGAAAAGTCGCGAAAGTGGAATACAAGAAAGGGAGATTCATCAATGCGATGAAACACGATGCCGCTTCTTCGGACAACGAATCCAATACGATATTGCTCGTGGAGCGCGATGGCACCGAGCCGGTGGCGGTGGTCAAGCAAATCGTGGGCTTGATCGCACGACGCATTATTTTTCCGCTACAGGTGGGGGATGCCGTTTGCCGCGGCGATCGGATCGGAATGATCAAGTTCGGCAGCCGAACCGAGTTGTACATTCCCAAACGGCTTGAGCCGCAGATCAAAGTCACCGTGGGCCAGAAGGTTCGCGGCGCGGCGGATGTGATCGCGCTGTTGGGCAAGCCGATCCATACTCGAACCAAAGGCGTCGATGATAGCGAAGTCGAACCGCTGGTCGGGCGGGAGACGCCGGCGTAGCGCACGCCCTTGCCCAGGCGATTCGGATGTGTATAATACACATCAATGGCGGCGAAGAACAAAACGGCCGCCGAAATCATCCGACGCCTTCGGACAGAGGGCTGGATTCTGACGCGGCAGTCAGGCGCTCATCGCCAATTTAAACACCCGACCAAGCCCGGCAGGGTCACGGTTTCTGTTCATCGAGGAACGATTCCGCTCGGTACGCTACGGAGTATTTACAGACAAGCGGGATGGGACTGGTAAGCCATCGGCCAGAGCAGAGGAACCGTCAAATGAACTATCCCATTTGGATTCACAAGGACCCCAAGTCACTCTACGGAGTTACGGTGCCGGACTTGCCCGGCTGTTTCTCCCTGGGTTCCACCTTCGACGAAGCGGTTGCGATGGCGAAGGAGGCAATCGAACTGCACCTTGAAGGAATGATTGGAGACGGCGAGGCAATTCCCGATGCCACCGATATCGAGGCGCTGTGGAGAGATAAACGATACGCCGGAGGGGCATGGGCGTCGGTAACGATCGATCCGTCCAAGCTCCCGCTCAAGGCCGAGCGAGTGAATATCACGATGCCCAAGCCAATCCTCGATGCGGTGGATCGTTTCGCCGCGGAACATGGCGATACGCGATCGGGCCTTTTGCTCAAGGCCGTTACCCAGCATATAGCCAAATCGAAACAGTCAAAGCAGCACAGGCACATGGCAAAACGGTGACTGCGGACGGAACACCGTGCCTCATCACGCTATATTTCAGTCGTTGGGCTCGTTGACACGCCCCACCGCCAGTGCCTAGTTTGAGCGGCGATGGCACGCCTATTTTGTAATCGCTTTCCGTTGATAACCTATCCGCGCGCTCGCGCGCGGGAGAGCAGAGCATGAATCGGTCGGACTTTGTGCCAGGCGGGGGAAAGAATGACCGACGGGAACGCCGGCGGCGGCGGATTCGCAGGCGGGGGCGGCGGGCATATATCCGATCCGTTTATTTTCTTCCCAGTCTTGCGACGCTGGGTAATGCCGTTTGCGGATTTGCATCGATTTATGTCGCGGCGTTCGATAATCAGAATGTGGGCAGGGACCCGGTGGCGCTGTTTCTCTTCGACCACAAATTCGTCGCTGCCGCGTACTTGGTTTTCTTTGCGATGATTTTCGACGCGCTTGATGGGCGGCTCGCGCGGTTTGCCCGGCATACCACTGATTTCGGTGGTCAGCTAGATAGCTTGGCGGATGTGATCAGCTTCGGCGCGGCGCCGGCGTTTCTGGCCATTCAGGTCTTCAAGGTGGATGGGCCGCAGGTGCCGTTTGTGATTTCGCGATTGGTCTGGGCAATCGGCGCACTTTATTTCAGCTGCGCGCTCTTGAGACTGGCGCGGTTCAATGTCAGCAACGAGCACGGCGAGCAGCATCATTTCAGTTTTCTGGGTCTGCCAAGCCCGGGCGCGGGCGGTGCAATTGTCGCCTTTATCTTGATGCAGCAGGATCTGGTTCAGGCGGCGAAGGATGCGAGCGGGGAGGGATTTTTCAAGGATGCGACCGGGCAGGGTTTTTTCGAGGCGCTGGCGAACATCTCTTCGCTGGCTTTGCCACTGCTCGTGCTGGCGACGGGATTGCTGATGGTGAGCAACATCCGTTATCCGCATGTCGTCAATCGCTACCTGCGCGGGAGGCGGTCGATCGATCGATTGCTTTTCGTCGTCGTGATTCTGCTGTTGCTCGTTGTGGCGCATCGATACACACTGGGCATCGGAATGCTGACCTATGTTTTCTGGGGGTTTGCATCGTATGCGTATCTGCGATTGCGCTCGCGGGCATCGGGAAGTCCGCCGGGGAAAAGCAATTAGCAGATATTGGTGGATCAGCCCATCATGGGGGTTGGGGGTAGGTAAACCGGCGAGGTTCTTTCCCGATCCAAGAGCTACGACTTCCGGCCTGCGCTTGCCTTGCGCCTTGCCCCGCATGCCGCATCGACGAATAATCCGAATCCAGCATGGACGCACAAACCATTGTCACTCGTTTCGCGCCCTCGCCCACCGGGTATCTCCATGTGGGCGGAGCGCGCACTGCGTTGTTTAACTGGCTGCTGGCTCGTCATAGCGGCGGTCGATTTCTGCTGCGCATCGAAGACACCGATCTTGCCCGCAGCACCGAGGAGGCAACGCATCAGTTGCTCGAAGACCTGCGCTGGCTCGGGCTGCAATGGGATAATGCGGAGTTGGTTTATCAATCAAAACGATTGCCGATCTACAACCGGATGATCGATGACCTGCTTGCCCGCGGGCTGGCGTACAAGGCGTATGAGACGAACGAGGAACTCGCGAATCAGCGAAAGCAAGCGGACCAGGCGAAACGGCAGTTTCGCTATCGCCGCCCACAACTGACCGAGGAGCAGATGCGCGCCTACGAAGCGGAGGGACGGCCGCATGTGGTTCGCTTTGCGATGCCGGTCAAGGATTATCGGTTTGATGATGCGGTGCTGGGGCCGAATCAGGGATTCGCGGCGGCCGAGGTACAGGATTTTGTCATCCGAAAGAGCGATGGAATGCCGACGTATCATTTCGGTGTCGTCGTCGATGATGCCGAAAGCGGTATCACGCATGTCCTGCGCGGGCAGGAGCATCTGCTCAACACCTGCAATCACATCGCGCTGCAGGAAGCGCTGGGGTATGCGCGGCCCGTTTACGCGCATCTTCCGGTGATCCTCAATCCTGAAACGAGCGAGAAACTTTCGAAGCGCGATCGGGATCGGAAGATTCGCCAGCGGTCGCATGAATGGTTGCGCAGTCAGAAGAAGACGATCGCCGAACTGGCTGGCGCTGCGAATCTGCCCGTCGATCGGCTTACCGAATGGCTGGGAAATGACAAGATACAGTTGGATCTTTCTGAGCAACCCAAGGTGATGGGTGTCATAGGCCTAAAGGAAGCCGATCTGCCGGAGATCATGGTGCATGATTTTCGGAAGGCCGGATATCTGCCGGAGGTGCTGAATAATTTCCTCGCCCTTTTGGGCTGGAGTCCGGGGAATGATCTTGAACGAATGAGCACGGCGGAGCTGATTTCGCGATTTACGCTGGACGGCATCGGCAAATCCAATGCGAAATTCAATCGGGAAAAACTGATTGCATTCAACACTGAGGCGTGCGCTGCGGCATCGCCGGAAAGATTGCTGGCGGCATTCAAGGATTTTCTCGCGGCCAATTCGCAATCGCCGGTCAATAGCGCAACTGATGAACAATTGTCCCGCCTTCTGCAGATGAAAGTCGGTTTCCGTACGCTACGCGAGGTGGAGGAGAAGAGCCGGTTTCTGTTTATTTCTGATGAAAAGATCGAATACGATCGTGGTGCGGTGGCGAAAGTGCTGAAGAAAAATAACGGAGAGGGAGCGGAAGTGTTGCGCGGCGCGCGTGATGTTCTCTGGTCCCTTTCGGATTGGAGCGCTGCGAGCCTGGAAGGCGCGCTCAACGGCTATTGCGCATCCAGGGGATTGATACTGGCGAAGGTGGCCCAGCCAATCCGCGTGGGCATCAGCGGATCGACGATCAGTCCGCCGATCTATCAGACGCTGGAGTTTCTTGGGAAGTGTTCAACGCTGGCGCGGATTGATCGATGTTTGGGCTTATTGGAACGCGCGTGATCCTATCGGTGGAATGTCGGCCGCATGCGCCTGCGCAGCTGCCGGGGGTGGGCGACGGGGGGACGCGCGTGCGATGAAGGCGGCGAGCTGCGATTCTGATCGATCGATGAAGACGGCAGCCGCGCCTCCTCAGACTGGGTGGGCGGTTGCGGATTCAACATCTCGACGGAGGCGGGTCGGACTGGCTCGGGCGCCGGCTGCGGCTCGGCGTAGACATTCACTTCCACTTCGATCGGCGGCGTTGCGGTGACGGCAAGCGCCTCGGTGGCGACCATCGACTCAACTTGAGCAATAGGCTCGACCGCGGCGACCGGCTCGGTCGCCGGTGCGGGAGCTGCGGCAAGGGGAGCAACTGGCGAAGAAGCGCTGGGCTCAACCTCATCTTTTGTAAAGAGGGAACTTCGCCTTGAGCCCATCTCCACCAGCGGGAGCGGTGCCTCACCCGCGGCGGCGGTCGCCTGGGCATTGTTGAATAATGATGCGTGGCCTGTTGCGCCGCATGACGCGGTACTTGTTTGGGGTGATGGAACATCGAGCGCGGGAGTTGTTTGGATCGCCGGCTGCACCGTCTCCTGGGGGGGCAGCTTGATGGAGCGCGGACTCTTCACCCGCCGCTTTTTCCCTGATTTATTAGGGGTCAGCCGATTGCGAATGCGGGATTCCTCACCCGCTTGCAGGACCGAGTTGATCGCCTTCCACAACAGCAATGCCGGCCAGAAAATGCGCGTCAGGAGCCGGAAGATCTTCTGCACACGCGGCTTGGCGATCCAGCGATCCCAGCGGGTTTCGCGGATGAGCGGGCGAATCAGACGAGATGTGACGCACTGGTGTTCGTAGCGCTGCTCGATCGTCGGCGGGGCGGGTTGATCAAGCAGGGGCTCCTGGTCGGTCGCCATCTCCGATTCTGGCGCGACCGAGGTGGAGATCGGCCGGTTCAGCACCAGCTCGAAGGTGGCTCCGACTGCAAATTGCGACCCGCACGTACCGCTCATTTCGCAGCGTCGCGCAGCGCATTGGATATCGATTGGCTCGTCGGAAGGGGTGAAAAGCCTGATAACGAATTCGTCCCCCACCCCGATAGGCTCGGCATAAAGGAAACCAATCCCACCGACGGAAATGTCGCGAACCAGAACCGCGGTGCCGGCCTCGCCCACGCCTTCCATCAGCGGAAAGATGCGGGCGCGGCGATCGAAGGCAATGCGCGGGTGCGATCGGCGATCGCTCTGCAATTCGCAGTTGCTGGATGCACCGGGCTTTACCCCGGTGATTTCTGCAAAAAGATTTTGCGACAGTTGCACGGCCGGCCGCTCCCGAGCCAAACATTGGGGCTCGGTTAAAGATATCTGATTCATCTCCTCCCACGGCAAACGGGCTGAGCGAAGCAGTCAATAAGGCCCTCTTATCGGACAATCCCGAAATCAGCCCCCAGCGGTATTCGTCGATTCCCTTTCGCCCCAACCCTCCCGTAATCTATATGTGGCGGTGCGGAGCGGAATTATCCATGGCAAATGACCAAACGGCAGTTGCGATCGCGTGCAAAATCTGTGGCCGCGTGCATGCGCTGGTTCCGTTGCCCCCGGGAACGCTGGCGCGGTGCGTACGCTGCGGATCGGTCATCACCCGCCGCACGACCCGCAGCCTCCACTTCACGGCCGCCTTTGCGCTGGCTGCGCTTTTGCTTTATGTGCCCGCCAATACGCTTCCGATCCTCCGTCTCGAGTTGTATGGCTCAATCTCGGAGAACACCGCCTGGGATGGAGCGGTGCGACTGCTGCAGGATGGCGATTATGTCATCGCGACCATCGTCTTCATGGCCAGCATTTTCGTCCCGCTGCTCAAGCTGATCGGCCTGTTTTTCATCGTGGCCACGACGAAGTTTCATTTCTCGCGCGGCAAATTGCTGCGCACCTGGGTTTACCGCTTCATCGAGTCCATCGGCCGCTGGGCCATGCTTGATGTATTTGTCGTCGCGATTCTGGTTTCACTGGTCAAGCTGCAGGGATTGGCAACGGTCATACCCGGGAGGGGGCTGCTCGCGTTTGGTGGGGTTGTCTTCTTTACGTTGCTGGCGTCGGCGTGTTTCGATCCGCAATTGATCTGGGAAGACGAGGAGCAGGCAACATGATTCGATCGACAGGAGAACAGTCCGAATCCCATCGCGCGCTGCCCACGCCGCAAATCAAGAAATCTCGCTGGGCGTTTCCCCTGCTCCGTATCGGTTTGCTGATCTGGATCGTTCCCTTATTTGCCGCCGCCCTCACCTGTTATTACGGCTACACCCATCTGCAGGAAAAGGGACAGGAGATTGTCATCAATTTTACCGATGGCAGCGGGCTAAAGGCCGGGGAAACAACCATCTCGCACCTGGGAGTGCAGATCGGAAAAGTGACGAGCATCGAATTGAGCCCCGACAAGAAACAAGTGCGAATCACCGCGGCCCTCCGGCGATCGCAGGAAGCATTCGCAAGACAGGGCGCGGTTTACTGGACGGTCCGCCCGCAAGTCTCGCTCGAGAGCATCAGCGGGCTCAGCACCGTGCTGAGCGGCCCGTACATTGAAGCGACTCCCGGCACCGGACCGACAGCAACGGAATTTGACGGGCTGCAGAAAGCCCCAACGGATTACGGCCCCATCGTCAACTTCGTCCTTCACGCCCCAAGGCTCGAACGCCTCTCAACCGATGCGCCGGTTTATTACCGCGGGATTCAGGTTGGCATGATTACAGCCATCGATCTCAGCCCGGACGCTTCGGGCGTTGATGTCCACCTTTTCGTCAAGCAGCGATACGGCGTGCTGGTGCAGACCGATTCAAAATTCTGGATCGAGAAGGGAGCCGACATCAAGGGCGGACTCTTGAGCGGCCTGCAACTGAAGCTGGGATCGCTCCAGGAGATTGTTTCAGGCGGCGTGACCTTCGCCACGCCCGAGAATGGCGGCGGCGCCATCGCCAGGGACGGTGCTGCATTTCCTCTCTATGATGAGCCAAAGAAGGAGTGGCTGGACTGGTCGCCGCGCATCGCCATCCCGACGGATGCTCCGAAGGATTGAAGTAAGGATTGATTGCTTTGGGATGTTGCTGGCTGCCGGTTGCTAAATAACATTGCGCGACTAGGCGCTGGAGTTTCCCGTTGGTGATTGATCGCGCGACTGCGCACCTTTCCGTCAGGAGCGCCCACCTGCCGCTTGCCCTTCGCGACGTCCGAAGTCTTACGCGGCTACCGTAACCGCAAACGCACTATTCTCGAGGATCAAGCGCGCGATCGCGCACCGCCATTTTGCAAAATCCAGGAAATTCACCGGCAACCCACAACCAGCAACCAGCCACCTCTTTACTCTGTTCCCCAACTGATCGGCCACCACGCGAATCGGTTACATTTGTCGGGCATGATCCACCGAATTTTCCTCGCGCTGATTCTGATCGGTCTCCTGCATGGCCCGGCATTGGCCGATGGGCGCGCGTTCGATCCGACGCTGGGGACCGACACTCGGAACTATCCTCCTGATCCGCAAGTCGACTTCGAGCATCTCGCGCTCGATCTGGTGATGGACGATCCATTCAGCCGATCGTTCACGTGCGTTGAAACACTCACGTTTCACACCGCCGGCGTGGCGATCGATCGGTTTACGCTCGATGCGGTCGGATTGCGGATCGATCGGGTGAGCGATCTCGAGGGCAAGCCGCTGTCGTTCCGCGTGGATGACAAGACAATTACGATTCGCTTCCCCGTTCAACTCCCGCCCAACCATGAAGCGGGTGTGAAGATCGCCTACGCGTGCATCAAACCCAAGGTCGGCATGATCTTTACTCTGCCTGATTCGGGCTATCCGAATCGGCCCGTGAGCATTCACACGCAGGGGGAGCCGGAACAAAATCGCTACTGGTTCATCTCGCACGATTATCCCAACGCAAAGCAATCGACGGAAATCACGGTCGCGATCCCGGATAAATATTCCGCCCTTTCCAATGGCGCGCTGATATCCCGCGATGAACTGCCCGGACAGAAAGTGCGATACCACTACAGCCTGGCCCAGCCGGAGGCTTCGTATCTTGTTTCCCTCGTGATCGGCGAGTTCGCGGTGGTTAAGGATCATTGGCGCGATCGGCCGGTGGAGTATTGGGTGCCTCCGAGCATGAAGGATGATGCGATGCGCACCTTTGGCAAGACGCCGCGCATGATCGAGCTGTTCAGCACACTTACCGGCGTCGATTTCGCGTGGGAAAAGTACGCGCAGTCGGTCGTCTACAACTTCGCCGCCGGCGGGATGGAAAATACCAGTTGCACGACGCTCACCGAATACGCTGACATCGATGCCCGCGCCGCGCTCGACACCGATGCTGAATCGCTCACCGCCCACGAGCTCGCCCATCAATGGTTCGGCGATCTGGTCACCTGCAAATCGTGGGAGCACATTTGGCTCAACGAAGGCTTCGCCGTCTTCATGGATAACATCTGGCAGGAACACGAGCACGGCGAGGAGGCCTACGCCCATGAAATCTGGAGCATGATGCGCGGCGTGTCCCAATCCGATGACCCAACCGCGCGCGGCGGAGTCGTCTGGCCCTATTATGACGATCCCGATGATACATTCAGCCGGGGCGTGAGTAATCCGTACAGCAAGGGCGCCTGCGTGCTGCACATGCTCCGCCAATCACTCGGCGATGAATTGTTCTGGAAAAGCCTGGGCGCATATCTCCGGCGCTACAGCTATCAATCCGCCGAAACCGACGATCTGCGAAAGGTGATCGACGAGATGAGTGGGCGAAGCTACTCGCGTTTTTTCCAGCAATGGATCTATCGCGCCGGCTCCCCGGAGGTTGAGGCGGATTATGCCTGGGACGATGCAAGCGGCACGGCGAAATTGAAGTTGGAACAGAAACAAACCATCACCGCCGACGCGCCCGCGTTCGAGATGGATGTGCCGATCTGGTTTATCGCTGCCGAGGGCGCCATCACCAAGCAAACCGCTCACATGGAGGGTCGATTCGGCGAACTGACCGCTCATTTCGACAGAGAACCGAGCATGATCCTCATCGACCCCGAAGGAGCCGTGCTCGCTAAGTGGGATGGCGATCTGCCCGAAGCGATGCTCAGGCAGGCGGCAGCCTCGGCTCCAACGCCAATGGCTCGTTACGACGCGATCAGCGCCTTGGCGCTAAAGGATGATGACGACAGCCGGCTGACGCTCGAGAAAATTCTGGTGGATGAAACATCCGACCGAACCTATCGCGCCGAGGCAGCGGTCGCGCTGGGCAAGATGCAGCAACCGGCCGCGCGCGATATTTTGCTCGCCTCGCTTGCCCCGGGCGCACTTATCCAGGAACCCCATACGCGCCGGGCGGCGATCGATGCCCTGTCCAAATACCGCAGCAATGAAGTGGCGGCGACATTGATGCGTTTCGCGAAACAAGACCCATCCATCAACGTGCAAGCCGCCGCAACAGCGGCACTTGGCGGGCAGGATCCCAGCGACGCCATCGAAGCATTGCTTTTGGATAACGCAAAGGCGCTCAGCTTCCGCGACCTCCTGCGCACATCAGCCCTTCGAGCGCTGGTGCAGTTGCATGATGCGAAGGGAATCGATCCCGCGATGGCGATGGCGGCGTACGGCCAGCCCTACCGGACTCGTCCGCGCGCCATCGATGCGCTGGGCAAGCTCGGCACGACATTGGAAAAAGAGAAACGCGACCCGGTCTGTCGGTTCCTCGTAAAATTGCTCGATGATCCCACGGAGAGCGCCGAGTATGCCGCTGCTGCGGCATTGGGTGTATTGGGCGACGAGCTGGCCAAACCTGCATTGCAAGCCTTCGCCGATGGCAGCGGACTCGAAAAAGACAAAGCCGTCGCCCGTGGCGCGCTCGATGCGATTGACAAAGCCAATGGCGAATCCCCCAGCGTGATGGACCTGCGCGAACGTGTCGAAGCGCTGGAAAAAGCGCGCGAGCGGTTCGAGAAAGATCTATCGGCGGGCAGCGTTGGTGAGACAAAGGGGCACACTTCGACTGCGCCGACGACACGCAACGGCGAATGATTCGATTAAAGAAAGGAATTCGCCACGAATAGCACGAAAAGACACGAATAAGACGAATTCAATCCGCATTTTTTTTCGTGATGATTCGTGCTATTGGTGGCCAACTCTCTGCTACAACTATCGCGGCACCGCCGTTTTATCGATCGCTTCCTGGATGATCTGCTCGGTGCGCTGCCCGCCGTATTTCGCCTTGGTATCGAGCACAACGCGATGTGCGAGCACAGACACCGCCATCGCGCGGACATCATCCGGCGTCACAAACTCCCGGCCATCCAGCAGCGCGCTTGCCTGCGCGGTGCGATACAGCGCCAGCGAACCGCGCGGCGAGACCCCCAGGCGCAACCGCGTATCACCGCGTGTGCAGCCGACCAATCGCACAATGTAATCCGCCACCGCCGGATCGACGCGCACGCGCTTCACCCGATCCTGCATTGCGATCACCTGATCGCATCCAACCACGGGTTGCAGATCATCAAACGGATGATGATCGCGCTGGCTGAAGAGCACTTCCAACTCGCTGGCCGGGTCGGGGTATCCAATGGAAATCCGCAGGGCAAATCGATCGAGCTGCGCTTCGGGCAGCGGATAGGTTCCCTGATATTCCGCGGGGTTTTGCGTGGCGACAACGAAGAACGGATGCGGCAGATCGCGGCGCTTTCCGTCCACCGTCACCTGGGCTTCGCTCATCACTTCCAGCAGCGCCGACTGCGTGCGCGGACTGGTGCGATTGATCTCGTCAGCCAGCAGCACGTTGGTAAAGACCGGCCCTTCGCGAAACTCAAAACTGCCATCCTGCGGTTTGTAAAAGCTGCTTCCCGTGATGTCGGCCGGCAAAAGATCGGGCGTGAACTGAACGCGCCGGAATGTGCCGCTGATCGACCGCGCCAGCGACTTGGCCAGCGTGGTTTTCCCGGTTCCCGGCACATCTTCAAGCAGCGCGTGTCCGCCACACAAAAGCGCGATGAGCAATAGCCGCACAGACTCGGTTTTTCCGCGGATCACGCTGGAAAGGTTGCTCTCCAGCCTCTGCATTCCGCCCACAAAGTCATCTATTCGCTGATCCATATCGCTCCTCGCTGCCTTGTTCAATCCGATTTAGCAGCTCCTGCGCCTGCGCCGAGGATTGATCCTCGTCCGACCCGAAACGGGCACGATCATAAGTCCGCACAAAACGATCGCAGAGTTGCGCCTGCTCGCCAAAAGGCCAGGCGGCCTTTTCCCTCGGAGCGCTTTGCTCCTTGAAATGTGCCCGCCACGTCACTTGCGGTGGGCAGGCGATTCCGCGCTGGTTCATCCATCGATCAAATCGCTGCGCCATCTCAATCAACTGCTGATTCGGTGCCGGATAACGCGGCACGATCTTCATCTCGGGGCGTCGGCGGCGCAGAATCAAGCGAATTAGCCGAATTACAAATCCAACGATCACCGCCATCGCCGCCAGTTTCATCAGCAGCGGCAGATTGCTGCCGAGCCAATCGCGAATCTCGCCGGGAAGATCCGTCAGTTTCTCCCACCATCGTTTCCAGGCCGGCGGATTGGGGAAAACTCCATCTGGTCTGCCATTGGCGGGAGTCGCGTCAACCGTGACCCAGCCGATGCCGTTGAGCCAGCATTCCGCCCACGCGTGAGCGTCGCGCTGGCGCACCACCGTCTGGCCATCGCCGTAGAGCTCGTGAGCATAAAACCCGCCCACGTAGCGCGACGGCACGCCGATGGCCCGCGCCATGATCGCCACCGCCGAGGCGAAATACTGACAGTGCGCTCCCCGATGATTCAGAATGAAATCACTCAGTGGTTCGCCTTGCGGCTCGAACCTCATGGAATAGGCATTATGGCTGCGCAGGTACTCCTGAATGCGGAATATTTGCCGCGCCTGCTCGCCACTTCCGGCGACCTGTCTGGCAAGGTCGGTCACCTTCGGATCGACCTCCGGCGGAATCGCGAGCAATTCCCGCCGCAACTGCTCATCCGGTTCGATCGAGAGGGGTCCCTGAAATGTCGGAGCGGTTGAATCCAGGATTTCGTACGGTTCGAAACTGCCGGCCCGCGTATCCCGCACCATTCCGGTCTGACCCCGTTCCAGCGGATCATCGGAATGAATCGCCGCCGTGGTCAGGGGCGCGGCTAGAAGATCGGCCGTGTCGGCAAGTCTGGTAAACTTGAGCAAATGTGTTTTGGGATTCGCCGGAACATCGCTGGGCACGAACGGCTCGTAAGCTCGGTACGCCAGCAGTGGAAGCCACTGCGGACTCCGGTAGGTGTTGAAAACAGCAATGCGCATGTGGGGATCGCTGATTTGGCCGTCGATCAGGAATGCACGTGAACTGGATTGTTCCGGATCGAAAACAGTGGAAAGATACGGCGATGCGGCGAACCCGATTTCATGCTGCTCGCCACGATGCGGTCTGATAAATCGCGCCGCCCAGTTTGTCACCTGATTCTCATAGCGCGTGACGGCATAGACTCCGCCGAAAGCAAACCCGAGCGTGAAAATGATCACGACGGAGCGTAAAAGCACAAGTCCGGGCCGCTTGGTGCGAGGCGAGGCGGCGGATTGCTGCATCATCGCGAAGGACCTAAGCGCCAGCAGCAAACAGATCACGTAAATCGGCGTGATCAACTGGATGTGAACGCGCTCGTACGTATTGGTCGCAGCGGCAAACAGGAGTGCCGTCATCAGGACTACGACACCCAGCCCCTCGCGCGCTACCCCCGCATCGCGCCGGCTCCAGGCCCTCAGCACAATATCGGCCGCCAGTGCATAACCCGCGAGGTTGGTGTCCACCTGTTTCAGATACCAGGGTGTCACGTCGTAAGGGTCGGTCTGATTGATGAGCGTCACGAGCACCACGAGGATGATCGCGCGCGATCCGTAGCTGACGATAAAATGTTTGGGCAACCGCCACGTGGTGAGCCGACTGAGGACCAGCAATATCGCCAGCACCGGCAGGCCCACGAATCGACCGCTGCTGAAATACAGCGCGGCCATTGCCGACAGCGCTGCGCCGATGAGCGTCCAGGGAAGTGCGTCGCGATCCCTGACCAAGACAGGCGCTTGTTCCGTGAAGATGGATTCGCGCTCTGCATTCATAACTGGCTGATCCCCCGATCAAAATCCGCCGCCGAGATCACAGGAATTTCACCAAACAACGAAGCGTCTTCTGCTGGATCGAGCGTGCATATTCCATCGCGGCAGATGATCGCTTTCACCGCCACGCCCTCGCTGCGAAGCCGCAAGGCAAAATCGCGCCGGCTCGGGGTCCAGTCCAGAAAAACGCAGATCACGGTGGAGAGCCGCGCGAGCAGTTCCGCGATCTGCGGTTCGATCACTTCCATAGGTTCAGTCGGGCTTTCGTTCACGCAGGCAAGGATGTCGAGAATCTGATCCAGATACGCCAGGCTCCGGCCGGCGGTGAGGTGATACAAATTGGGCCCGGCGGCGAAAAGATCGACCAGATAATCCTGTCGTGCCATGAAATCGCTGACCGCCGCCGTGACCGACACCGCCCGCTCGAAAGCATCTCTTCGTTGTTGCGTGGCGCGACCGGTTAATTTTTTGGGCACTTGCGTGTCGAGAATGACCGCCGCGCGCAGCATGTATTCCTCGACCCATTCGCGGATAATGGGCTTGTCTGATCGCGCGGTGGCACGCCAGTCGATGTCCCGCACGTTGTCCCCCTGGCGGTACTCACGATTGCCGAGGTATTCGAACGATTCACCCAGATTTGAAACCAGCGCAACCCCACCGGGCTGGTATCGTCTGCCAGTGGGAATCGCCAGCGACGCCAGCGAGAAGAACTTGGGATAAACCAGCAGCTTTTGCTGCATCGGAAAGGTTCGCCAGGCCCGAAGAATCCCAAATGGAAAGCCCGATTCGACGCGAAATCCCCTGAGCGTGAACTGTCCCCGCGCCAGGCAGCGCAGGCCGACGCGCGTGCGTGTTCTTTCTCCTCGCTCAAGATCGGGAAGGACAACGCCATCCTCGGGCACGCCGTCGATTGAGATGGGCAGCCGGTGCGGGAGGACGACCAGATCCGCGCCGCCGAATCGGCGGAGTTGCTGGATCTCGACATCGCAGTCGATCGTTTGGCCGGCACACACGCGATCGGGACTGCGACAGACGAGCGTGACGCGCGGGCGGTAGAGCAGCATGGCGGCGGCGGCAATGGTCCAGATCACCGCAGTGTAGCCGGCGGGCATGTATCCCTGTAATTCCAGCGAGATGCCGCCATACATGGAGAAGACGGCGGTCGCCAGTGCGAACCATCGCCCGGCGGGCGTGAGGCGCTGGGCATAGATTCGCCACATCCAGCGCGACACGCCGCTGGTGAAAAGGGGATAATCCGAAACGTCCTTGCTTGGCCCCAAAGGCGGAAACCGAAGCTTGTTCGCCATTGTCATTCATTATCACCTCTGTCCAGTGCAAACCAATATGCCAGCAGGGGGTTGGCTTGAATTGAAGCCCTGACAGATTTGTGCAGCAGGGCGGCGCCAAGCTCGCGGATCACGTTTTTGCCTTTGAAAAAAGCTGCACGACACGCTACAGACGGATTTGTGTATAGGCGTCTCCAGCCGATTCTCAACGTTCGGAGCATCGAGGTTGAGAAGCAGTTTTATGTTCGCCTGGGGTTCAAAGTTACATATCAGGCGGAAGGGTTCGTGGCGTTAGCCTCCGGCGAGCACCTGCTGTTGGGTTTGCGCGAGGCCGAGCAGGCTGACCCCGCGGCATTCGAACAGCAAATGTATTGGCAGTTCGGCGTGGACAGCGTTCGTGACGTTGCACGCCAATGCGAGCGCGAAGGACTCTCAATCGAAACGCCGATGACATTGCAGACGTGGGGCGAATGGGTTCTGGTGTTGCGCTCGCCCGGCGGCTACCGCATTGCCTTCGAGGGGCCGGAGTAGAGGCAGGCGGCGAATTGGGCGGGATCCAATTGAGCCGCGCGCTATTTGGGTCGATCGGCCGATGGCGGAAGGGGGGCGGTATTCGAATAGCTCGACTCAGTCGGATCGAGCGTTGTCGCCACCCCATTCAATTCGGCGGTGATCTTCACATCCGAAACTTTTGTCCCCGGCGGAAGTTGGGCGGTCCAACCATAATTGTCACTGACCGCGTCGACGTGCTTCTGGCCGATCAGAAGAACCACCTTGGCATCAGGCATCGCCTCGCCGGCCCATTTGCCGTCGTCGCCCATTTGGGTGACAGACAGAAATGGATTGCGCATGATTAGTGCGCGATGGAACGCGGTTTCCACCGGCAACTGATCGGCGGTGAGCGGAGCGTTTCCCGGCCCGCTCGCCATGACATCCACCTCTTTCTGCAGTTGGGCATCGCTTAGTTTTTGACCCAATGTAGGGCCATAAAATGTCCCCTGCGGCCCGTGACAATGGGCGCAGTTCTGGTCGTAATAAGCCATCGCCGCAAAGGCGGGCGCGGGCGATGTCGTCGCGACGCCGATTTGAGAAGTCGCCGCCCCAGCCACAACCGGTGACGGAGCCGGCGCGCTCGAATTGATCCCGGCCCCCAGCAGAAGCAGACCGATGCCCAGGGGCGCTGCCAACAGCATCACCCGTTTTGCGGACTTGGCTTTCATGGGGTTGATGCCGGGCTGATGCGATAGAGCCGCCCCCTGGGCGCATCCACCGAAAAGAGCAGATTGTCAGTCCCCGGCTCTCCAACAGCATCCACCGGTCGGCCCATCACGGTCTTCGCGTCACTGCTGATGCAACTGACGATCTTGTGAGCCGCCAGCGGCTTGGCGCCATCAAATTTGAGAATCGAAACGCAGTAACCCACCTTCACCGTGCTGTTCCAACTTCCATGCGAAGTGATGATCATATCCCCTCGCTTCCCCAGCGCGGTGTCGCGGTCTAACCAGATCCACCCGCAATCCGCGAAGTGGGCCGGAAGCATAAACACCGGGGGCGTGGAATTGGCCTGAATCTCCTTGATGTTGGGCAGGTTGGCAAACTCCGGCCGGATGAGATTGGCGTCCACCACAAATGGATGTCCGTAAAACTTCCCCGCCTCGTAATGATTGATCTCTTCACCGGGAATCCTGTCGGTTATTGGCTGATCGCCCGGTTTGTCGCCCAGTAATAGCCCGAAATTATCCGAGCCGTGATCGCAACCCCACACCTCATCCGTGCCGGGGCGGAAGCGCAGCTTTTCGGTGTTGCGGATGCCGCCGACAAACTGCGTTCTGGTTTTGCCGTCCAGGCTGTAGCGCCAAACCTTCTCGCGATCGGTTTTCGTCAGATCGTTGAGATTACTCGTGTCTCCGATGCTGGTGTAGAAGCCGTCGTGATCGACCAGGATCGATCGCCACCAGTGCCCGCCGCCCTTTGGGAGGGTTCCATCATCGGGGATGATGTCGGTCATCTCATCCAGTGCGGTACCATCCTCGCGAGGCTTTCCCTTGAAGATTCCGCCCGAGGTGGTGTACCAGAGCCATCCATCGATGAAATACATGCCATGCACGGTGCGTTTTCCCGTGACGACGGCGGCGATGAACTTGTAGCTGCCGTCGGGCTGGAGCTTGTATGTGCAAATTCTTCCTGAGACCGGAAAGGAAATGTAGAGGTTGTTAAAATTGTCGAACTCGAGAAAGCGTGATCCATCGTTGCGCGCGGTCGATGGAGCATCAATCGCTACCGTCACCTTGAGCCCTGGAGCCACATCAAACTGCGGAACACCCGGCTCGCACGTTCCGCCGGGTGTGATTGCCGGCATCGGCGGAGCGCCGCTGACCGGAATATCCGCTGCCCATATCGTGGAGTTCGCAATCGGCCCCAGAGCCATTGCGCAAAGATATCCAATCACCATCCACATCAACCGCTGATTCATGCGAGTTCTCCTGTGCCGGGCATTGTCGCCATTTTGTGCCCGCTCGCCATCATCCGATCGCATCACGCAGATGCCCGGCATGCCGCGCCAGCAATTCGTCGGCGGCGGTCGCGGCAAGTCCGCATCGATGCATGACAATCGCACGTTTCACATGCCCATCCGCCTCGCGCAGCAATTGCATCGCGATTTCCCGATCCAGTCCCGTGACCGTCGAGACGATGCGGGCGCCACGATCCCACAATTTGCTGTTGGTCGCCCGCAGATCGACCATCAGATTTTCATAAACCTTTCCCAGCCGCACCATCACCAGCGTGCTGATCGTATTGAGCACCAGCTTCGTGGCCGTGCCGGCTTTGAGCCGCGTCGATCCGGTCAATATTTCCGGGCCAACCAGGGGGCGGATGACGATATCGACAGCCGGCTCATCCTTGGTCGCTTGAACACAAGTCAAAAAAACGGTTGCGCAACCCAATTCGCGGCCGCGCCGCAGTGCGCCATGAACAAACGGCGTCGTGCCCCCGGCGGCGATGCCGAAGACGACATCCGCGTTGCCCGCCGTCTTCTCATCGACCGCTGCCGCGCCCGCGGCAGCATCATCCTCAGCCCCCTCCACCGATCGAAACATCGCCCCTTCGCCCCCGGCGATCGTTGCCTGGATCATCTGCGGATCGATGCGAAAGGTAGGCGGGCATTCGGTCGAGTCCAGAACCCCCAGGCGTCCGCTGGTGCCAGCGCCGAAATAGAGCAGCCGCCCGCCCGCCGCGAGTTTCTTCGAGATCAGCTCGACGGCTTGCGCTATCCTTCCCCCCTCGGAACCAACGGCGTCCACCGCCGCGAGATCTTGCTTGTACATCAATTGAATAGCTTGCTCGATCGACATCGCATCGAGGGACATCGAATCAGCGAGACGCTGCTCAGTTAGAAGATGGCCACGATCGTCCATGATTGAGCTTCAACTTTAGCCCAGCCCACAAGGGCAGGGGCATGCAGCCGGACCCTGCCCCTCCGGGCTGGGCTAAACGGAGCCCGCTGATTCACGCCTGCACGATGTGCGATCGAGTACCTTTCACATCACGCAGCGCATTGCGCGTATCCACGATCAGCTTCCCATTATCCGCGATCCACTGCCAGTCATAAGCGCTGTGATGCGTGGCGATGAGCAGGCAGTCATACGATTTCACGTTCTCGGCCGTCAGCTCGATGCTCTTCATTTGCAGATCGTGATGACGCATCTTGTGCGTGGCCGTGACGTGCGGGTCGTGGAAATCCACCGTCGCTCCCAAGGCGGCCAGCTTCTCGATCAACTCGAAGCTCGGGCTCTCGCGCACATCGTCCACATCTGGTTTATACGCCAATCCCAACACCAGAATCCGGCTCCCCTTGACTGATTTTGCCTGCGCGTTCAGCGCCAACGTCGTCCGCTGCACCACATAATCCGGCATCGCGCGATTCACCTCACCGGCCAGTTCGATGAAGCGGGTCGGCAGCCCGACCTCGCGCGCCTTCCACGTCAGATAGAACGGATCGATCGGAATGCAATGCCCGCCCAGCCCCGGCCCCGGATAAAATGCCTGATATCCAAACGGCTTGGTGCTCGCGGCGCGAACCACTTCCCATACGTCGATATCCATCGCGGTCAGCACCATCTTCATCTCGTTCACCAGCGCAATGTTGACGGCACGGTAAATATTCTCCAGCAACTTGGCGGCCTCGGCGACTTCGGCGGTAGAGACGAGGATCACCTGCTTGATCGCCTTGCGATACAGAGCGGCCGCCACCTCGCCGCTGATTGGGTCGATCCCGCCGACGAGCTTGGGGATCGTTTGCGTATTGAAATCCTTGCGGCCGGGGTCTTCACGCTCCGGGGAATAGGCGAGAAAAAAATCAACGCCGCATCGCAATCCTTTTGCTTCAAAACGCGGCAGCATGATTTCGCGCGTGGTTCGCGGATACGTGCTGCTCTCCAGAACGATCAGCTGCCCCTTTCGTAACGTCGCCGCGATGTCATCGGCGCTCTTTTCGACAAAACTGAGATCCGGTTCCAGATGATGCCCCAGCGGCGTGGGCACGCACGAGATAACGACATCGCATTCGCCCAGTCGCCCCGCATCCGTCGTCGCATCGAACTGGCCGGACTTTTTCATGTCCGACACCAGCGTGGGCCCCAGATGTTGCAGATAGCTTTCGCCTCGGCGAAGGGCGTCGATCTTTCGCTGATCGACATCAAACCCCAGCACCGGAAATCCAGCGCGATGGAACGCCGCCATCAGCGGCAGGCCGACGTACCCCAGGCCGATGACGCCGACGACCGCCTTGTTCGATTCGATTTTCTTCGATAGCGCCTCGACCATGCTGGTTCCATTCCTCTCTGAATCTAAGGGAGCAAAATGATAACGCTGCGAGGCTCAACCGCGAAATCTCACAGATCCTCTCCGGCGTCCCTGCTTTCAGTGGGCACGTGGCGAGATACATGAGCCGGTCCCCCGGACCAAGGTGCCTGTGTGTAAACAACGGGGATGGACGCGCGGCTTCCTCCAAGTTCGGCGCAGAGCGAGCGCAGTTGATGCAATGGATTTGTGGCCATGCTAAAATCGACTGAGTGAGGACCGCGTGATTTTCTCGCCATATTTCCAGAAAAAGGAGTTCCAATGCAACACGGGCGCTTTCTGACGACTTGCTTTGGTGTCGTGGTACTCCTCGCCACTTGCCCATTCGAACGGCAAGGTCAGCACCCGGCGGTCGCTGCTCAGGCAACCTCGCCGGCGACCCACAAGACGGAAGAATCCGCTTCCGATCGCGAGTCGCTATGGATGGCAAAAGTAGCGCAACTCCAGAGCGAAAACGATGCATTGAAACTGCAGATGGCTGAGATGCAGCGGCTTCTGCAGGCAGCAGAGCGGTTGCGTGAGGCGCGTGACAACATAGCACCCAACACCACCATTCCCCCCGATGCGCGAAAATACGAATTCAACGGAGTACCGGTCTACATCGTGCCAATTCAAGGGAGCGAAACGACCCGGGTGTTGCCAATGCCTAAATGAAATCGAAAGGCCGGTTGATGTTTTGGAACTTCGAACTTGGGATTTAGCTCGGGTTTCGGATTTGTCGTTTCTCTTCCCATTTCCCCCCGATCCCTTTACACTCCAACAGCTATGCTTTCGCTCCTCGCCCAAACCGCTCCCGACACCCCCTCATCCTGGGCGCCGGTCATCCTTCTGCTGATCATCGGAATCGGGTTCGCCGTTGCCAACATCATGGTTTCCCTCATCGTCGGCCCCAGCCGCACCGGGCCGGGCAAGGAAGAAACATACGAGAGCGGCATGGTGCCCATCGGCGACACCCACAAGCGATTCAATGTGCGGTTCTACATCGTCGCGATGATCTTTCTGGTCATCGATGTCGAAATTGTCTTTTTCTATCCGTTCGCGACGATCTTCGCCCCGTATGTTCAGCATGATAAGGCTGTCGGTACACATGACAGCCTGATCATGCTCGGTTCCATCATGCTGTTCGTTGCGATTTTGCTGCTGGCGTATATTTATGCTTGGGCAAAGGGTGTTTTTCGTTGGGACTAGATGATCTGACATGACCCGGTGCGCGAGTTCTCCTTTGGTGTTTGTTCGCCTCGTCCTGCGCACAATTGAAAGAGGCGCCCGATTGCCGCTTGCCCTTCGCGGCATTCCCGAGCCAATCACATGATCGCACCATAGGATTTACAATCGCCCCGCGAAACAAAATCACCTCCGGCGGGTAATTCAGTAAGGCGTGGAAGCTGTCGCACCGTTGCCAGAACTTTCTTCGATAGAGCCGCAGGTTACAGCCGCAGCGCAGCTACCTTCGCGCGCGCCAATCGAGCACGTCAACGGCAAACGGCTCCGTGATTCTTGCCTCCTCCATTTCGCACTGCTCGTAGCCATCACCACCCTGGGCGGCGTGTTGCGGTTTATCTGTCTGGATCGACCGTCGATCTGGGGCGATGAAGCCGCCACCTTCGGACGCGCCAGCGGGACGTTCTATGAATTGATGGAGCGGCTCCAGGTAGCCGGCTTCGCGCCCGTTCATTACGAGCTGGTTTGGTGGATCGGGCAACACACGATCCTCACGCCGTTCGTGATGCGGCTGGTCCCCGCGATCACCGGCACCTTGATGATCCCCGCGATGTACTGGCTGGCCGCCCAATTGATCGGCCGGCGCGCGGCGCTTTTGACGGCGCTCCTCACGGCGACGAGCGCTTTTCTGCTGAATTATTCCCGCGACGCCAAGATGTACAGTCCGTTCTGGCTCTTCGCCACTGTGAACGTGGCGGCGCTGCTCTGGTGGCTGCGCGTCCGCACGCCGCTCAGCTGGTGCCTCTGGATCGCCAGCGGCACTGCAATGGTTGGTTTCGATGCGCTGGGCTGGATCACCATCGCCATCGAATTGCTGATCGTGCTGAGTGGGCGCAAGGCCAACTGGCTTTCGTTACCGCGCTTAGCGCTTCTGTTGATCTGCTCGATCATCGTCTGGAGCCTGACGCTTGGCGTTGTTGTTTCATCAATTCTCATCGCGGCGCATGGCATTGCCGACACCGCAAAAACCATCGCGATGGCCGTCATTGCGGTCGCGTTCCTGCGCGTCGGCTGGCTCTTGGTCGGGTTTTGGCTGAAGCGCAGGCACAAGCGTCTCGCCGCTTCGGCCGGCCAAGATCACGAAGGGCCGCCCGCACCCGACGCGCGGAGCGCAAAGTTTTTCCGATGGCCGACGGAGCGATGGCTCGTTCGGCCCTGGATCGCGCGGCGAATGGGGGCGTTTCGCTGGCCGCCGATCGCGCTGTTCGTCTTCGGTTTGCTGATCATGCTGGCCGGCCCCTTCGGTTACTATTACGACTTCAACCGATTTCTCGAGCGCGTGGACGACCGTGGATGGAATGGAACGGGAATTCAATGGGTCCAACCCTACAATGCCGGCCGATCGGGTCCCAGCCTCGTCGGGTTTACGGCGTCGGCATTTCTTACCAGTTGGGAATGGCCTCAGCCGGCCGATGAACAGGCGATCGCGCCGCGGACGCTTCGATTGCTCATGACGGGAACGCTATCGATCGCTGCAGCCCTGGCGCTGGGACTGCTGCCGTTTCCTTGGGCCAGACGACTCAATCCTCTCCCGGCCATCGGTGGCTGGCGCTGTGCGTTGTGGCTGAGTCTGTGGCTGGCGCTGCCGCCGTATGCCTTCTATTGCGTTTCGATAAAGAATCACGTGGGACCGCAGAGCTGGCTCATCTTCGCGCGAGATTTTGTGCACGGCTCTTTGTGGATCTCCGTATGCATCGGCGTGCTGGCGGCTGCGTGGTTCTGGGTTGCCGGGAGCAATTGGCGGCAGCGCTTTGCTCGGGCGTTGCAGTTTCTGATGATCATCTGCGTCACGTTGCTCCTGATTCAGGCAATCTATCTCGTCTATCCAAAAATAGACGCAGCGCTGTCGGCACGTTCAGAAGGGTGGCGGCAACACGGCTCTGTCTGGATGCCACGCTACATCGCGGTCATTTTGCCATCAGTGCTGATCATCGCGACCGCACTGCTCTGGCGGCTTCCCACTCGTCCGCTGAGATGGGGCGCGGTCACGCTGTTTGTCATCGTCAATCTCGCCGTTTATGGCGCGCGGGTTTTCGCTGGAACTGAGCAGCCAACCGCGCTCATGGCACACGACATCCTCGACTCGCAGAAGGCCGACAACGGCGACGGCTCTCTTCGAGCCTATTTCCAGCCGTCAATGCAGACCGCCGGCGCCGAGCCGGGCAGCGTGAGCCTCCGTTCGCCGGCGATGCGCTATTACATCACGATCCTCTCGCCCCGGACCACATCGCCGCCCAACGAAGTTCTCGAATCGCAAATGCGCTACCGAATTTGGCCTGGCCGCATGATGCTGTTGAGCTTCACCGGGAACATCATCAATGAGGTGCGCCGCTCTCCCAGGCTGCGGACGTTTATCGTCTGGGAACGGATCGAGCCGCGCGAAATCGATCTGACCGACAAACCGCTCGATGCGCTCGAGCCCGATTGGCGATTGGCCAGCGAGCAGACCTTTGCCGTGCGCGATCACTGGCGGTGGAAAGACACGTGCGTGCTACGCCGCCGAGTCTACGTCCGCACGGCTTCAAGCCAGCCGTGAACCGCAATTGCCTGCTGCCAAAAGCGAGAATAGGATGCCTCGGTGTCCAGCATTCGATCTGAGGCGAGTAGGATTGCCAAGTCCGTTTTGCGCCGCGTGCCGGTGCTGAAGCCGTGGATCGCGCGCCGCGAGCGCCAGACCTTTCGTTTCCCGCCGGGACATTTCTATTCTCCCATTCCCGATGTCGATCAGATTCTCGCGCAAAGCGATAGGATTTTCGCCCCGGCCTCCGCGACCGTTCCGGCTGTCGCCCTCAATTCCCAGGAGCAGTTGGCCTTACTGGACCAACTGGCGTTCTATATCGCGGACCAGCCTTTCGCCGACAGTCCCACACCTGATCTCCGCCACTATTTCGACAATCCCTATTACCGACATGCCGACGGCCTTTTCCTTCACTCCATGATGCGGCATTTCCGACCGAAGCGGATCATCGAGGTGGGCTCCGGATTTTCTTCAGCTTTGATGCTGGACACCGACGACAGATTTTTGAATCGATCGATCCAGTTCACCTTTGTCGAGCCCAATACCCAGCGGCTGCGACAATTGCTTCGGCCCGGAGACTCGGACCGCACCAAAATCTTGGAAAAGGAAGTCCAGCAGGTTCCCCTGGAACTGTTCACCTCGCTCGCCGCCGGCGACATGCTCTTCGTCGATTCATCGCACGTCGCCAAGGTGGGTAGCGACCTCAATCATCTTTTGTTCAGAGTTCTTCCGGTCCTGCACGTTGGCGTGATCGTTCATTTTCACGATATCTTTTATCCGTTTGAATATCCCAAAGACTGGATCATTGGCGGAATAGCCTGGAACGAAGCGTATTTGCTGCGCGCATTCCTTCAATTCAACGATACCTTCGGCATTCTTCTGTTCAACGATTATCTCGGCCAATTTCACCGCGAAGCGCTTCAGCAGCGCGCCCCGATGGCCCTTCGCGATACCGGCGGCAGCCTTTGGCTGCATAGGAAAAGTTAATCCCTGCGGCAGGCCTTGGCGACAGTCGCGGAGGGAGCCGTTCCTGTTCACTTATTGTCGCACCGTTATCGGATGATCAGTCTGATAATCTTTGAAGCATGCCGGTTGCGGATGTCTCCGATACGCCAGTCTAATCGCTCGTGGGATGACAGAATGTCTCTCTCACTTCGATCCGCCTAATTTCTCCCGGCGGAATCAACAAAAATCGCATCCGAAATTTCGATTTGCTTTCTTTTGGATGCGTGATTGCCCCTCTTACTCGGAATCGCCCGCATAAAGTGACGGGCGCTTGTCCCGGCAGGGGTCGTCTCAACATTTCCCAACTGGCTTGCTTGACTTTCTGGGACAGAATTCCACGCAGGAGGAAACTACCCATGATTCAGTCGCAAGTTCAATCTCTTGGTCGGTTCCGTCACCGTGGTGTGACGCTCATCTATGTGGCGGTGATGATGACGGCGCTCTGTGCGTTCGCATCGCTCGCTGTTGACTATGGCAGGGTTCAATTGTGCAAGACCGAGCTCCGCCGCGCCGCCGATGCGGCGGCACGCGCAGGTGCTGCCGGCCTGGGCACCAGTCCCGCCGCTGCGCAGGCGCTGGCGCTGCAATATGCTTCACTCAATATGGCCGACGGCATTCCCGTCGCACTCGACATCACGCAGGGAGACATCCAGCTCGGAAGCTGGGTCACTGACCCCACCGGCAAGGTCGCCCCCTATTTTCACGTTTTAACCGGCAACGCGACTCTAAATGCCAACGCCGTATGCGTGACGGCGCACCGTGCGGCATCGCGCGGCACTGCTCTGCCGCTGCTCTTTGCCCAATTGCTCGGCTCATATTCCTGTGACGTTACCGGCGTAAGCATCGCCCAGTATATTCCCCCCGTGAACGTCAACCAGGACGTTCCCGCCACCGCCAATCCGTTCCTTTCCGGGATGCCCGCCGGAAGCATCGCCAGCGAAATCAATCCGGCCAATTCCCCCGACTACGCCGGTACCGCCGAGGATCCCATGCAATCGCCCATAGCCGTCGCCATGACGGTCAACCCCGGCGATCCGCTGAGCTTCAATTCCATCAGCGGCACGGCGCGTCACGATCCGAATCTGCCCTACTATGAGCCCGATGGTGAAACCGATCAGGTCGGCCACAATAACCTGACGACCGACTACGACACATCGTTCGGGCCGCAGTTGTATAGCGAAAACGGAATCGCCGACATGGTTGCCCCGATCAACGCTCTGGTGGGTGTCTTCCTGAACGACAACGCCCCCAATACCTCGCCGACACCGGCCACCTCGGATTACTCGACCGATGCCGAGCGCAACTTCTCAACGCTGCAGCCGCAGCTCAAGCAGTTGTTCTTCATCGGCGACGGCCTGCAGGATGACGGCACGCCCCAGACCTTTGTCGCCCCGCCGGGCGCAACCCGCCTCTTCCTGGCGACCTGGGACTTCTATCAGTGGAACAACAACGCCGGCGACCGCAACGTGCAGATCATCCGCCCCGGCCGGGTCATCACGGTCGAATGAATTAAGAAGCCGCGATATCGGCCAAACGATCTTGCGACTCCCTCCCGCGCCCCCAGGAACTGTTCCTGGGGGTGCTTTTTTGAAACTAAATTTGAAATCCCAATGGAATTCCAATATCCGAACAACCCAATTAACGTCGGGCTTGAAGTAAAGTCGCTTCAACCGCAGCTTTTCCGCGTAGCCGGAAGCAA
>Ga0302326_10003578_pt1 | contig 36425 bp, 38 predicted proteins | sample Palsa_T0_3_FD_202264 | JGI IMG/M metagenome (GOLD analysis project Ga0302326, IMG submission 202264) | Peat permafrost microbial communities from Stordalen Mire near Abisko, Sweden - Palsa_T0_3 | ecosystem: Environmental > Terrestrial > Soil > Palsa > Peat permafrost | place: Sweden: Abisko... | reverse complement strand
ACACTGGAGCGCCATTTCAGCGTGCTATTGGCCACGGTATTGTTCACCACTATGACCTGGGGCGCGCGGGCCTTCGCGTCCACCGCCGCCGCCAGGTACAGATTGCCCGGAGAGACGTGGAAGGTAGGGGCGTTAGCCGCGTACACACTCGGAAGCAGGAGCACAGCGGCACTAGGGAGTCGAGCCCGGGTTCTTATTGTTCGAATGAAACGCGTGGCCATGGCAGACCGTGAAACACCCCCGGAAGGTGCTGACTCAGCTGCGGGACGCCGTTCAGCCGAGTCCGAAGTTCCGATATCAATCATGAGTCTTTGAGATTCCTTTATCCGCTCATCTCTAATCCCCTCAACGAATGGTACTCGCGCGCGGGCAAGGAGTAAGCGTACTGAGAGTCACTAAGTAAGGAGCGGCCGACATCTAGAATTCGTAAAGTTGTCGGATAGCCCGGTACTTACACACCTCAGGCGTTTTCCTAGCATTAACTGTGAGAAGAGTAGAGTAACAAGTGTTGCAATTTGTATGCCAGTTAACATACGCAGCACTACTGATTGAAAAGAAACTGGTTATAGGCGGGTGCTACAGAGTTATCCGGGAGTAGGAAGAAAAGTTTTCGAGAACTTCTTACACTGTGAGAGAACCCCCACGAGCGTGGTGTTACCGCATGTCGAGATCTTGCAGGCTGTACCCGAACGCGCGCACGCGCCCTTCATAGCGGGCAATCCATTCCTGGACGGACGCGCTGGTTTCCGGATTCTTCGCCATGTCCCGCCATTGCGCAAAGTATCTCTGGTTGTGTTCCGTGGTCGCCTCAAAGGTGGTGGGGTGCGGCGGGACTCCCAGAAATGTATAGATCTCGCGCAGCGTGGCTTCCGGCTCCGCGATCAGGGTTTCGTACTTGACCGTTATGGCGTTCTGCAAGTGCGGAAGGTCTTTCCGCAGGATCTCGTGCGCGACCAGCCAGTGTTCGATCAGCGAGTCCAGGCTCCGCGCGCTCCATTTCGTCGTGGCCAGCGAGACCGCCACCGGATGCCGCACGATCGCCACGAAGGAGGTGCTCGGAAAAGCGCTCTGCAGGAAGCGCGTCATCAGAATGTTGGGGGGCGATTTTTCCAGCAGAAAGTGTTTCGAGAGATCCCAGTATGGAAGCCAGTCGAGCGCCAACTGCGCCTTGTTTTCCGGCGTCAGCAGCTCGGAATCCTCGGTGAGGTGTGCCCCGGGCGAAAAGGCAAAACTGCCGGGTCCCCCGTAAACGATCCCCGGCGGATAGACGGATTGCAGGAACTGGCCTTCATCTTCGAGCGCGAGCCATTCCGTAGCTACCTGATTGTTCGTAAAACCGCTCATCTCGGGGTGCTCGCGAAGCATCCGGAAAAGCAAAGTCGTGCCACTCCGATGCAACCCGCAGCAAAGCACGAAATGGTGCGCCTGGGCGATTTCCCGCGCTTGATCGAGGCTAAGCGCGCCAGCCGGTTCCAGAGACTCCCCTTGCATTCAACCTAAAGTATCACAATCGACCCGTATCGCACCGGGCACCCCGCTTGCGCTACTATCTGGAATAAGGTCGCCGGTTGCCGGCATCTTAATAATGGAGCGCCCAGCATCTATGGAATCGACAACCACGCATATGCCTTTCCAACACTCCATCGACCGCCGTTCGTTTTTGACCGCCTCGCTCGCCTTCGTTGCCGGCATGGCCACGGCCGCCGGCGCGCGCGGCGCCACCACTAAACGCGAGGCCGGCCTTATCCGCCTGGTTGATTTCTCGGACTCCGGAAAGAAAATAGGAGTTGTGACCATTGAAAAAGTAATCAAAAGCGACGAAGAATGGCAGCGCCAGCTCACTCCCGAGCAGTTTGCGGTCACTCGCAAAAAGGGAACCGAGCCGCCCTTCACCGGCAAATATTACAAGCTGCACGACAAAGGCCTCTACCGCTGCATCTGCTGCGGCAACGCCTTGTTCAGCTCCGACACCAAGTTCGAGTCCGGCACGGGCTGGCCAAGCTTCTGGGCCCCCATCGCCAAAGAGAACGTCGCCGAGGACGCCGACGGCAGCCTCGGCATGGAGCGCACCGAAGTGCTTTGCCGCAAGTGCGACGCCCATCTCGGCCATGTCTTCCCGGACGGCCCGCAGCCCACCGGCTTGCGCTACTGCATGAATTCCGCTTCCCTGCAGTTCATCAAGCGCGAACCCGCGAAGTAAGCATTACGCGCCTCCTGGCCTCGGATTCCCCACAGCATCCGCTTTGAACGCTTGCCTCGCGCCATGGTGGATGTGAAAAGATTGGCCTGTTTGAGCCCACTGTACCATTGCAAGGCCGCGTCGGAATGTTCAACGTTGATGTCCTCATACAGGTGGGCAAGATCGCGCTCGGCACGAGGAGTGATTTTAATGAGGTATGCCATGGGCGGCTTCGAATTCGGCAAAGAACTCCTTGACGTCGCGGCCCTTGCTCTGCTTGGCCTGTCCGAGGCCCTGGCGGATGACTTCGACGGCATCCCGAGCCTGACCGATGAACAGCTGGCACATATGGTGCGGCTGCGCGTCAGGCTTACCCCGCCGCTTTCACCCGCGTCTCTTTCCACAGTCTGGCCGCCGGCACAAACAAAATCGAGCCCGCGCACAATGCCGCCGCCATCAGTACCACAAATGTGCGGCAAAGCGAGGAGAGCCGCTTCACCCTCCATCCGGCCGGAATCCAATGGTCCGCCGCCGCCAGGCCATAAAAAAAACCCTGCCCGCCTACCGCCATTGGGCCCCACGCGCCAGGCAGCCAGAAACTGCTCGCCGCAATCAGCAGCAACGCCCACGGCAGCAGCACGCGACCCAGCTTGTAGCTGAAGAAATGGAAGCCTACCCGCGTAAACACGTTCAGCAGCTGCGGATAGCTCCTCACCACCTGGTATAGCCCCGCCAGCGTGCGCACCTTCCGCTGGAATTCCATATCGAGCCCAGTCGGATAATCGTAGGCGATTGCCTGCCTTTCGAATACGAACCGGTACCCTTGAAAAATCACGGCCAGCGGCAGATAGGCATCGTCGATCAGGGCCTCCGCGGGCAGCGGCCAAGCCAGCTCGCGGCGCACCGCGTAGATACAGCCCGTCGCCACGAGCAGCGAATCCACGTCCGTCAGTTTATCCCGCAGCCATTTTTCGTAGCGCCAGTAAAGGTCCACATCCGCTTCCCCGCCGCCATCGCTTTCGACGAAAACAATGTGCCCGGAAGCGCCTCCCACCGCCGGATCGCCCAGACAGGCCGCCAGGTTCCGCAGCGCATCCCGCTCCAGCCGCTGCCGTGCGTCGGTGAAAAACAGGATCTCGCCCCTGGCTCGCGCCATGCCCGCATTCAGCGCCGCCGCCTTGCCGCCGTGCGCAATGCGAAACACTTCGACGCCCTCCGCCGCGAATTCCCCGGCGATCTGCTCGGTACGGTCCGTCGAGCCGTCCGAAATCACCAGCACCTCGATGCGCTCCCGCGGATAATTCAGCTCGCGTATCGATTCCAGCTTCGCCCGAATCCATTGCTCGCCGTTGTAGACCGCCAGCAGCACCGTCACGGTCCGGTCGTCAAAGCGCTTGCGGACCGGCTTTCCCCCGCCCCTGGCCAGCCAGGCCAACAGCAGCGGATACCCGCCCAGGATGTAAGCCACAAACCCGGCGCTGAAAATAAAAAGGATGACTGCCCAATCGTTCACCAAGTCTTCATGCCCGCGCAACGATGATATCAGCGTGGGCGAGACGAAAAATCATCCCCTTTGATGGAAGCCCAAACAGTGAACTGGTTTCCATCGGATCTCCTTCCCCGCCACTTCGCCGTCCCCGCGCTACGGCGCCGGAATAGCGTATGACGGGGCGGCGCGCAACACTGTGCTTTTCGGCGGCTGCAGCAGCTTAACCCCGCTGGAACATATCTCAACGACACATGGACTTGGGGATGGAACCATCTGGACTCAACGTTTCCGGCGTCTGCCCCTCCGCACGAACATTAGCCTCCATGACCTATGACGCCAGCCCTCAGTGCGGCCATGCTGTTCGGTGGATTTGCCGGGAGTTGGCCGAATTCCCTGAACGACACGTGAACGTGGAACGTGTCCGATTGGACGGAGATCTCTCCGGCCATCGTACCTCCAACCAGTACTCTTTCGGGATGGATTACGATCCCGTCAACAAGGTCGTGCTCATTTTTGGTGGGTACAGCTCTACCGTCGTGCGAAGCGATACCTGGCTCCTCGCTCTGGCCCCATGAGGGACACCGCGGAAACACGGGCGGTTGTTGCGTGCACGGTAGTGGTGAGCCCGACCGAGATAATGGCATCTACGGGCTCGCACTCTTCCGGCGGAACGGCTCCTGAATTTACGGACGTGGTGACGGGGCTGAGTACCACCGTGGATCTTTGGCGGTACACGGTGGCGTGCGCAGATCAAGTATTCGGGGAAGATATTAACCTTAAGGGGGCTTTTTTCAGCGAGGGACGAGTTCATCCGTGAGCACAGAGTTGATTAACGTAGCCCACACTTCGGTGTTTCCGCCAGAGACGCTTATGCAACTGTAGCTGATTGTCCTGGAGAAAGCGTGAACGACCAGTTCCCGGATGGGTTGGGAGGGAGTACCTCGCATCCATTGACCGTGAATGTTTGTTGCACGGTTGAGCCTACGCTTAGGATTACTGTGCCAGCGTCGCCGCTATATAGGTATGTGCAACTAGACATGTAAATGACCATGTCGTAAGTTATGGATTGACTAACGGGGCCAGTAGAGAATGAGACGGTCTGAGTGGCTGGATTGCAAGGGACGTAAATGGCGGCAGAGAAGTTTGAGCACATTACGCTGATTCCGCCGCTCGATTCCTGAGGGCTGGAAGCGCTGGCCCAACCACTTATCAAGATGAAGCCGGGGCTTATTTGAAATGAGTGGCAGAACTTTGGGTACGATGTTGGGCCGCATGTCACTAAATCTGTTTGGGCGGACGCTGGTACCGCTGCCAGGAGAAGAATCGCGAACAACGCCGCGACGAACGGCACAACGTTTGTTTTCAATTGGTTTCCTCGTGAATGGTAAACTTTGGTTTGGGCATCGGTTCTCCTCGAAAGAACCGTGTCTACGGCCTGCGGGGATGGACATCCCTGCGGGCCTCTATTAGCATAACCCATGGGAAACGAGTGTAAAACGGCCAACTTGGTTACCCTCGGCTCGATGAAACGCGGCTGAATTACGGGCAATTACCTGAAGGGGATGTCCACTTCGGTATAGCTGCCCGGCGTGGCAGCATCCACGGCGACGACGATCCTTTCAAGGTACCTACGTACAACCGGCCACTGTGAGTTACCCAAGACGACGAAAGCAATTTTGCGGCCCTTCAGGTTTTGCTGGTAGCGCATGTTTTTGTCAGTCGTAAGTAGAACCTCGAACCCTGCGGCTTCAGCGACCGTCAACAGTTCACCGTTAACAAGATTGTCCCATCCGCGTTCTATTGCTTCCACAACGGTATGACCCTTGAGGGCGTATCGCAATGGGGCAGGCGTACCGTTATCGAACAGAATGAACATCGACCGTTGGTGCGGCGGGCTGCACGGGAGAAGGCGCGTCAAGACTCCGCGCTGCGAATTCGAGCACAGCTACTACCTGTTCCCGCGTGACATGGAACCATTCCATAATTTCGTCGATGGTGGCTCCAGCTTCAAGGTTCTCGAAAACTGTGGAAACCGGCATGCGGGTTTCCTTAAACACCCATGCGCCACTGCGCTTACCGGGGATGCTTTCCACGGCGAGACATTGTGACCAGTCGAGAGTTGCCATATTTCGTTGTCCTCCTTTCATCGTAGCCTTTACCACGGTTCGGCGTCGGCGTCACGCGAGGGGCTGCGCCATTAGCCATCTCCGGTACGCAGCCTGAAATTTCTCGCGGGAGGACACGGCCTGGATCAGCATGTGTTCAAAGACTTCCAGCATAACTCTCGCGGCTCAAACGCCGACCCCTGGGGTCGAATCAGCCACAGGCATCTAGGACCGCCTCAAACCGGGTGTTCCAAGTTGTACGGTCCAGGCCGGCCTCGAGCGCCGCGTAGGAATGGTTCACGTAAGGCTGCGCCGCCGCCGCATCCCAATGCTCGCCGAACTTCGTCGCAATCGTGAGCTGCGCGCGCTCCGCCGGGCTCAGGATCTTCAGAAACCTTCCTAGCCGCCAGGCAGATTCCAGGAACTCCGCGCTACCTCGTCTCCCGGCGTGTCCGTGGGCCGGTAGCCCCAAGGCTTGCCGATACCGATCAACCCCAGGCCGAGTTGGACGCTCAATGTGTCGCCGACAAGTTTAAGCGGTGAGGTACGCGCCCATGACGTGCTGGCGCGGCTCGATAGCCGCCAATACACGTGTGCGAAAATGGCAGCTTGCGCATCGCCATCGACGCCATCCCCCTGCTGGTGCGCAGCGCCGGCGTCAAGAACTACCTCTTTTATTGGATCTCCCACCTGCGCCAACTACTGGGCGACCACCAGGTCTCGCTGTTTCCCTTCCTCGACCGCCTGCCGGATCTGAATCACGAAGGCTCCATCGCCAGTCCAGCCGGTACACTCGCCCGCCAGGGCCTGCTCTATGCCCTGAACCTCTGGCCCAATCGCGCCTGGGACCTCATAGGCCCCCGCACCGATATCTTCCACACCACCAAACTGCTGAACCCGCCCCGCCGGCCGCGACTCACCGCCCACCTGCACGACCTGACCTGCTGGCTCCTGCCCGAATTCCACCAGCCCCCCAACGTGGCCGCCGAGAAGCTCTTCGCCGAGCGCATCTGGAAACGCGCCGCCGGTCTGATCGCCGTCTCGGAAAGCACCCGCCGCGATGCGATCCGTATCCTGGGTTTGAACCCCGATATCATCCAGGTCATTTATCCCGGCGTGCCGCAGCCGTTCTTCGAGGCAACCGTCGAAAGCGCCGCCCCAACATGCCATAGATACGGGCTCGCGCGCCCCTACGCCCTGTACGTCGGAACCGTCGAACCGCGCAAAAACCTGGACCGCCTGCTGGACTCCTGGCAGGATCTCCCGGCTTCCGTGCGCGACCCATTCGACCTGGTGGCCGTCGGTCCCGAAGGCTGGCAATCCACCCAAACCATGGCGCGCCTGCGACACCCCACCCCCGGCCTGCGCGGCGTACGCTATTTGGGCTACGTGCCCGAGCCCGATCTGCCCTTGCTCACCGCCGGCGCCGCCGTTTTTCTTTACCCCTCGCTCTATGAGGGCTTCGGCTTCCCCGTCGCGCAAGCCATGGCGGCGGGTGTGCCCGTGATTACTTCCAATCTGTCGTCGCTGCCCGAAATCACCGGCGGCGCCGCCTTGCTCATCGACCCGCGCAGCGTGGCCGAAATCCGTGCCGCGCTCGACCGCCTGCTCACCTCGCCCGCCACCCGCGCGCAATTGTCGCAGGCCGGCCGAGTGCAAGCCCGGCGCTTCCACTGGGACGTCTGCGCCCGCCAATCGGTGGAATTCTTTGAGCAGGTGCTGGGGCGCGGTTAGCTCTACTTGCTACTATGAATCCCGTGGCGAAAATACCATTCTTGTTGTTTGTTTGCGGCTCTGTGCTCCTGGCACAGCCATCTTCTGAGCAGCGCAAGCAGCAGCTCGAATATACCCGCGCGCACTATACCAAGTTCGATTACCGTATCCCCATGCGCGACGGCGTGAAGCTTTTCACCAGCGTCTACGTGCCCAAGGACACCTCGCAACCGTATCCGATGCTCATGCAGCGCACGCCCTATTCGGTGGCGCCCTACGGCATCGACAACTACCGGCCGGTGCCGGGGCCGTCGGAGTTATTCACCAAGGAAGGCTTCATCTTCGTCTATCAGGACGTGCGCGGTCGATACTTGTCCGAAGGCACATTCATCGATGTTCCCCCGCACAAAACGCATTTTGAAGGTCCCAAAGACACCGACGACAGCACTGACACCTACGACACCATCGACTGGCTGGTGAAGAACGTTCCGAACAACAACGGAAAGGTGGGCATCTGGGGCATTTCGTATCCCGGCTTTTATGCCGCGTTCAGCCTCATCGATTCGCATCCGGCGTTAAAAGCGGTGTCCCCCCAAGCGCCCATGGGCGATGTTGGAAACGGCGACGACGCGTTTCACAATGGCGCATTCTATCTGGCAGCCAATTTCGGATTCTATGCAAGTTTTAAGCCTCGAGGCGATGAGCCGGAGCGCCCTCAACGCTCCGTGCCGTTCGATTTCGGAACAGCCGACGATTACGATTTCTACCTCCGCATGGGCCCGCTCTCCAACAGCAACGAGAAATATCTGAAAAACACCAATCCCTACTGGACCGACAATCTCAAGCACGCCCGCTACGACGAGTTTTGGCAAAGCCGGTCGCTGGTGCCCCACATGAAAAACGTCAAACCGGCGGTGATGTTCGTCGGCGGATGGTTTGATGCCGAGGACCTGTCTGGACCGCTAAAACTGTTCCACGAGTTGGAGAAGAATGGTCCCTCGGCGCCGGACACCCTGGTGATGGGTCCATGGCGGCACGGCGGGTGGGCGGGGATGCCTGGGGACAAACTGGGCAATCTGGATTTCGCCTCGAAGACCGCCGAGTACTTTCGCGAGCACATCGAGCTGCCGTTTTTTCTCGAACATCTCAAAGGCAAAGGCGACGGGCTCAAGCCCAAGCCGGACGGCGCTACGCCGAAGGCCTGGCTCTTTGAGACGGGAACCAGCCAGTGGCGGAGGTTTGATTCCTGGCCGCCCAAAAATGCCGCCGCTCGCGAGTTGCATTTCGACGCGGCGGGCAAGCTCTCCATGGCGCCCCCGGATGCCGGGTTCGACGAGTACGTGAGCGATCCCGCGCGGCCCGTGCCGGTTACCGGCGAGATCGGTCCGGGCATGCCGGGCGACTACATGACCTACGACCAGCGCTTCGCTTCCCAGCGTCCCGACGTGCTGGTGTACCAGACCGAACCGCTCGAACATGACGTGACCATCGCCGGGCCGATCACGCCAGTGCTATCGGTCTCGACCACCGGCACGGATTCCGATTTCGTGGTGAAGCTGATCGACGTATATCCCAACGATTATCCGGATCCCGATCCGAATCCCACCAAGGTTCACATGGGTGGCTATCAGCAACTGGTGCGCGGTGAGCCGTTCCGCGGAAAATTCCGCAACAGCTTCGCCAAACCCGAACCGTTTACGCCGGGCAAACGCACGCGCATCGAGTTCTGGATGCCGGATGTCTGCCACACGTTCCGCGTGGGCCATCGGATCATGGTGCAGATGCAGAGCTCCTGGTTCCCGTTGACGGATCGGAATCCGCAGCAGTTCCTGGACATTCCGGCGGCCAAGGCTTCCGATTTTCAGAAGGCCACCGAGCGTGTGTATCGGGGCGGAGCCGACGGGTCGGGAATCCGAGTGATGGTGTTGGAGTAATTCCGCGTGCCGGCGCCGGGATAAAGCGACAGCGCCCACTTTTGAGTCCTCCCTTCAATCGCCGCTCGGCGCTCCTGGCCTGCGTCGGATCTCGACAACATTGTTCCGGCTCACGAGGTAGCTCAGGGTTCGATTGTTCGCGTCATGAGTCCCAGATCGCCGCGATTCGCCGCGCACCGCTCCGTCAGCGAATTCGTCCTGGAGAGTGCCCTCGCCCGCGCTGAGGAAACTCTGCCCGACCGCCAGCGCTTCGGGTTGAGCGCCAAGCAGTGGGAAGCTTTTCACGCGGCGCTGTCTGCCCCGCCCCGGCCAGCCCCGCGGCTTGCCAAGCTTCTCAAGAATCCCAGCGTGTTCGAGCGGCGACATTTAAAGTGACCGCGTTCCGCATCGAAAAGTTGCAGCGCGGCCACGACCTCGACACGTTCGACTGCGGCCGGGAAGCGCTCAACCGCCTCTTGATACGGTACGCGTTTCAGAATCAGCAGGCCGGGACCTCACAAACCTACATCGCCTTGGCGGATGAAGAGGTCGTCGGTTACTACACGCTTGTGATTGGCCAGGTCGAGTACAGCGACGCGCCCGAGTGCCTGACCAAGGGCCTTGCCCGCCATCCCGTCCCCATCATGCTGCTGGCCCGGCTCGCGGTTGCGACTTCCTGGCAAGGTAAGAGCCTCGGCAGCGGCCTCCTCAAGGATGCCATGCTTCGTACGTTGCAGGCCGCGAACATTGCCGGCATTCGGGCGTTCGCGGTTCACGCGAAGGACGACAACGCCAGGTCCTTCTATGAGCGCTTCGACTTCGCCGCATCGCCCAGCGACCCCTACCATCTGTTCCATCTGCTCAAGGACATTCGCGCCGCCCTGAAATCGTGAGCCCCAACCGTGGCGGCCTTAATTAAGCGCTGAAAGGCAGTTCGAGAGAGATCGCCTGATACGGCACTTCCGGCCGGATCCGTCCGCGCTCCCCCCGATGTAGCCGCACGAAGCCATACTGCTCCATCGTCTTCAACGTCCGGGACAGATTGGATGCCTTGCGGCCGGTGTGCCCCGCCAGTTCCTGAAGTGAAACCGGATGCGTCGCCGCGATCGTCGCGAGCAAGGCGCGGTTCTTGTGCGACAGAACCTTCGCAAAACTCTCGGTCGAGGCAAACCACACCTTGGGGTCCCCCGGTTTCGGCTTAAGCCTGCCCTGCGCGATCCCCATCGTGCGCGCCTTCATGTCCTTGTAGGAGGCGATTCCGATCTTGAGGGTTTTCATGGCAATATTCCTTTCTCGCGGAGGACCGCGTCAACCGCTGACCAGAAGTCGGCGAGGAGACTCGCCGCGTCTTTGTACTCGTACGGGAGCACCGTCTTCAGCCGGTGCTTGCGATCGAACGTCGAGCCGGGTTTTCCGCCCGGACCCGACCGGTACCTTACCGGATGCGCGTTGTCGAATCCCACTAAACGTTCACCATCAGACCATGCAGCGTCAGCGAGTCGTCGAGGCCATGCGGCTTCGCCTCGCTCGCCGGAATGCGGCGGACAGCGAACCGGACCCAGTGCCTGGTCTCCGGGTCAATTACCAAAACCTGCCCATCCAGTTCGAGCAGGGCATCCAGGGCCGGATCGCGCTCCACTAATTATCATTATCACACACTGATGATGAATTCGTTAACAACGACGCGAGCCCCACCACGGTTGCACCGTCCACGGAGGCGAGCAGAACCCGCGGGCAGGTGTAGCTCAGTGGAAGACGTCGCCGGCACGCGCGCGCTGCCGGACGACTGATACAGCATCCCAAGGTTTTGAAGACCGTGACGCCAAGACCGCCAAAGTCCTTCATGTTCCGCGTCACGAGCGTAAGGTCGTGTTCAAGGCCGGTTGCTGCGATCATGCCGTCCACCGTATTGAGAGGAGTCCCTCTCAATTGGCATTCCCGCCGCACCGCCATGGCCTTCAACTCGCGACACAGTTCGTCCGGTAAATCTACAGTCATACGCACAAGAAGGAATGGTCGCATATTTACGAACCGAACCGAATTTCTCCCTTCACCGTAACTTTCCGGGCAATCGCTGCGAACTACAGCCGGAGGTCAACTATGTCTTTCCGTTATGTTGCTGCAACTTTGGCGATCCTGAGTGCCGCTACCCTGGCGTCTCCCACCCTCGCCGCTTCCGGAGCGGTATATACCATGGCGAATGCCGCCGGCCCCAATGCCGTGATCGTATTCAGCCGCGCTTCTAATGGCACCTTGGTACAATCGCAGTCTGTCCTGACCGGCGGCACCGGAACCGGTGCAGGGCTGGATTCGCAAGGCTCCATCGCACTTAGCCGCGACGGACGCTGGCTGCTGGCAGTCAACGCCGGGAGCAATGACGTAACCGTGCTTTCGGCCGCGGGAACCGCGCTGACGGCGGTCAGTACGCAAGCATCGGGTGGCGTCATGCCCATCAGCGTCACCGTGCATAACGACACGGTCTTCGTGCTCAACGCCGGTGGCACTCCCAACATTACCGGCTTCCACCTGACTGGCGCCGGCGTACTTGTCCCTATACCGTCCGTTCAGAAAGTATTGACTGGCACGGGGCCCGCCGAAGTCTCCTTCAACCGCGACGGCACGCTGTTGGCGGTCACGGAGAAAACCTCCAACACCATTGTGGTCTTCAGCATCGATAGCGGGAATCTTATCGGTCCCTTCATCAGCGCATCCGCGGGCCAGGAACCGTTCGGGTTCGCTTTCGGCCCGCACAACTTATTGCTCGTCAGCGAGGCGTTCAACGGCGCCCAGAACGGGAGCGCGGTGTCCAGCTATCAGGCGGACTCGGGCGGCGGCCTGCGCCTCATTACCGCTTCTTCGCCGACCACGCAAACGGCGGCCTGCTGGCTGGTGGTGACTGCAAACGGACGGTTTGCCTATACCGATAACACCGGCAGCAGCACCGTCAGCAGCTTCGCGGTGGCACAGGACGGCTCTCTAGCGCTGTTAAACGGCACAGCCGGAAGCACGCCCGCTGAAACATCGCCGATCGATCTCGCCCTCAGCGCCGACAGCCAGTACCTATACAGTCTCGCGAGTGGCACCATCTCGGAGTTCGAGGTTGCCGCCGATGGCAGTCTCTCGCCCATTGGTTCCATTACCGGCCTGCCCGCTTCCACCGTAGGCCTGCAAGCACAATGATTGCCACGCTGAGTCACTCCGCGCGAAATAAGTATGGCTGTGGTCTGATATAGTTATTTGTCGATACCAGAGCTGACTGACATCCAACACCTGCTGCTCCGGTACCAGCATGGGGACACGGCGGCGGCCGCGGCGCTGGTCCGCGCCGCGTCGCCCATGTTACTGCGATTCTGCCTCAGCCAGGGAGACCGCCGGGAAGACGTCGACGACGTCCTGCAAGAGATCTGGCTGCGCATACACAGGGCGCGGCACACCTACCGCCCGGGAGCGCCCGCCGAAGCCTGGCTCTATGCCATCGCGCGGCACACGCGTCTGGATGCCTGGCGCAGGCGCTACCGTTTTCGAGCCCGCGAAATCCAGGTCGAAGCGTTGCCCGAGGCGGCGGCTCCCGTGCCGGACGCGCGCACGCCTTCCATGTCCGAGCTGCTTGCGGCGTTGCCCGAAGGTCAACGCGAGGTCCTCCTGCTGTTGAAGGGGTGCGGTATGACTCTGGAAGAGGTAGCGCGGGCGACCTCCTCCACAGTAGGCGCCGTCAAGCAGAAAGCACACCGCGCATACGAGTGTCTCCGCGCCGCGCTCGCACATGTCCAAAGGGGGCCGGCGCAATGACTTGTCGCGACATCGCGAAGTTGCTGGCCGGGCCCGCGCCTTTACCCGCGGCCGCCGCCGAGCACCTGCGCACCTGCGAACGCTGCCGCCTGCTGGCGGGGTCTCCCGCGCCCTATAGCGAACCAGTGTCGATCGACGCCGCGCTGGAGCAGCGGCTCATAGCCGTAGTGACCAGCGGCCTGGCAGCCGTGCGTCCGCTTTCTTCGCCGCTGCTCTATACGGCTGCGCTACTCGCCGTGGCGGCGGTTGTGATTGCAGCGGGCGTTGCCGTACTGGGAGTGCGAGGATGGCTGACCACCTCGATTATTCAAAAGCTTTATTTCGTTACATTGCTGACCGCCGGCATCGCGGCTGGAGCGGTTACGCTGTCCCAATTGATGTTTCCCGGCGCATTGCCGCGCGTCCGGGCGTGGGTCCTGGGCGCGGTGGCCATAGCCGCTGTACTCGGAGGCGGGGCGCTCTATCCGCTGCTGCGCTACGACCATTTCGCACGGGCCGTGGCCACCTGTTTCAGTATCGGAATGGCCCACGCGGCTGTCCTCTGTACGGCTGCCGTATTCATATTGCGGCGCGGTTTGGTGTTGTCGCGCCGGGCCGCTGCAGGTCTCGCCGGGCTGCTCGGAGGACTCACCGGGCTTTTCGTTCTCTTCGTATTCTGCCCGCATCTCGACGCCGGGCACTACTTACTGGCGCACGCCACAGTAGTAATCGCCTGCGCCGCGCTCGGCCCGGCCATAGTGGCCGCCAGCACTCCTCGCCATTGACTTCCCCAGCTATAACCTGTTACGCTCTCCTATGGAATGGCCAAAGGGAACGCACCTCAGAAAACATCAGAAGTTCTCCAGGGAACCCTGGATCTCATGGTCCTCAAGACCCTGGATGCCTTGGGACCGCTACACGGCTACGGCATCGCCCGCCGCATAGAGCAGTTGAGCCAGGAAGTGCTGCAATTGAACGAGGGGACGGTGTACACCGCCTTGCTGCGCCTCCACCAGCAGGGCTGGATTACTTCAGAATGGGGCGCATCGGAAAACAATCGCCGGGCGCGGTTCTATTCGATTACGCGGAGCGGTCGAAAGCAGCTCGCCAACGAGACGGAAAATTGGGAGCGCATTGCAGCGGTAATTGGTCGGGTACTGCGGCTCGCCCCTGAGAGGTGATCGGCCATGGATCGTTCGGACTCAGATTTTGACGACGAAGTCGACACCCATATCAGCATGTTGACCGACCGGCTCGTCCGTCGGGGAATGCCCATCGAGGACGCCCGCTACGAGGCGCTATGCCAGTTCGGGAATCAAACTGTGTTGAAAGAAATCAGGAACGACATGCGGACCTTCGTGTGGTTGGAGACTCTCTGGCAGGACCTGCGTTATGGCGTGCGCGTCCTGCGTAAGAACAAGGGTTTCGCAGCCGTTGCCGCGATTACTTTGGCGTTAGGCATCGGGGCCAACACGGCCATATTCAGCGTAGTGAATGCGGCCATCCTTCGTCCGCTGCCCTATCCCCATCCGGGGCGTCTGGCGATCCTGTGGGGCAACGTCAAGCGCGCCAGGGTCGAGCGGCGCGGCGCCTCTTATCCGGACTATATCGACTGGCGCGACCAGGCTCGATCGTTTGAGACCATGGCCGCCTTTACCGACAATAAGTTTGCGCTGACTGGCATCGACACACCCGAGCGCATTTCCGGCGAGTACGTTTCGCAGTCATACTTTTCGCTGCTTGGCATTCAACCCGCGCTTGGTCGTACATTCAGTCCAGCGGAGGACCGCGTGCCCCAGCGCGATGCCGTGGTAGTTCTGAGTGACGGTACCTGGAAAAACCGCTTCGGCGGCGACCCTGCCATGGTGGGTCACACCATTCAACTGGACGGCCATTCCTACACCATCATTGGCATCGCGCCTCCTGGATTTCGCGGCCTCACCGACGAGGCTGAGTTATGGGTACCCTTCGTCATGAGCGGAACCGCGCAGGATTTAACCGAGCGCGGGACCCGCGGCTTCGAGGTTCTGGCGCGACTCCACAACGGAGTCTCATTTGCACGCGCCCAGGCCGACATGGACGCCATTTCACTTCGCCTCGCCCGCGCCTATCCTGGCACGAATGAAGCTCGCGGCGTCGAAATAAGCCCGCTCGAACGGGAAATTCTCGGAGACATGCACAAACCTCTCCTCATCCTGCTGGCAGCGGTCGGCTTCGTCCTCCTGATCGCTTGTACCAATGTCGCCAACCTTCTCCTGGCACGCTCGGAAGCCAGGCAGCGTGAGATTGCCATGCGCATCGCACTGGGCGCCAGTCGCCAAAGAGTGCTGCGGCAACTCTTGGCCGAAAGCGCGGTGCTCGTGACTCTAGGTTGTCTTGCCGGACTTATCCTGGCACACTTTGGCGCGCGTACTTTGATGGCAGCCAGCCCGGTAACATTTCCGAGCTACGTTCACCCCAGTCTCGACCCCGTGGTTACGCTTTTTACCGTACTCATCTGCTGCTCGGTCGGCTTAGTGCTCGGACTTGCTCCTGCTACTCACGTCCGCACCGCCGGAGTCCATGACGCACTCAAGCAAAGTTCCGGACGTTCCGCCGGCTCACACGGAGGCCGCCGCTTTCGGAATGCGCTGGTGGTGGTGGAAATCTCGTTCTCTATGCTGCTGCTGATCGGCGCGGGTCTCTTGATCCGCAGTCTGGAGCGTCTGGCAACGCTCAATCCGGGTTATGATCCCAGTCATCTCCTGGCCCTGCGAGTGAGCCTGCCGGGTCTTCCACCTGCGAACGACAGGCCCGATGCGGGACTCGTAGTGACTGCGGACGAGATTCTACGACGAGTCTCGCAACTCCCCTCCGTCCAGGCCGCCAGCATCTCGACGGACGTGCCTCTCGGCGGCGAGTCCGCCGTTTTCTATACGGCCGAGGGTCAGCCGGCGATGGATGCGCACACTACGCCTCGCGCATACTTCCACCGTGTCTCGCCGGATTTCTTCAAGACGTTGCGAACCCCATTCATTGCCGGCCGCGCATTTACGGAAGATGAAGTTCATCACGGTGCCAACGCTGTAATCGCCACCGAGAGTCTGGTCAAGCGCTTTTGGTCCGGCAGCGATCCTATCGGCAAGCGGATCAAAATTGGAGGCCTGAGCTCGACGCGGCCGTGGTTGACCATTGTTGGGGTAGTGCATGACCTGAAATATCGCGGCTTGCCGGACCTCTTTCAGATATTTAATGAGCGATCGCGCGACTTCTCCGTGCTCGTGCGGACGTCACTCGATCCGTCCGCCATCGCGCCGGCTGTTCGCAACACACTGCGACAGGCGGAGCCATCCATTCTGATTTATGATTCCGCCACTATGGAGGACTTCATCGGCCATGAGACTGCCCGCCCCCGCTTCACCGGATGGCTTATGGCCATCTTTGCTGGAATCGCGCTGGCACTGGCCATTATCGGAATCTATGGAGTAGTGTCCTACGGTGTCTCACGTCGCACGCGCGAAATTGGTGTACGCATCGCATTGGGAGCTAACCGCCCGCAGGTGCTCCGCATGGTCGTCGGAAGTGGCATGGAGTCAGTCGTCGTCGGCCTTCTGCTCGGGACGGTCGCTGCTCTGGCACTCACTCGACTGATCGGTACGCTGCTCTACGGTGTAACTCCGAGCGATCCACTAACATATGGCGCCGCGGCGCTGACACTCGCCGCCACGGCCTTGCTCGCATGTCTTATGCCGGCCTTGCGGGCCGCCCGTATTGACCCCGCCGTCACCCTGCGAAACGAGTAAGCGGCTTATCTTATCCGCGTTCATCGGCGGCTAACTTGCCTCTCGTGCGTAGCGTACTAACCAGACTTTCCCGAATCTCCATTACACTGGAAGCTCGCTGCTGAGGGTCTTCCGCCAAGCATCTCCAAAGAACCTGCAGTACTGCGTCCTCAACTCTAAGCTGCTCGGACAAAGCCGCGACCACGACTGCTCCATCGGCGGTGCGCCGCGGAAGCTTACCGGAAATAGCTTCCACCGCCATCAATCCCGTGGAAAAGATATCGCTCCGCCAATCTGCCGGCTCGCCTCTCAGTTGCTCCGGCGACATATACGCCATGGTGCCCATCACTATCCCGGTCTCAGTGCTTTTCCAGCTTTCGGATGCCTGCGAGGGCGCCTTCGCCACGCCAAAATCCAGAATCTTGAGCAGCCCGCCGACGTTCTCACGTGGCTCTATAATCACGTTCTCCGGCTTCAGGTCCCGATGCACCACACCAGCCTCGTGAGCAGCATTGAGCCCGCCCAGCAGTTGATCGAACCAGGTAGCCGCGGTCGCGGGCGGAATCTTCCCCAGCCGCTGCAACTCGGCCCGCCAGGAGGTCCCCGCCACGCGTTCCATCACCAGATAGGCCCCCTCGCCGCCCAGCCGCCCGAAGTCGTGTATGGCCACAATGTTCGGATGGCTGAGCCGCGCCAGTATGCGCGCCTCCCGCTCAAAGCGGCGCAAGGCGGACTGATCTCCAAACAGGCGCCCGGTCGTTACCTTGACGGCCACCGTGCGGCTCAGACTTAGGTCCGTCGCCTCAAAAACCACACCCATTCCGCCTTTGCCGATGCGCCGCTCCAGCCGGTACCGTTGCGCAATCGTCCGCTCCACGGGCAACGACATCGTCAGGGGGCTTCGATCGGCTGGACATGTCTCCGCCATGCTGTCCATGCCGACCATGTTGACGATGTTGTCGAAGCAAGCCCCGCACGCCGGGCATTCTTTCAAAAGGTGGATGCCATCGCGGTCCAGCCGGCCAAGCACTTCATGCCTTTCCCGCAGGCTTTCATCAACTCTTTCCTTCAGACGCAGATTCTCACACGCCATGGCCATCGCGCCCGCGATGGCATCCAGCAGGTTGCGGTCGCTGTCGGTGTAAGGCTCCTCGGATTTCCTCTCTCCCAACAAGAGTGCCCCGCCTTGGCTCCAATTGCTTGTGCTCACCGGAACCACCAGCATTCTTTCGCTGGGCGGCATCGCGCACTCTCGCGATTCCTTGCAGGCTTTCAGAAGCTCTAAGACGCCGTCTCCAGCCGGCGCCGCTATCCTGACCGCGTCTGGCGCCGCGGCCCGCACGACTGTTAGATCGGGCCCCTGTCCCTTCCACTGGCACAAGTACAACCACTTCGGATGCAGCGCCGAATCCAATTCGTCGCAGACCAGCCTGGAAACTTCCTCCACTGAATCGAGCTCTTTGATTCTGCCCATCAGCCGCCGCAGAACGACTTCCTGCTGATACGCCTCCCGAAAGAATCGCCGGTCCAGCCAGGTGCGCATCTGCCGCCTGTATTTCAAACTCAGGCCAACCAGCGCCAGCAACACCAGATTGACGATGGACGAACTCTGCCGCAGCAGCTCTATCAGCGTCCTGTTGGGATTAGTTACGAATGGCAAAGTCAGGCCGAGGAACGGCAATATCAGAATGGCTTGTAACATCCGGCGGGCCAGCATATATCGCAAGCCGCGCCGCACCGCGACACTTATATCCAGCAACCGGTGCTTGAGCACGCCATAAGTCAGCGATGCCGGAAGCGCGATCATGCATCCGTCGGCTACCCACCGCAAGTGGGCCCATGCCGCGCTCACCAGCCACTCGCGGTGGCCGGTGCTCGAAAGCAGTGAACCCGTCAGATTGAGCAGCCATATCGGCGCCATCCCTACCGTGCAGCCGGCCGCAAACCAGCGCACCCGCCGGCGATGATTCACATCCTGCGAGTGCCGGTATCCCCATACGATTAAGGCGCCGATCGCGCCAAATGCCAAAGCCAGAAACGGATCCCACAAAGTATTGAGAAAGACGATATTCAGCTCGGCGATCCAAAAATACCGCGAAGCCAGGTTGACCAGTGTTTCCTGCCCGCGCAGAGTCGCGGCGAGATAGATGAGCTGCGACGCCGCCAGCACGGCGGTAACGCCGTACAGAATTTTCAGAATCGCCCGCCACGCCGGCTCCCTGCCGGCCTCCGCGCTCATCCGTAGGAAGAAGTGATAACCCACCGCGAGCACCACCGGAAAACTGAAGGCCGTCACCTGGTTGAGCGTAAATGCCATATCCGGAGGCGAACCGGGGTGAATGACCAACGGACTCGCCAGATTACGCAACGCCGCCAGCATCTGCGTCGCAAATCCGAGCTGCGCCAGCCGGTCCCGCGGCTTTAGCACCGCCATGGCCATGCCAGTCGCGAAGTTGACCAGGCTCAGAAGAAGGTAACTGGTCGCCCAGGGAAGGCTGCTCCAGTCTATCCATGGCCCGACGCGCAGCCGGTACTCGTGCAGCTCGCCGCGGCGTGAGACGCGCATCGAATAATTGTCGCCGGGCTTGAGGAACTGTCGAAAGGTATTCGGGCCGACCCGCGCCGCCCTTGTGTCTCCGCTGAACGCCAGGATAAGGTCTCCGAAGGCCAGCTTCCCCTCGGCCAGGCCGCCTTCATAAACTCTGCCGACCGTCCAGCCATCCCGCGAATAGAAGACCTCCCACCCGAAATTTCTGCCGCCCGTATTCCGGTAAACCACCCAGCCGCAGCACACATACATGCCCAACATTGCGATTCCGACGGCGATGGCCAACCAGAAGAACGCCGGCCGGCGCGGCGCGGGCCCCCGCTTAGCCAATGCATTGGACAATGCATCGGGCAATGCCGGGGCCGGTTCGACAATGGATCGCAAAGCCGCTTCAAATCCCGGAGAAGAAAGGAATCCGCTGCAGCGGTCCGCCTCGCCCAGCAGCGACTCCACTTCCTTGCGCAGTTCCTGGTCGCTTCCGCACGCCTCGGCCACCAACGCCAGACGGGCGGAGGGATCGCGGCCCAGCACCTCGGAGTAGATGCGTTCGACGCGTTGCCAGCGAGTTGGAGACACGGTTTTAATTACTGCGCAGCTCGCGGTGCAGCCACGCCCGCGCCAGGCTCCATCGGTTCTTGACCGTGGCGGGCGAGACGCCCACCACCTCGGCAGTCTCTTCGATACTCAGGCCGCCGAAGAAGCGTAACTCGACGATGCGGGCTTGCTGTGCATCCATAGCCCCCAGCCGGTTCATAGCTTGGTCGAGCTCGACAAGGTTCTCTCTCCAGTCCGCCACCGCTATGGACCCCGCTTCGTCGATCGGCACGGTGAACGCGTCACCGCCGCGCTTGAGAGCATGTTTGGTCCGGTAGTGATCCACCAGAATGCAGCGCATCAGGTTGGAGGCCAGGCCGAAGAAATGCGCGCGATCCTGCCATTTCACCTGGTCCTGATCCACCAGCCGGAGGTAGGCTTCATTCACCAGCCCCGCCGATTGCATGGTGTCTTCAATCCGTCCGCGCCTCAAGTGGTAGCGTGCCAGCCGCCGCAGCTCGCCATACACCAGGGGCAACAGTTCATTGAGAGCGTCCGGGCGGCCACCCCGCCAGGCCATGAGCTTCTGGGTGACGTCAGCCATCTTGATTCCATCTTGATTAAGGTTTCCAGAATTTTACCATGGGCCCGCAGTAGCTGATTCTCCCGCCGTTTTCGAATGTCTGAGTGGAGGATATTTACGATGCCACACAACCTTAGGAATAGCCCAGACCTGACCCACAAAGTATCGGCATGCTTGACGACACTATGCGCCATGCATATGTACATATTGGGTGTGACACCAGCCAGCGCCGCCACGGCGTCGCCGGCCATCACATCGGTCACAGTGAGTTACTCGATCAGTCCGCCGACCATTACCATCACCGGCAAGAACTTCGGGACGACCACGCCTGGCGTCACTTTGGACGGGATTCCGCTCGAGATCGACCTATATACCTCAACCGCCGTCGTCGCTGTGCTTCCATCCAGTCTCACCCCGGGATCATACCAATTGGTGCTGACCGACAGCGCCACGGCGCTCCAGGGCGCTTTCGACGCGACCATCGGAGCGGCCGGCCCGGAGGGGCCTGCCGGAGCGCAGGGCCCTGCGGGGAACCCCGGAACAACCGGCCCTCGCGGAGCGGCCGGTCCCGCGGGACCGGCGGGAACCACGGGCGCAACCGGTCCGCAAGGGCCGGCCGGACCCATTGGGTTGCAAGGTCCACAAGGCGTGGCCGGACCCGCGGGCCCCACCGGACCGCAAGGTCTGACTTGGCAAGGCCCCTGGAATATCTCCGCGACCTATGCGTTGAACGCAGCGGTCAGCTATAGCGGTTCGACTTATATCAGCCTGATCGCCAACAACATCGCCATCGAGCCCGACCTCGCTCCAGCCGCCTGGAGTCTGGTTGCCAGCGCCGGAGCTCAGGGTGCACCCGGTATTCAGGGGCCTGCCGGTCAGCCGGGTATGCCCGGTCCACAAGGCTTGGCTGGACCTGCGGGGCCTGCGGGACCCACCGGACCGCAGGGCGCGGCTGGTGTTGCGGGGCCTGCCGGACCCACCGGTCCGCAAGGGCCACAAGGACCTGCGGGTCTGAACGCGATTTATAGCACAACTACCCAACCGAACACCGAGCTGAACCTTGGCGTTACCACGCTTGCAACGCTGTCTCTTCCCACTGGCGCGTACCTGATTTCATCGATGGTCACTCTACAGAACGAGTCCGTCGCAGCCGGCAACGGAACGTGTGTCATTGCCGCGACGGGGCCCGGCGGTTCATTGACCTACTATTACAGCCTCCCTGCTCCTTCAGCGGTGGTAACGCTTACGCCCCAAGGCACCGTTAACTTCTTTAACGGTCCGGCATCGGTGTCCTTGCAATGCTCGGCGGCCACTTCGGGCATCCTGGCTGAAATCGCTCAACTGATGGCGGTTCAGGCCACCAATTTTGTCTCTCAGTAGGCGTTTAGCTGTTTTTTTTCTGGTTTCCGAATATCTGATTGGAGGCAACTTTAATGCAACTTAACGCGAAAACGAACAACGAAAAACGATGGGCCGGATGGTTATCGGCCCTCTCCACGGCTTTGACGATGGTCTTGACGGCGGCCGCTTTGTCCGCAGTCACAACGGCCCCTGTCATGGGCCAAACAACCGGATGCACACTAGCCACGGTCAAGGGCAGCTACGGGCTGCTGGCCACCGGGACCATCCTCGGTGTTGGACCGTTTTCGGCTGCCGGTATCTTGACCACGAATGGCGCCGGCAGCTTTACTTACATCTTCACCCAGAATGTCAACGGCGTCGTCAGTTCCGGAACCGTTCCAGGCTCGTATACGCTGGATTCAAACTGCAGCGGCACGGCGACCTTTGCGAATGGAGAAACCTTTGCTGCTGTCGTCGTCAACGGGGCGCAGGAGATCGACCTCGTATCCACCACTCCCTCTAGCGTTCAATCGGTTGTGGCCAAGAGAGTTCAGTAACTCCTCCGTCACATTACGGGCCGGCGATGCCTTCCAGCGGGCACCGCCGGCCTCGATTCACCCCTGGGGTCAATTCAGACCCTGTCCCCCGAACGCGTCCTTTCATTACTTTCATCACTTTCGTGTCCGCCTACTATCGAAAATGTAAGCGATCCATGAAATCTCGCGTGGAGCCATATCTTAAGTCCCAGGAAGTGGCCGACGTCCTGGGAATTACCAAGCGTACCCTGATGAACTGGTTGCGTGCCCAAAAGGTCCCGGAGCCCGACCGCAATCAGGCCAACCGGTATCGGCGCTGGACGGCTCAGGACGTCGAACGCATCCGGCAGACTATCGCGGAGAACAACAGTGATTAGGCTGGTGATCTCGAATCAAAGAGGCGGCGTAGCCAAAACCACCACCGCCACCACCCTGGCCCGCCTGTGGGCCGACCAGGGCCGCAAAGTACTGTTGATCGACACCGATCCCCAAGGTTCGGTGGGCATGTCCCTGGGGCTCAAGTCCGATAAATTCCTGCACCATTTCGTGGTCTACAACCACCTGTTCGAGAGTTGCCTGGTGCATGCCGCGCCTAATATCGACGTGCTGTGCAGCAGCCGCGAAACCATCCAGGCGGAGGCCTCCCTGATGGGGGTGCCGGCGCGGGAGATGTCCTTTTCCCTGCTCTTTTCCAGGGTCGACGAGCCCTACGATATGGTGCTTATCGACGTGGCCCCCTCCATCACCTTGATGCAGACCTGCGCCATGGTTTACGCGCAGCGCGTACTGATCCCGGTCAGCATGGATACGCTCAGCCTGCAGGGCGCCGGCGCCTGCCTCGAAACCGCCCGCATGATGAACGAGCTTTTTCGGGTGAACGTCCAGCCGGTGGCGCTGCTGCCGGTGATGGTGGACAAGCGCTTTCAGCATACCGCCGTGATGATGAAATCGCTCGAGGACCTCTCCGCCAAATTCAAGATTCCCCTGCTGGCCGCCATACGCACCGACGTCACCGTTTCCAAGTGTGGCCGCGCCCGCCAGTTCTTAGCCGATTACGATCCGAAATGCAAGGCCATGGAAGACTATCAGATGGCCGGAGCGCAGTTGTTGGAGCTGCTCAGTGAGCGACCCGACCAAAGACAACCCGAAGGCGCCCAAGCGATCCTCCAGGCGTAAGCCGGCGATGGAGCCTCTCGGCTGGGACGAGATCGTCAGCCAGCCGGGCATGGGCGGCTATCTGTCGTTTTTGAACGGTCCCGTTCCCCTGCCCCACCTGCAGCCAGCCCCTGGGCCCTACGCAGGCCCTGTAGTCGTATCGGACCCAGATGTTGCGACAAGTCCAGGGGTTTTACCGAATGAGGATGCGAAGGGGCGAGGGGGCGAGGGGGCAATCGCCCAACCAGCCCCTGTGGTCGCATCAGGCCCCGCAGTCGCTCCAGGTCCAGATGCTGCTGCGCCCCCAGAGCTCGACCCGATCCCAGCTCCTGCGATCGCATCAACCCCGGTGGTCATATCAACACCCGGGGTCGTTCGATACCCAGATGCTGCGATAGCCCCAGCCCTCGACCCGACCCCGGCGATCGCCCCCTCGCCCACTCGCCCACTCGCCCACTCAGTCCCACGAGGCCGCCCACGCATCCGCAAATGCGCCGCCGCCCACGATGGCCACTCACTCGGCGAAGAAGTCCTCTACCAAGCTCTCTGGAATGCCGCCGCTGCTGAATCCGCCGGCGCGCGCATCATCGTGGTCGGCTGGCGGGGCATGTCGCAGCTTTGCCGTATGACCCCTAAGAACTGTAAAATCAATACCCAACGCCTGATTCGCAAGTTGGCCCTGGAGGTCCTGTCGCCCTACAACACTCCGGAATCCATCGGCACCACCTACCGCATTTTTCCGAGCGAAGCCATCCTGCGCCGCCGCCGCGCCGCCGGACTGGAATGGGTGGTGCGGAGCAGGGGAGTCGAATTTGTCGATCCAGCCACCGGAATGGCCCTCTCTGCCCATCTGTGCGGTTACGTATCACAAGAAGCCTCGCCTTTTTAGCCCCAAAAGAATACGGATTTGCCGCCGGGCGCCGCCACTTATCGGCCAGCCGGGACCATTGCGGGAATTTTGCACGCTAAGCGATTTCGCGCCCCGCTGGGCCGTCTCAAAACTCTCGAAAACAGAGGTTTTTGAGATTGTCGCCGCACTGCCCAACAGTCCGAATGCTTCTCCCTCAGCGAGCCACTGTGATACGTTGACCCCTGGGGAGAATCGATGCATATTTCAGAACAGGCGCCCTTTGGCGCGAGCACCACCCGAAAAGGTGACGAACCCCCAGCGGCCGTTTCGGTGCATGGCTGGCGATATCACCACATTGGGATTCCAACCAACGTTCCGCGTCCCGGCGAGCGATACCTCGAACGATTCAAAATGTACGTGTCGGCTTTTGAGACCAGTCCTTGCGGCATTCAATGGATGCGCTTCGAGCCCGATAGCCCAATACATACCCTGATCAAGTCCGTTCCCCATATAGCATTCGAGGTTGACGATCTTGAAGCCGCGTTAGAAGGGAAAGAGGTTCTTACCGAGCCGAACTCGCCTTCAGAAGGTGTTGTCGTCGCGATGATCCTCGACAGTGGTGCCCCCGTCGAGTTGCTTGAGTTCCGGCGCGATGTGGATTCTGGAGGCGCCGCGGTCACTGAGAAGATGCCGGAAAGCCCTTAGCGTACAGAATTCCCGGAATGGTCCGGGCTGGCCTTATCCTTATCAATGAGCGTCATGAGCCCTGCGCTGCTTTATCCCGCCACGGTGTGGCGCGCGCCGGATTACGCCACGGCAGCGGCCAGCGTACGCGAGTTGTTCGGCTTTCTGGGCCTGGACACCACCAATCCCCTGGGACGCTGGATTCAGCCCGGCATGTCCGTAGTGGTCAAACCCAACTGGGTAAAGCACGAGTTCGGCGAGACCGCAGGGCGCCATGTGTTGTACACCCATACTTCGCTGCTCCGCCCGCTGATCGTCGCGGCTCTCACGGCGCTGGGCGGTGCGGGCCGCGTCTACGTGGCCGACGCGCCGCTGCAAGGCTGCGATTTCGCCCGCTTCCGCCGGCAGAGCGGGCTCGCCCAACTGGAAGCCCTCTACGCCGGAGCGCCGGTCGAGTTCCTGGACCTCCGCCGGCAGTGGGCCGAAATCGACGATGCCAGCAGCTTCGTGCGCGGCGTGCATGCCCTGCCGGGCGATCCTCGTGGTTATTCGCTGGTGGACCTGGGACCGCGCAGCCGCCTCGCGTGCCTGGGCGTAAATGCGCGCTTCGCAGTGACCGATTACCGTTCCGAAACCACTAACGGACATCATCATGGCGCGCACCGCTATCTGGTGAGTAATACCGTGCTCGGAGCCGACGTAATTTTGAACGTACCCAAGCTCAAGACCCACATGAAGACCGGCCTGACCGGCGCGCTCAAGAACTTCATCGGCATCGTCGGGTCAAAGGATTTTCTACCGCATTTTCGCGCGGGCTCTCCGCGCCACGGAGGGGACGAATACCCGGACGGCCATTGGGTGAGCCGCGCCGCCAGTCCGGTCCGGGAGCTGTTGCAGACGCGCGCGCCGTTGTGGGTTTGGAAGCTGGCGCGGGCCTGTGCGGGCGCCGCTCCGTCGCCGCTGATTCATGGCGGCGGCTGGCACGGCAACGACACGCTCTGGCGCACGGTCCACGACCTGGTGGATATCGCGCGCAATTATGGAGTGGACGGAGTTCGTAGAGAGCGGCCCAGGCCCATCCTCACGCTGGTGGATGCCATCGTGGGGGGTGAAAACCGCGGCCCGCTTAAGCCGCGGCCGAAAGCCTGCGGCCTGCTGGTATGGGGCGAGGACCCCGGCATGGTGGATGTGACCTGCGCGACGCTGATGGGATTCGACTGGCGCAAAATTCCGCTGCTGAGTCATTTGTGCGACGCCCAGGCGCGCGCCTTCAGCGAGTTCGGCGGGGAACTGGCGTTCCGCGCGCCGGCGGCGGAGTTGGAGGAGTTTGTGCTCGGCGGCGGAGGCAACTTCGCGGCGCCGGCGGGCTGGGCGGGCGAGATTGAGCAATGCCGGCCAACCGAGGCACCCGAGGCAGCATAACATTCAAACCGCGGGCAAACGCTTGGCGCGTTTGCTGTCCGGCATGCCGCGTTCACGCATGGCGAGATACAGCGCCGGCTTCGGCGCAAGGTAGAGAGGAACGCTGACGAGGTGTTGCCCGCGCTTGGGCTTCGACGGCGGGGCATCTCGTCACCACGGGCGATGCGGCCGGCAATAGCCTCGGCCAAACAATCCATGGCCTCCGCAAACGTGTCTTCGAGCCGGACCTACGGTCCCTTCCTACGGTTGAAGACATGTCTGCCTCCATCGAGGCCAATGTCGACCCGGAATGCCCTCGGCACTGCCCTATCCGCAAGGCCGCACCACCTGGTTGACGTTTTACGCCCGCGCCACCCGCCGCTCCATCCAAGCCCCGGCCCACCCCATCAGCGGATACCCCGGCACCCGCGCCAGATACACTCCGAACATCCCCAACAACCCCGCCAGCACCGCCGCAACCGCCAACAACGCCCCCGGCATCCAGTGAATCAGCAGGCCCAGACTCGAGCCGAACACCGTCATCAGCCACAGAATCCACACCACCCGCCGCTCCTCCAGCCCTATCGACGCCAGCCGGTGCGAACTATGGTCCCGCCCTCCCACCGAAATCGGCCGCCCCGCCAGCTTGCGCAAAATCGAAACCAGCGCCGTATCGAAAATCGGATACGCGAACGTCAGCGCCGGATACAGAAACCCGGCCAGCAGCATTCCCTTATGCGGCGCCGGACCGGCCAGCGTCAGCGCACCCAGCGCAAAACCCACCGGCAGGCTGCCGCAGTCGCCCATGAAGATCCGCGCCGGATGGTAATTGAATACCAGAAAGCCCGCAAACGCCGCGGCTAGAATCCCGCACAGCTCCGCGTCCGCCCAGTATCCCTCCGAAGCCAGCAGCCAGAAACGGAACAGGCACACGATAATCACCACTCCGGCGCACAGCCCGTCCATGTTATCGATCAGGTTGAAGGCGTTGGTGATCATCACCATCCAGAAGATGCTCAGCGCCACGTTGGCGGCCGGCCACGGCGTGACCGGGAAAATCACGCCGCCCCAAACCACGAACCCCGCCGCCGCCACCTGCACGCCCAGCTTCAGCGCCGGCCGTATGCTCAGGCGGTCGTCCAGAAAACCGAGGATCCACAGCGCCGCCACGGCCAGCGCGATCCGCGGATAGCGTCCCGGACACGCCAGCCCATAGGCCGCCGCGCAGCTTAGAAAAATGGCCAGCCCTCCGCTCGAGGGCGTAGCCGTGCTATGCCAGCGGTCGGCCCGCGGCGCCGCCGTGAGCCTCAACCGCGAGTTCATCCGGATTTGCAACCACGTCAGCAGCGCCGAAAGCACCGCCGCCAGCAGGATCGGCATCGCCTATACCGCCAGGGCGAGCGAGGGTTTCGGCATTCTGACCCACTCGTAATCCACCACGCGCCGCACGATGGTATCGAGCGGAGTGGCCGGGCGATAATGCACCAGCCGCTCCAGCTTCTCCAGGCTCGGCACGCGCCGCTGCAGGTCTTCGAATCCCGGCCCGTAGGCCAGCTCGTAAGACACGTGCCCCACGCGCGAGCGAGAGCCGGTAATCTCCTTGACCAGCGCCGCCAGTTCGTTGATGCTGACCTCTTCATCGTTGCCGATGTTGACCACCTCTCCCACGGCCTCCGGTGTCTGCATGAGGCGCACCAGGGACTCCACCACGTCCCCCACGTAGGCGAAACAGCGGCGCTGCTCGCCGCTGCCATACACCGACAACGGCTCGCCCCGCAGCGCCTGCCCCACCAGGGTCGGCAGCACCATGCCATAGCGGCCCGTCTGCCGCGGCCCCGCCGTGTTGAACAACCGCGCCACCGTCACCGGCAGCGCCCGCTCCCGCCAGTAGGAAAACGCCAGACACTCATCGAGCGCCTTCGAGCAGGCGTAACTCCAGCGGCCCACCGTCGCAGGCCCTATAGCCAGGTCATCCTCCTCACGGAACGGCATCCGCACGCTCTTGCCATACACTTCCGACGTGGACGCCACCATCACCGGCCTGCCTTTCCTGGCCGCGCACCGCAACACCACCTCCGTGCCCAGCACGTTGGTTTCAAGGGTGCGTACCGGGTTGCCCATAATCAGCTTCACCCCCACCGCCGCTGCCAGATGAAACACTGCGTCGGCGCGGTCCACCAGCTCCGCTACCAGCGGCTCGCAAAATATGGAATTGATGCAATACGAAAAATTGGGCCGTGCTTTCAAATGTGCGATGTTCTCCATCGCGCCGGTCGACAGATCGTCCAGCACCGACACGCGCCACCCTTCCGCAAGACAACGTTCCGCCAGGTGCGATCCAATAAATCCGGCCCCGCCGGTAATCAATACATTCATATAGTTTTCTCTCTTATCTTGCTGCGCAACAGCTCGCGGTACAGCGCATCGATATTCCCCACCAGCGCTTCCTTGCGATACCGCGCGGCGAAAACGCGCCCTTCCCGTCCCATGCGCGCTACCAGTTTGCGGTCGCGCGCCAGCTCCGCCAGCGCGTCTGCCAGGGCCGAGGGGCTGGCCGCCAGCACGCCGTTGCCGCACCATCGCGAGCCCGCGCCAACCATATCCACCACGCCGCCCACGGCCGTCGAGACAAAGGGCCGCGCCGCCGCCATCCCCTGTATCAGCGCCACCGGCGTGCCCTCATTGCGGGAGGTCTGCAGCACCACGTGGCAGCGCGCCAGCACCGGCAGGATATCCCGCTGCCAGCCCAGCCACTCCACGCGCCCCGGATACCGGTCCAGAACGCTTCGCAGCGCGCCGCGCTCCGGCCCATCCCCCGCGATCAGAAACCGCATGTCTTCGCCGCGGCCGAGCGCCTCTGCAATGGTCTCGGCCAGCAGCGGAACGTTCTTCACCGGCGCCAGGCGGCCGAACCAGCCCACCGTCAGCGGGCCATCCCGCTCCGCCGCCGGTAGAGCGAAGTAATCGTCCAGATCGAGCCCCAGCGGCACCACGCGAAACTTGTCCGGCGGCGCAATCCGAAACTTGCCGCTCAGCTCTGCGGCCTGCTGCGGCGACACCACGCACAGCACATCGGTGAAGCGCGCCAGCAGTTGCTCGATGCGCCGGAACACGGCCGCCGTAAATCGCGAAAAGTACTGGCTCAGGCTGTTGCCGTGAAACGTGTGTATGACGATCGGCACGCCGCTAGCGACCGCGGCCAGCCGCCCCAGGCAGCCCGCCATGGCCGTGTGGGTATGTACGATCGCCGGACGCTCCCGCCGCAGCAGCCGCCACAATCGCCACAGCGCCTTCAGGTTGCTCCACGGCCGCAGCGAGCGCGACAATTCTGGCACCCAGCACACACGATCGCCGGCCCGCACCAGATACTGCATGTCTCCCTTTTCGGCTTCGCAGCTTCCCGCCACCAGCACCGTGTGGTATCCGAGCGCCGCCATTTCCCGGTTCAGCAGCAGCGCGTGAATCGCCGGACCGCCGATGTTCAACCGAGTGATGATGCGAACGATCTTGGGTCGGTCTGCCGCTCCAGCCGGGAGATCACGAACCGGAACTTCCCGTTCGCCGTACGCGGAATGCGGTCGATGCACTCGAACTCCAGATGAATGCCGCGCCCCACCCGGGCGCGCAGATTGGTTTCCAACAGCCGCAGGTCCTCGGCGGTGAAGCCCGGCGCGGGCACGAAGCGAACCCGCAACACGTCCAGCGATTCCTGCTCGATCTGACTCTCCACAATGTGGCGCACGCCTTTCAGCACCGGATCGAGCCGCCCCAGGAACCCACGCTCCCGCGTGAACACCACATCGTCGAGCCGCCCGCCGATCTCCTCGATCACCGGCATGCCGCGCCCGCAAGAGCAGGGCTCCACGGCGAAGCGGGCCGTATCGCCCACACGGTACCGCACCAGCGGCATGGCGTAGTTGACCAGGCCGGTCAGCACCACTTCGCCCATCTCGCCCGGCGGCGCCGCCGTGCCGTCCGGCCGCACAATCTCGGTCACTCCGGCCAGCGGATGCGCGTGCATGCGGCCCGCTTCGCATTCGTACCAGAAGCTCTGCATTTCGGTCTGCCCGTACTGATCGAAAACGCGCGTGCCAAAGACCTCTTCAATCGCCCGCCGCTGATGCTCCAGCAGCGTCTCCGCCGAGGTCAGCGCCGCCTTCATCCGGGGCGCGCTACGGCCCACTTGCCGGTAATATTCCGCCAGCGTGTACAGGCACGATGGATAACCGCACAGATACACCGGCCGGAAGCGCTCGATCGCCGCCATGTAATAGGGCAGATTCCCCGGCAGCATATGCGTGCTCGAAAGCAGCAGCGCGTGGTTGGCCAGGTCGCGCCGCCAGAAGACTTTCTTCTCCGCCGCCTGCCTTCCCGGCACGATCATTTTGCCGGTGAACTGCCCGCGCCGGTCGTCCTTCGTGACGCCGGCAGTCGCCCGGTACAATTCCACAAACGCCCACATCCTGCGCATCGCCGCGCGGTTGTAAAAAATCGTGAGCGGCTTCCCCGTGGTGCCGCTGGTGTGCGCGCGGATGAGCGCCCGCCGTGGAAATGTGTCGGCCAGGAAATCCTCGGGCCGCTCCCTTATCCGATCTTTACCGGTCAATTCCGCGGGATCGTTGCGGCTGTAATAGGGCACATGCGTGGAAACAAAACGCAGCAGCCGTCGCAACTCGGCCGCCTGCAGTTCACGCATCTGCTCGGCCGGCAGAAATTCGGACCGCTGGAGAGATTCCAGGTATCCCGGGAATACCCCGCCATACCGCCAGCGGTAATAGACCGCTCCCTGAGCCGTAGCGCAAGCGTGCTGGCATACGATCGGCAGCCGCGAATAGATTTTTTGCACTTGAAACAAGATAGTGCGAATCAGTACAACGTTCTCTCTGGCAATTGCGCGCGCTTCTCGACTGTGTTCAGAGTGGAAGACTGCAAGCTGGCCGGAGTTGAACCAGGTGGTTGCCCGGCGGGGATACATATCGTCTCGTAAAATAGTCTGGAAACGGTACGCATGAGGTACGGCATCTTTGAACAAACTGCATGACGAACAGACTCCCACATTGCCGGAGGGCTATGAAACGTTCCTCGGTGGCTTAAAAGAGCGCATTCGAGCCGCACAGGTCCGAGCCGCCTTGGCTGTCAATCGAGAGCTCATACTGCTGTATTGGAGTATCGGACGAGACATTCTCAGCCGGCAGCAGACGGAAGGATGGGGCGCCCACGTCATCAACCGCCTTGCTGCAGACCTCAGCCGGGCATTCCCCGAAGGCGCCGGATTCAGAGCTCGCAATCTCAGCTATATGAGAGCTTTGGCCGAGGCATATCCGGATGCTGAATTTGTGCAACAGGTTGTTGCACAATTGCCGTGGGGCCATCAGGTCCGCATCCTCGATACCATAAAAAACGCCCCGGAGCGCGAGTGGTACATCCGCCAGGCGGTGCAGAGCGGCTGGAGCCGGAATGTGCTCGTCCACCAGATCGAGAGCGGTCTCTATCAGAGGCAAGGCAAAGCGCTCACGAACTTTGGCCGGACTCTTCCTGAACCGCAATCCGAGCTCGCGCAGCAGCTCATAAAGGACCCCTATAACTTTGATTTCCTGACGCTTGGTCCGAAACTTTTAGAGCGTGACCTTGAACGTGAGCTCCTTGAGCACGTTCGGGACCTGATTCTCGAGTTGGGCAAGGGCTTCGCGTTCCTGGGCAGCCAGCAGCATCTGGAAGTGGGCGGCCAAGACTACTACCTGGACCTTCTTTTCTATCACGTTCGGCTGCGGTGTTATGTGGTCATCGAGCTGAAAATCGAGGATTTCAAGCCGGAGTTCGCGGGTAAAATGAATTTCTACCTCTCCGCGGTTGATGAGCAATTGCGGCATCCGGATGACCGGCCAAGCATTGGAATCATTCTTTGTAAGGGACGCAACGAGGTCATCGTAGAGTACGCACTCCGTGATACGAACAAGCCCATGGGCGTGGCTCATTACCAGCTCACCCCTGGTCGTGCTTTACCAGAGGGACTTCGAGAGGACTTGCCGACTGTGGCGGAGCTTTCGAAGGAGTTTCCGCTCCTCTCCGTCGTAAAAGTGCGCATCGAAATAGAGCAAGCGCTGAACGATCTCGCGCAGGAGCATGGTTTGACTCCGGGGCCGCGCGGAGTCGGACTGTTTTTACGGGAGCTCGACCAGAAGGGCTTACTTCCGGATTCCGCCACAGACCTTTCGCGGGTAATGACCGCGATGAATCAGGCAGCGCACGGCGTCGACGTGGATGCGGCTCAGGCGCAAGAAGCTATTCAGGTCGGCAATCGCTTCTTAGCCGAACTTCGAGAGCGGAGAGGAGATTCGCCTCACTGATACTCCAGCCGAGATTACTCCCCCTCGCCCGCCGTGCGCTTTTCAAACCCCTCATAATCATTCGCAATCGCCTGCGCCAGCGCGAACAACTTACTCAGCAGCTCTTCGGAAGACTGGAACTGAATGTGCAGCGCGCCCGGACTCAGCCCCACCCCGGCCGGCAGATCCGGCCATCGCTGGCTCATCACATCCGGCTCCACCGGGATAGCCACGCGCGCCCCTGCCTGCAGCCGCCGCATGGCTTCGAGCCGCTCGGCCAGGCGCTCCTTCCGCCGCCACTCCATCTTGAAATCCGAGCTGTCGCGGATCTGCTCGAGCTGCGCCACCAGCTTGGGCCGATCGATTAAGAACGTGCGGCCGGACTGGTAGCCGCCGAAGCAGCGCAGCAGATCGATGGCGCGCCGCCGGCGCAGGCGGAACAGGCTCTCGCAAACGGCGCGGTCCACCACCGGCACGTCCAGTGCGCGCAATTCCTCCAGAATCTCCGGGACGCGAAGCAGCCACTGCGCCTTAGCGGGCATCTCGCGCGTCCTTCAGCGCTGCCAGCCCTGTTGCTGCCAGGTCAAGGCGGCGGTGTCCAGCAGCATGTGATGGATCTCGATCCAAAACCCGGCCGGCTCGGTATTCAGCACTTCGCCCAGCACCAGTTGCCCGTCCCATTCCAGCCGCACCGCGGCGCCGGTCTTGACCGGCAATCCCGCGCCCAGGCGCATGCGTTTGCCGGAAAGCTCCATCACGCGCGCTTCTCCCACGCACGCGCCATCCCCCAATACGCTCAATGCAACAGATTGCTCCGGCTTCCAATTCAGCTCACGCATGCCCTTCCGTGCCAGTGTACTATGCGTACAGGACGATGTTTTCTTTTCTCAGGAGCCTCTTCTCCACCCGCATTCTCAGCCTCCTGGTTCCCGAAGCCATTCTGATTTTTTCCTGCTACATCCTGGCGGCCTACTGGTCGGGCGGCGCGGACCCTTCCGTGTTTCTGTGGTACGACAACGGGCTGCTGCAGATCGCGCTGGTGGTGGCGGGCCTGCTGGCCGGCCTGCAGCTCAACAAGCTCTACGCGCAGGTGGGCGTGCGCTCGAAAATTCTGCTCCTGCAGCAGCTCTGCCTGACTCTCGGCGGGACCTTCCTGTTGGAATCGCTGTTGAGCTACCTGCATTTTTCGGAGCTGGTCCTGCCTCCTATAATCATGGTGGCGGGCAGCGGCCTGACGCTGGTGGCACTGTTGTTCTGGCGCATGTTCTACAGCGCGATGCTCTGGAAGGGCTACGGTACCAAACGGGTGCTCTTCTACGGAACCAATACGGCCGTGGTGGAAGCCAGCCGGAGCCTGGCCGCGCACCCGGAGCTGGGTTTTTCCACCGTCGGCTACATCGATGACGGCCGCCCCGCCGGCACACCGCTCAATGGAGCGCCGGTGCTTGGTGCCACTGCGGACCTCGAACGGGTAGTTTCCGAAGTCCTTCCGGACAGCATCGTGGTGGGGGTCGCCGACCGCCGCAGCGGATTGCCGTTTCGAAAATTGCTGGATCTGCAATTCCGCGGCATTGAAATCCAGCAGGTGGGAGAGGTCTACGAGCTGGCCTGCGAGCGCGTATGCGTGGCCGAGCTGCTGCCTTCGCAGCTAATCTTCTCCGGCGAGCTGGGGGCCCGCCGCGGTGCCATCGCCTTGCAGGCCATCTATTCCAATATTCTGGCTCTGGCCGGCCTGCTGCTGCTGGCGGTGTTGCTGCCGCCGATCGCGCTGGCCATTGCGCTGTCTTCGCGCGGACCGGTCATGGAGGCGCACCAGCGCCTGGGGCTGAACATGATGCCGTTCATGCTCTACCGGTTCCGCTGCCGTCGCGCGGACGGCAGGCTCACGGCGCCGGGCCGGTGGCTGCGCCGCCTCCATCTGGATGCGCTGCCGCAACTGCTGAACGTCATTCGCGGCGAGATGGCGCTGGTGGGCCCGCGGCCGCACCGGCCCGAATTTATCCCGGTGCTTATGGAGCAAATGCCGTACTACGGCCAGCGCCACGCCGTGCGTCCCGGCATCATGGGGTGGAGCCAGCTCAACTGCGACTACGGCCGCATGCGCGACGCGCGGGAGGCCCTCGAGTATGATCTCTATTACATCAAGCACGTGTCCCCGGCCCTGGACGCGCACATCATCCTGCATAGCTCGCTCGAAGTGCCGTTCCAGGAGGGGTAGAGCCCGCCATGCTGCTGCCCCGCTACGCCAGAATGCGCAAGGCGAGCGCGCCCGCCGCGAGCACCAGCATGAATGCGGAAGGTCCCATGCCCTGGACATCGCCTACTCGCAGATGCGACACCAGGGCGCCCACGAAGTAGAGGACCAGGCCGATTCCGGCCGCGACTCCCAGCGGCGGCCACCAGATCCCCACCAGCAGGCCGGCTGCCCCGGCAAACTCGCAAGCAGCCAGAAACACAAGATACTGCAACGGAACGCCTACCGTTTCGTGGACCACTCGCACTTGACGCGGATCGCGGCGAATCTTTCCGAGACCGGAAAACGCCACCATTAGCGCGAACAGAATTGTGACCGCCAGGTACGCGGCATGCATTTTGCAATCCTCCCTTGCGCAACCGAAGTTGCCTGCACGGATCGGCCCATTGTCGCACCCTGGCATTCTCTGGTGATGACTCGCATCCGATCGGCTTATCGGAATTGAGTCGCTTTTAGAACCAGATAATCCGCTCTTTTATTGTCGAAACTCAGCCGTGGGCAAAGGAGAATTCGCCTGTGCGCCTGTCACTACATTGAGTTACACCACATTCGTTTTAGGAGAACTGAGCGGATAAAGGAGCCCTAAAGACTCATGATCGATATCGTAACTTCGGACTCGGCTGAACCGCGTTTCATTCGAACAATGAGAATCCGGGCTCGACTCCCTTGTGCCGCCGCGCTCCTGCTTCCGAGTGTGTACGCAGCTAACGCCCCTACCTTCCACGTCTCTCCGGGCAATCTGTACCTGGTGGCGGCGGTGGACGCGAAGGCCCGCGCGCCCCAGGTCATAGTGGTGAACAATACCGTGGCCAATAGCACGCTGAAATGGCGCTCCAGTGTGTCCGGCAGCGGCGCTTCCTATTGCACTGTCAGCCCCGATGAGGGTACTCTGGTGGACCAGAGCGCCGTACTGTTGAGTGTCTCGGCAAGCGTGCCGGCCAAAAGCGGCTCTTACTCATGCACCATTACCCTTAGCGACAACGGCTCCTCCCCCAAGGCTACCAACACTGGCTCCGTAAACGTCAGCTATGCCGTCTATGCCAAGGACACTAACCCGCCGCCCGCCAACACTAAGCCGCCGGATGTGCCGCAAGCCTTGAGCGTGCTGCCCACCGGTCTCGGCACGATTAATATCGATTGGTATAACGGTGGCGATATATACAGTGCGGTGGCAGGATACAATGTCTACCGCGACGGTGTGAAGCTCGGTGTGACCGGTCTGACTTCCTACCAGGATAGCGGCCTGGCAACGGCCTCTTACCACACCTACGCAGTGGCGGCTTTC
>Ga0302326_10003577_pt1 | contig 36431 bp, 35 predicted proteins | sample Palsa_T0_3_FD_202264 | JGI IMG/M metagenome (GOLD analysis project Ga0302326, IMG submission 202264) | Peat permafrost microbial communities from Stordalen Mire near Abisko, Sweden - Palsa_T0_3 | ecosystem: Environmental > Terrestrial > Soil > Palsa > Peat permafrost | place: Sweden: Abisko... | reverse complement strand
AATCAAGGGGAGGGCCTTGCAATCGCAGCGGCACTAGAGCACGCGGACTATCCGGTGGAGGATCTTGTGTTCGATTTGGGAAACCTTCGTGCTGGGCACCGCTTCGCCCTGGATGAATCTCAATTCGCTGGGCGATTAGGTTTGGTCTGCCAGCAGACCTATCACCGGGCCGATTTTGCGGGTTACCTCGAAATGGGCGCTCCGCAGGCGTACGGGGCGGGTGCAGCTGAGGTAATCCGGGAGGTGGTTGAAAACCAGACCTCCCGGCACAAGCTGGTCAATGAGCTCCTGCGCTACGGCGATATCGAGCGTGCAATCACTGAATGGCGAAGTTTACTTCGTCAAATCGTTCAGGCACCAGATTACGGCTGGGACCGCTGGCGAGCCCTGAAACAGGTGTCGGAACAGTTCGTCAACTCAACCCGGAGCACCGCTCTTCAACCTTTGCCGATCCTGCTTCCGGCACAGTTGAAACGGTATCAACCACGATGAATCGAGGGATTTTCGAACACTGGCCCGCCGAAAAATGGGCGTACGGCCTGATGGGCGGGTTCCTGTTGCTGATGTTCGTTGTTGCGCTGACCGTGTGGATCGATTCTCAGGATCGGACAAATTTGGAAAAAATTACAGCGCGAACTGCCGTCGGAGATCCGATGACGCTCGATTTCGATCCGAGAGATAATCCTGGTCGTGAAGTCTTGAATTGGAAGCAGCAGCCCTATTTCCTGCAAACCAATGAGCCGGTAAAGCTCCAGGAGTTCGACGCGCTCAAAGTCGGCAAGGATGACGAGGGAAAGATTGAGCTGTACCAAATCAAAAAACAAAATGATTTGCGGGTTGTCCTGGTAAAGATCGCTCCAAACGAATTTTTGCGGCTGACACCAAGGTGAGGGCGGAAACGGGTTGGTGTGTCGGCGGTTCGACGGATCGTTGTGTGAGCTCAGTTTATATTAAGGGACGCGCTCGCGGCCGTATAGCAAGAGCATCGAGACGATGACGAGACCGTAGATGATCTGGCCAAGGCGGCAATCGTAAAAATTCTGAAAACGGCTGTCTCGGATCTGCACTCTGCCGATTCACCCATTCGACACTGAGCGATTTGCGAGATATCTGCGCCTGGCGCTCCAGAGAAACGCCGCGCCGACAACAAACATGAAGAGCGAAAGAAACTGGCCTCTGGTCAACAGGCCGGTCATGGGCGCATCCGGCTCTCTAAAGAACTCCCCGACAATGCGCATGAGAGGATAAAGAAGGAAAAAGCAGCCGGTCGTTACGCCGTCCGGTTTCTTGAATCTCAGGCGAATCAATATCAGGAGGGTGAACAGCACAACACCTTCCAGAAAAGCTTCATACAGCTGGCTCGGGTGGCGTGGTGTGAGAACGCCGCCGAGGATTTCACGAACCTGGGCGCTATGCCGCGCAGCGGCGATGATCTCGGGAACGTTATCAAGAGTCGGGTCAATTTTACTCGTCTGTTGAATCACCAGCGCCGCCTCGTTTGGGTGATCAAGCAACTCCGCCGGAAACTGGACCGCCCAGGGTACGTTCGTAATTCTGCCGTACAATTCGCCGTTGATAAAATTCGCCAGGCGGCCGAAAAAGAGCCCGATAGGTGCGACAGCCACCAGGTTATCGCCAACTCCGGGCCAGGAAATTCGGTGCCGCCGAGCGTAGATCGCGCTGAAAATGACCAGACCAATAATCCCACCATGGCTCGCCATCCCGCCGTCCCAGACACGAAAAATTCCGAGCGGATCCTCGGTCAACATCGATGGCCGATAAAAAAGCACGTACCCGAGGCGTCCCCCGATGAGAACGCCGAACAGGGCCGCGTAAAAGACGAAATCGCCAACCTGGTTCTCCCGCAGCGAGCCGTATCCATTTCGGGCCAGCCATTTCAGCAGGTAAAACGCGCCAATAAAACCGGCAATGTACGCCAGACCGTACCATCGTATCCCGACCTGTTCGTTGAAGTGAATGAGGAACGGACTCAGGTGGTGAACGTAAAAAGCGAAGAACATAGCTTGGAAATCTCGCGGGCCAGAGCGCGCAAGATTTCCAAGCTGCTCTGAAGCAGAGGCGGAAGTCAAGGGAGCAAGAAATCAGGAAACAGGAGACAGGAGTCAGAATTCTGAATTCAGGAGTCCGAAGTCAGGATTTACAGGGTGTGACAGCGAGTCTTGGTGTTTCGTTAGCGCTTCATCCTTTCGCTGCCTGAACCTCTTCAGCACTGACTCCTGTTTTCTTGCCTCCTTGACTAGTGCGATGCAGCCCGGAGAATAATCGACGTGCAGGAGATCGGTAAATTTGTGGTGATTGTCGGGGTGCTTCTAGTCGTCGTCGGGGTGGTCCTTTGGCGATTCCCCAGTCTCTTCGGATGGGTGGGAAAACTCCCAGGCGACATTTCCATGCAGAAAGGGAATTTCTCATTCTATTTTCCGGTGGCCACCTGCATCCTGGTCAGTATTGTCCTGACGCTCGTCAGTTGGTTGTTCCGGCGGTAAGCAAACCGCGCCCGCTGGCATTCATCAATCACACGATGGAGGCGAACGGTCGTCCGTTCTGAGTTGCCAGTTCTCAGTGAAAGAGGAGCGAACCTCTCAGCGAGAGACCATTCGACGACGGCGATACGCCGACACATTCCCCTCCTATTCCTGCCGAATTCCTTCCGGGGAAAGTTTCACGTTCGGAATCGCGTCGACCCAATGCGAGCCTTCCGGCGCCACCCAATGGACAGCGTTTCGAATGACGGTTTGCACTTCTGGCTGGCGATAGGTTGGAAAAGACTCGTGACCGGGACGAAAGTAAAAGATTTTGCCGTTACCCCGTTTCCAGCTGCAGCCGGATCGGAAGACTTCGCCTCCCTCGAACCAGGAAATAAATACGGTCTCGTCCGGAGCGGGAATTCCGAAGGGTTCGCCGTACATTTCTTCGTGGGGAATTTCGAAGTAGGTCTTGATTCCTTGAGCAATCGGATGGCCGGGGTTGCAGACCCAAAGTCGCTCCTTTTCTCCGGCCTCGCGCCAGATCAAGGAGCAGGTTGTGCCCATCAAGCGTTTGAAGACCTTTGAGTAGTGTCCGGAATGAAGCACGAGCAGTCCCATTCCTTCCAGAACACGTTTTTGAACGCGCTCGACGATCGCATCCGCGACCTCGGCGTGGGCGATATGCCCCCACCAGATCAGTACGTCCGTGTTCGACAGACGGACTTCGGGCAAGCCATGTTCCGGGTCCTGGAGCGTCGCCGTCCCGATCTCGAAAGCTCCATCGACGGAGAGCCCGTTCGCGATGCACCGGTGAATGCCCTCCGGATAAACCTTCCGAATCGCTTCGGACCGCTGTTCATGGACGTTTTCGCCCCAGACTACGACTCGAATCTTGTTCATGAGAGATCCAAACCACGGTTCTCTCGGCGAGGCAAATGAGGAAGAGAAAAAGCGTTCAATGAATCAATCGCACCTGCTTGAATCCTTGCCACCTGACTTTACCTTCTTCGACCGCCATGCGCACTTATCAGCAGCCTTACCAGGACTTGGAACGAATCATCGAGTTTGACTTTCTTCGGGCGACCGAAGCGGCGGCTTTGAGCACGTTGCCGTGGATCGGACGCGGCGAAAAAGAAAAAGCGGACGCCGCCGCATGTGACGCGATTCGGGGCATGTTCGATTTGGTGAACATTTGCGGCGAGGTGGTCATCGGCGAGGGGATCAAGGATAGTGCTCCTGGGATATTCAAAGGAGAGCATCTCGGCACGTGGGCGCCCGGCAGCCATAAATTTGATCTGGCCTTGGACCCGATCGATGGCACGACGAACGTGGCAAAGGGTTTGCCCGGGTCGATCTGCTGTCTGGCTGCGGCGTCTCCGGAAGAAAGCACCGAGGCTTCGCTGAAAGATATTCCAACCTTTTACATGATGAAGTTAGCCTACGGCGTAAAGGTCGTTCGCTACATGCAAAGAACAGGGATTGATATAGTGTCGATCCGCAACCCGATCGAAGAGATCATTCCCATTGTCGCAAAATCGCTGCGAAAGCGGATCCAGGATTTGGCGGTGGTCGTGCTCGATCGTCCGCGACACGTCAGGCTCGTTGAGGCGATCCGATCTTCGAATGCGATGGTTCGAATGATTTCCGACGGGGATATCACCGCCGCGATTGCACCCTCGATTCCCGGGAGCGGTGTCGACCTTTACGCGGGCATCGGAGGATCGCCTGAAGCGGTTCTGGCGGCTGCCGCGATTCGGTGCCTGGGTGGCGATCTCCAGGCGATGATGTGGCCCAGAGACGAGGAAGAAAAGAAACAGGCGATCGAGCAAGGGCACACGCAGGAATTGCAGCGAGTGTTCTATGCGGCGGACCTTGCCAGAGGAAACAACATCATTTTCTGCGCGACCGGCGTGAGTGACTCGCCGCTTTTGCGGGGCGTGCGCATCAGTGGCAACACTGCGGTCACTCATTCGATCCTGATGCGCGCCCGGAGCAAAACGGTGCGGATGATTGAGGCTTACCATGACCTTGCGCACAAGACCATTCGACTGAGATCGACGAAACGAGAGACCTCCATCTGAGAAAACTCCCAAACCGAAGAACCGGCGGCAATGGGAATCAGGCCGGTCTATTTTTGACGAGTATGGCGGATTTGCACGTGACAAATTTTGATGCGACATGCGCCGGTTGCGTAGAGCGACTGTTGAAGACGCAGCCGGGCGTTTTGAACTCGGTCGTCGACTGTCAATCGCGCTCGTTCTCGATCGAATACGACTCACGGATCATTTCCGACGAGCGGATCGCTCATGTGGCACACCGATTCGCGCCACAATTGCTCACGCAGTCCCAGAGCTGTTCGGGTCGGCTGAATCAGGGGAGTTGCGAGTCATGTATCCTGCGAGTTGAAAAATCGCCTTTTCTGTCACCTGGAGTGCGCCGTGCCACTGCCAGCTTTCGCGACCGAATTCTGGACCTAAGTTTTAGCGGGACTGCCGTTGCCTCAGTTGAAACTCCGGGTTTTGGGGCGGTGCTGGCCCTCCCTCGCGTTTTCGCGCGCGGCGGCCAAGCCGCGACTGTTCGAGAGACTCCGCCGGTGCAAGCGCCGGAGAGTGAGCAATCAATCTTGAGCCGTCGTGAGGCAATTTTTGTCGGTGCGGCATTACTCCTGCTAACCGCAGGGCTGTTCGTCGACCGGTACTACGGCAGAGGCTTCGCGTGGGCCGCGCTGTTTACCGGGGCCTACTTTTTCGGGGGTTATTTCGGGGTACTGGCCGGAATTGAGTCGATCAAACAGCGCAAGATAGACGTCGATATCCTGATGGTCCTTGCGGCGCTTGGCGCGGCGTATGTGGGTGCACCGTTTGAAGGCGCCATGTTGCTTTTCCTTTTTTCACTCTCGAACCTTCTCCAGGACCTGGCGATCAGCCGGACCCGGAAAGCGATTCGATCGCTCATGAAGTCGCATCCGACCGAGGCGTTGTGCCGGAAGGATGGCGAACTCCGCAGGATGTCGCTCGAGGAACTTACGATTGGCGACGCTCTCTTGATCCGGCCCGGCGAAGCAATCCCGCTCGATAGCATCATAACCGAGGGAGACAGCAGCTTGGATGAGTCTTCCCTGACCGGCGAATCGATTCCGGTTTTGAAGCACCCCGGCGACCCGGTGTTTGCCGGAACAATAAACCAGACGGGGGGTCTCACCGTACGGGTCAGCAGGCTGGCCCGTGATTCGACGATCGCAAAACTCATTCGGATGGTCGAGGAAGCGCAAGCCGAGAAGGCGAATACCCAACGTTTTCTCGAAAAAGCCGAACAAACCTATGCGACGGGTGTGGTTCTTTTCACGGTCGCTCTTATCCTGATTCCGTGGCTTGTTTTCGGTCAAATCTTCCACGGTGTCTTTTATCGGGCCATGACCGTGATGGTTGTGGCTTCGCCGTGCGCCCTCATCATCAGCACGCCTGCTTCCATTCTGTCGGCAATTGGCTGCGGCGCCCGTCGGGGTGTCCTTTTCAAGGGAGGGGTGTACCTTGAGCAATTGGCGCGCGTCGACACAATCGCGTTCGACAAAACCGGCACCCTGACGGTTGGCAAGCCGCAGGTAACGGATGTCATTCCTGTGGCTGGTTCATCGTCTCTCGTTCTTGGAGGGTCGAACATTCTGCGCGGCGCTGAAGATACGCTCCTGCAGCTTGCAGCCTCTGTCGAAGCCCGATCGGAGCACCCCCTTGCGAAAGCGGTCGTTGAGTTGGCAAAAGCCAGAGGTCTCACTCTGGATGAGTGCAAAGGCTTTTTCTCTTACACGGGTCGGGGAGTGATTGGGAATCTGGGCCGGCGTTCGATTGCCGTTGGAAATATTGGATTGTTCGAGGAGAATGCGGCGGAAAACCTCGAATCTGTGCGCGCTGAGATTTCTCGCTTACACGATACCGGCAGAACGGTGATGGTAATTGGCGAATTGCTGCCGGTCGACCTGAATTCCGTCCGCGGTTCCAGCGACGATCCGGGCGAGGAAAAGGTAGCCGGAAACGGTCGCGCGGTGGTCCTGGGTCTTGTCGCGGTGGCGGACACGCTTCGGCCAGATGCCATCGAAGTGGTGAAAAAACTCCGATCGATCGGAGTGAAAAAAATCGTCATGTTGACGGGCGATCACGAACGTGTGGCGCAGACAATCGGTCGCCGGGCCGGAATCGACGAGGTATTTTCCCAATTGCTGCCGGAAGAGAAAGTGGAGGCGATTCGGGCCCTCAAGAAAGCCGGGCGGGTCGCAATGGTTGGTGATGGGATAAATGATGCGCCGGCGCTCGCCACGGCAGATGTTGGAATCGCCATGGGCGCGGCCGGTACCGACGTCGCGATGGAGACCGCCGATGTCGTCCTGATGAGCGATAACCTCAAAAACATTCCATTCGCGCTACAGCTGAGCCGGAGGTCGCAGACTATCATCTTTCAAAATCTCGCGTTCTCTCTGGCAGTCATTGTGGTGCTCGTCGCGTCTGCGCTTGGCTTTCATTTGCCTCTGCCGATCGGCGTCGTCGGGCATGAAGGAAGCACCGTGTTGGTCTGTTTGAACGGTTTAAGGTTGTTGACTTTTAGAGGGTGATGGATCGAGGATTTGCTGCTCACTCGGCGCGGTAAGCCATCGCGAGAAGGCTCACCGGATGAAAAACCTGAATATTTTCACCCTTGCTTTTGGCGCCGTTTTCAATTTGCAGGTGGCAGCCTGGATTTGCCGTAGCGACGATTGCGGCGCCTGTCTTTGCAATGTGGCCCAGTTTCCTGGACAGCAACTGCTGCGACATCGCCGGTTGGATGATGTTGTAAATGCCGGCACTCCCGCAGCACCAAGTCGATTCCGCGAGTTCCGTGATCTTCACGCCAGGAATTGATCTCAATATCCGGCGAGGTTGAGCGGTGATCTTCTGCCCATGACATAGATGACAGGCCTCGTGATACGTCAGTTTGTCGATCGGGAGATTTGCAGGTGCTGCTGTTGGGGCCCGGAAGCAGATCTGGACCAGAAACTCGCTGATGTCCTTGCATTTGCGCGACCAAATCGCCGCACGGTCAGCGTAACGCTTTTCCTCGGCCAACAGTCGGTCATAGGTCTTCAAATGTGAACCGCACCCGGCGGCGTTGGTGATGATCGCGTCCAATCCCTCGACATCGAAGAGGTCGAGGTTGCGTCGGGCAAGTGCACGCGAAGTTTCGGATTCACCGTTGTGTCCGTGGAGAGATCCGCAACAGAACTGAACGGGCGGCGTGTGCACTTCGCATCCGTTTGCGAGTAGAACGTCGGCGGTATCTCGATTAATGTTTGAGAAGACTAAGTCCTGGACGCAACCCGTGAGCAACCCCACGCGATATCTGATCTTACCGGTGCGAGGTCTTTCGACCGGAGCAATCACCTGATGGGAGAACTTCGCTTGGATCGTCGGAGTTTGCGGTTCCAGTTGTTGAATCCGGGTCGGGAGTAATTTGGTAAAGGCGAGGCGCCGAAAAAGATCCTGCAGCCCGGTTGTTTGGTAAACATAGAGGAGCCGGCCGATGAGCCGTAGCATTCGAGGTCTCGTAAAAAGGCCCCTGAGCAGCAATTTCCTCGTCCAATCACGAGTTGGATTGCTCAGAACCGCCGACTGCTCGGCCATTGCGCGGGAGGTTTCGAACAGCTGCGAATACTCGACTCCAGCCGGGCACGCGGTCATGCAGGCCAGACAACCGAGACAAAAGTACATTTCGTCCGCAAACACCCGGGTGAGATCCATACGCCCGTCGGCGATTGCGCGCATCAGCGCAATGCGGCCGCGCGGACTGTTACGTTCGAGGTGAGTCGCGTCGTATGTCGGGCAGGTCGGCAGGCAAAAGCCGCAATGCATGCACTGCTGAATGACTGAGTAGTCTAGCGTTCGGAGCGAATCATGGGAGGCACTCATAAAACGGACGGAAGAAAATCAGTTCATTGCCGAACGGGCGGCGGCGGCGCCCGCGGAAAATTGTCTATCGAAAATCTTTCCGGGATTCAGGATTCCTTGCGGATCAAGAACTCTCTTAAGCTCGCGTAAAATCCGGACATTGATTTCGCCAATGGCGCTTGGCAGGAAACTTTTTTTGGTCAATCCGATGCCATGCTCGCCGCTGATCGTGCCGCCCAGCTCGACGGCGTACGAAAAAATCTCTGTCACGGCTTCGTGGACCCTGTGGATTTCGCCCGGGTTCCGCTCGTTGGCGAGGAAAGTCGGATGCAGATTGCCATCTCCGAAGTGACCGAATGTTCCGACAGTCAAGTTGTATTTCTCGGCTGTTTTTTGGACGAAGCGAACCATCTCAGGGAGCTTTGAGCGCGGTACGGTGGCATCCTCCAGGATGGTCGTGGGAGCAACTCGCGCCATCGCCGGAATAGCCATTCGCCGCGCGGTCATTAGTCTAGTTCCTTCTTCGATGTCCTTGGCCAAAGAGACCGAACGCGCGCCGTGTTCCCGAGCGATTTGCTCCATGCGCTGCGCCTCTTCGTCGACTGCCGCGGGATGCCCGTCGCTCTCCATCAACAATATCGCTTCACAGTCCAGTGGAAGGCCCACTTTACTGTAGTTTTCAATGCAACGAATTGTCGTTCGATCCAGAAACTCCATGGTGCACGGAATGATCTTGGCCGCGATAATCGCCGAAACCGTTGACGCGGCCTCGTCCATGCGTTCGTATACGGCCAGCAAGGTCTTTCGCGCGGCGGGCTTTGGGATCAGCTTGAGAAGAATCTTTGTTACGACTCCGAGTGTTCCCTCCGAACCGATGAAAATGTCTTTGAGCGAATAGCCGGCCACGTCTTTGACGCACTTGTTTCCCGTGAAAAAAGTCTCGCCGGTTGCGAGTACTACTTCCAGTCCCATGACGTAGTCCCGTGTGACCCCATATTTCAAACCGCGCAAGCCACCCGAATTTTCGCTCACATTTCCACCGATCGTTGAGACCTTCATTGAGCCTGGGTCAGGCGGATAGAATAGGCCAACCGAATCCGCCCTCATCGCGACCTCGTTATTGATGACGCCCGGTTCGACCATGATCGTCAGGTTGTCTGTGTCGAGCTCAAGGATGTGGTTCATCCGCGCCGTGCAGAGCACGATGCTGCCCTCGACCGGGACGCTGCCACCGCTTAATCCGGTTCCTGAACCCCGGGTGACCACCGGCGTGCGATACTTCGCGGCCAGTGTGAGGAGTGTTGCCACTTCTTCACGCGAGGTCACCAGCACCACGGCCCTTGGCAATTGTTGTAAAATCGGTGTGCCGTCATACGAATAAGCAATCAGATCCTCGGGTTGAGTGATGACGGCCTCGGGGAGGAAGCGGGCAGAAAGTTCTGAAACAATGTCTGTATTCATTGCTGGGGACAACAACGGGCTGCGTCCTTCTGCAGGAACGCGTTTTCATCCGGCCGCCCGGCGACGGCCACTCGGCGAACCTAATCCAACGGTCTCAGTTCCGCCAATACAATGAAATCGCTGGATTCCGCGAAACAGGCAATCCGATGCTTGGAGAGAATGTTACGGCAAAACCCGTCAAAAAGAATATTCTCCTAATAGCGCGGAGGGACGCGCCGAATTGGTAAGCGAGCCACACAGTGTGGAATCCGCGACATATGAAAGCGCCAACCGCATGCTTCCAGTCTCTGTGAATCCATCCGCTGCGATCCTTGTCGTAGACGACGATGAATTCGTTTTGGAGATTGTGCGTTACCTTTTGGTGCACGCTGGATTCACCGTCCTTACCGCCCAAAATGGGGAGGAAGCATTGAATCTGATCCTGGATAAGGGACGGGAGATCCGCCTGCTGTTGAGCGACGTCGTTATGCCCGACTCTTTCGACGGCTTTGAGCTGGCTGAGCGAGTCCGCAAACACCGCCCCGATTTGCCCGTTCTATTAATGACGGGAGCAGCGCTCCATGATTATCCCTCTGCGTACCTCGCTGCTTGGGAACCGATGATATTGCGCAAGCCATTTTCTCCCGATCGGTTATTGACGTTCGTCAGGGAAAACATCGAAGCTGCCAACCGCTTGATTTACCCTGCTGTCCCTTGATTCCAAATGTTGGCGGTTCCTGCGCGACACCGGCCTCAAAACTATTTGAGATCCTTCAAGCGATTTGACATTGCAAGTGTAAGGTGATGGAGTTTGTTTGTTCGTAGGATTTTGCTGGCACCCGCATGTCTTCTACAGACTTAAATAGCGAAGACTACTTCTCGGATCACCCAAAGCGGTTACCGTCTTTTGACGATCTGTTTCGGGCGCAGTCGCAACTTTCCCCTGAAAGGTTTTTCCGAAACCTGGAGCAGCAGTCCGGCGATTTTCATTGCAGCCGGGACGATTTCCAGAGAGCGGTGTTCTTGTTTCAACGCCTCCAATCCGCGCGGTGCACGATTTCGCGCTTAATTCTCTTCCTCATAACTGTTTCGGTCGTGCCGTTCGTTTGCCTGGCACTACCCGAAGATTGGCGATTAGCGGTGTTTACGGCCGGCATCCTGTCCGAATTTCTCGCGGGCGCGGTCCTTTTTTTTGAGCATGCGAGTTGGCAGGCCAGGCGCAGAGACTATTGTCATTGGTTGAGACTGGTCCATCGCCGTGTGAACGACTTATAAGAGCGGGCTGCGGTAACCAAATAGATCGGCCAGCGCCAAGCAGGCGCTGAGATTTTCCACGCTCCCGGAAGTACTCGGATGGCGGAGTGACGCAGCCGCGGCACACACGCCATAGACAAGGCAATCTTCCATCGGACGATCATCGTGGTATCCCAGCAAAAGACCCGCGGCAAACGCATCGCCGGCACCGACCGCGCCGGCAATCTCGTTTGGCGGCACCTTAAGGCTCGGCTGAAAAATCCGCCGTCCCTCGCGGGACACAGCAAGCGCGCCTTCCGGAAAATGGATGATCACCCAATGACGCACTCCGGCTCCCAAAAGCGCCTCAGCAGAGTTCAACAAGAGCGGAACATCGATTTGGTCACCTTGGCGGATTTTTAGCGAGACGGCTTGTCCCGCCTCAAACTCGTTCAGGAAAATGATGTCTATAAAAGGGAGCGCCGGTAGTACCACTCGCGCGAATCGTTCGCTCTCTTCGCTCACGACATCTACCGAGGTAATGAATCCGAGTTTGGAAGCGTTCCGGAGAAGCTCAGCTGCCTTGGTCCCGAATCGTGCGCATGGCTGATCCAGTCTATCCAGGAGGAGTAGATAGCCGAGGTGAAAAATTTTCGCAGTAGAGGCATCGAGACGAATGGATTCTCCGTCAAATAACGTGTTGGCGCCTCTTTGATGAAAGAATGTTCTTCTTCCCGTGCTCGCGACGGTCATCACGTCGGTGTACGAAGTTGGTTGGTCGCCTCGGCGCCGGATCAGCTCGGTATTGACGCCGATCTTTTTGCAGGTCTCTAATATCCAGTCGCCCGGTTCATCCTCGCCGATGATTCCTGCACCGGTCAGCGGAAAGTTGGCGCCGAGCTTCGCGAGGTCAATCAGAACATTGCACGGCGAGCCGCCTGTTCCGCGGTAATCCGAAAGAATATTTGCTAACGTGTCCTGGTTCGGCCATGCATCGATGACTTTGACGTGGTCGACAATCCAGTTGCCTGCGCCGAGAATTCCTTTGCGGTCGCTCATCTTGCTTGCTGAACAATAAAAGCTAGCCTGTATCGCTGACAAATCCCTAGAGCTTTCTTCCAGTTGAACGCCAATTCGCGACGATCGGTTAGTTCAGGAAGCCTGCGGCTTCCTCAGCCTTTGCACCGTTGTGTACGATCGCCAAAAGGGCTTTGGTCATTCCAGCCGGATTCGCGTGCTGGATAATATTCCTGCCATACACGATCCCAGCGGCGCCCTGAGCAATGACTTGTTCCGTTCGGCGGAGAACTTCGAGGTCGTTCGCCTTGCCGCCGCCGCGAACCAGGACCGGAACGCGCGCTATTTGAATCACTTTGTGATACTCCAGAGGGTCATCGGTCGGATCGGCTTTAATCACATCGGCTCCCAGTTCGACCGCCTGACGGACCAGCGGAAGAATTTTCGTGATGTCGCCGTCCACCATGTAGCCGCCAGCTTCCGTATTGTGCCGGAAAACGAGCGGTTCGATCATGAGGGGAAAATCGAACCGGTCGCATTCCGGTTTCAGCTCCAGGATGTTCTGGATGCATTGATCGGTCACCTCGGGCTGGCCGGGAATCCGGAAGAGATTCACGACCACGCAAACTGCATCCAGTCGAATCGCTTGTTCAACTGGCCGCGCGATCATCCGGCTGAAAAGTGTTCTTGGCAGCTCTTTGCCGTAGACGTTTGCAATGTCGGTACGAAGCACGAGCGCAGGTTTTGATTTTCCTGGAATGCGCTGGAGGAGTTCAGCCTGGCCGACCGTCAGCTGAATCGCGTCGGGATTTGCCTCCACAAGAATGTCCACAGCTTTCGCGAGGTCCTCGATGCCGCTCAGAAAGCTCAACTCATTAAAAAATCCATGGTCGACCGCAACGTCGATACAGCGTTTGGACAACGGATTAAACAGCCGATTAAGACGAAACATCTTCATATGGGGGAGAGATTCAGATCTTCAACAAAACTCGTGTCGCTTTCAACTTTTCCTGTAGTTCGCGATCGATTTATTATTGTTTCCCGAATCGGCCCGATCGGCGGGTAGGTCGCCTCTCCTGCCGCGCGGCCCAGTTCGCCCAGTCGCATTGCGGAAGAATTTCAAGTCTCAAATGGCCGAGCCATAAGCGCGTTTGCCTGATTTACGATCCAAAGCGAGGCTGAACGTTGCGCCGCTCTGCTCTTCACGGCCGCCGCAAACGGCGATCCCAGTCGAAGGAACGGTCCGTGACCGCGCTTTCCATCTTCTGAATGCGCTGATCTAATCGCACTAAGCGCTGTTCGAGATCGCTGAGCGCGTCTCCGACTTGTTCGCCAGCTAAATTGCCAGTGTTGCCTGTCTTCGATCCAGCAGACTTCATGGAGAACCTGACAGGTCCTTCTTTTTCCTCGGACGGCGCATTCGTCGGCGCTGCTCCGCTATTCTTGCGGCAGTTGGCTTGATTCGCGAAACGGGCGAATCGCCTTTCTCTCCATCGCCGAGCTACCTTCGAGTCGCGGTACCGCGAAGCGCAGGAAAGTTTCCGGATAATCAGCGCGAAACCGACGTAGATGAGGATGCTTATCCACCAGGCATTCCGGATGGACGCTCCGAGACAATAGGGGCTTCCCCAGATAATGAAAAAGCCGATAATCCGCACTCTGGCTCGATTCCAGCCAAATTGGTCGGAGAAACTTCCCAACGCACCGGCAACCAGGGATCGCTCGGATCTCAGAAGATCAAGAAGCCTTATCATGGGTGACCTCTCGACTTGCTTGATCTTCTTTCAACAGTGTTTCGAGGACTGTGATCCTCCCCTCCATTTTTTCAACCATCTCCGTGATCCGGCGGAGCTTTCCGCGATCTTCGGCCGTCAGATTCGTCTGGATTGGCCGGTCGCGCATGATTCTCAGAGCCTTCACCCCGAAACAGCCGATAATTGCGGCGAGCGGAATGGCCAAAGACGCCAGTTCAATTGAAGTTGCGAACATAGGACTAATGAAATTTTTCGACGAGAAAACTGAACAGTTCTATACGAAGCATACTCAGGATTGCCCAGTCGACACCGGCTGTTTCTGAACCGTGCTTCTTAGATCGTTGAGTTCAGCTTCGATTTGTTCTGATCGTTCGAGATCCATAAATTGTTTCTCGAGACTCGTCTGTTTTCCATAGTTAACGACATCCGCCTCCGCCTCCATGCGGTCGATTTGCTGTTCAAAACGCTCAAGTCGAGCAATTGCCAGATGGGAATCTGCCTTGCGAATTTGTTCTTGGGCCTTGGTGCGCTGACGTGCCTGCAGATGGCGCTGAGTTAGCACGCGTTGCTTTTCTCTTGCGCCAGTGAGCTTTTCCTCTAACTGAGAGATCTCGCTGCGGTATTTACTGATAATTTCCTCCAATTGGGCGATTTCAGATTCGGCAGCGGCGCTCCCCTCAAGTGCTTGATGCTTTTGCATCAGCGCCTCGCGAGCTAGATCTTCTCGCCCTTTTTCGATAGCTAAGCGAGCCCTCTTCTCCCACTCCGTTGCCTGTTGAAGCCGAGTTTGCAGATTCCGATCGGCCGTCTTTCGTGCCGCCATTGTCCCCGCGCAAGAGGCCTTGATCTCAATCTCCGTTTCCTCCATTTCCTGAATAATGAGCCGGATCATTTTTTCCGGATCCTCGGCCTGGTCGAGCATGGCATTGATGTTCGAGTGAATGATGTCCCTGAATCGAGTGAAGATATACACGTATTGATTTCCTTTCGGTGCGAGAGAGAAAAGCACAACGAATGCCAATCATTGTTTTAAATACCTAATCGACTTAACCGTAGCAACTTACACTAAAGAATGCCTTATTGTGTTCGGGACCAGACTGTGCAAATTTACCATTCCATGGCGAATACGACCCTAAAGAGGTTTTCTGCGCCTCAATCACACCTCAGCGAAGCGATCGGAATTAGTGAAAGCTTTCTCTTCTTTCAGCAGCAATTGGCCCGCGTCGCCGGCGCGTCAAGGCCGGTCGTATTGATCGGTGAACGGGGCACCGGAAAAGAACTTGCCGCCGCTCGGATCCATTATTTGTCGCCGCGGTGGAGCGGGCCATTTATTAAGCTGAATTGTGCTGCCTTGGCGCCTTCGGTTCTCGAATCCGAACTCTTTGGTCACGAGCCGGGGGCATTTACAGGCGCAAACCGGCTGCGCGAGGGACGTTTCGAATCGGCTCATAGCGGGACCCTCTTTCTCGACGAACTGGGGCTGATGCCTCTTGCCGTTCAGGAAAAGCTTTTGCGGGTTGTAGAGTATGGCACGTTCGAACGTGTCGGCTCATCGGAAGCGACTAGTGTTTACGTACGCCTCGTTGCAGCAACGAGTGTTGATCTGCGCGGTTTGGTTGCCGAAGGTCGGTTCAAAGCCGATTTATCGGATCGGCTCTCGTTTCAGGTTCTCTATTTGCCGCCGCTTCGCCTTCGGGAGGGAGACATCCTCGCGCTTGCGAATCATTTTGCCAAGCGCTTTGCCATTGAACTTGGCTTGAGCTGGACACCCTCCTTCAGCCCGTCGGTCGTGGCAGAACTTCAGCGATATGACTGGCCCGGAAACGTCCGCGAACTCAAAAATGTTGTCGAACGCGCCGTGTATCTTTCTGAAACAGAGGAGATCACGTTCATCACATTGAACCCGTTCAACCCGCCTTTTGACCTAAAGGGCACCGGGCAGCCGCTGCCGTCGCTCGGGACAGAGGACAACCGATGCGAGCGATCGAATGTTGAAAGCCAGTTTCCTGTCAATTTCGATTCTGTCATCAGACGCCGAGAGGTTGAATTGATTCGATCGGCACTGGCGGCGGCGCATTATCAACAACACGAAGCGGCCAGACTGCTCGGCCTCACCTATGATCGATTTCGCGGGCTCTATCGTAAATACAAGGAGCGCTTGGAGAGCGAACCCGGCGCGTTGGACGCCAAACGCCCTGAATCCTCACCGAGTGGCTAAAACCAACACCCAATCACTAGTCCCCTCGTTGTTATTGCCTCCCGGGGAGAACTGTGTCGTACCGCTGTTACTGAAAGGGGAACCGGTGACAGTTTTAAAAGTATTGTTCGTAGGATCGAACCACCGAGCTTTTACCGGGCCAGAGAATTTTGCCAGATTTGCGGTTATCGTCTGGCCAGCCGGGAGATAAGCAATCGCGAGCGTACCGTCGGCTGTCGCCGCGGTCGTCACGTAGTTATCGTCGATTGGATAGTTCGTAGAAGAAGGTGTTCCATATCCGGAGGTCACGACTGTGTGGTTTTGATCAGGGACGAGGTTATACCACTGAACGGAGTTAAAGAGTCCCTCCATATAGGTTAATTGTACCACGCCGGGGCTATTAAGGTTCTGCTGCCAACCGTTGGCGAAATCCCACACGATGCCATTACCGTACATCTGGCCGGTTGCGCCACTAGTCATGGTCCAATATTCCTGGCGTCGAAGAGTCGGTAAATCCCCTTCGTCGTTATTCGTATTGTTTTGTCCTTCGTAGTTCGCCTCTTCCATATACACCGGCATCGTCGGCCCAGCATTGTACTCTTTTAGGACTTCAGCGTAAGTCGCATAATAGGTATACGCTCCGGCGAGGTTTGTATAGTTAAGGGATAAGGGATCGTCATGCGAGCCCGATAGAAAATATTCCAGTTCGGTGGTCTGGAGGTGGTTCGAATCGACCGAAGCGATACCTTGCATGATCGCCACCGCAGCGGTGTTATCGGCCGGGCTCTGGGCCCAATCCTGGAAATCGTTACCCATTATCCAAACAATATTTGGAAAATTCTTATAACGGTTCCCGAGATATTGACCGTAGGCGTAGCAATTGGCCGCGCCGGTGCTGGCTTCGAAACCGCTGAGACCTCCGGTATCGAAGGAATCCAGAAATACGGTTATACCGTACCGCGCGGCGATATTAATCATATCGTCGAGCCGCTGGAAATAAGCCGGATTGGGAGAATCAATATTTCCAGTTAGGTTAGTTAGATTGGCCGCAGTAAGAGGTAGGATTCCGTCGTAGGTAGCGCCGTTTGCCTGTCCACCAATATAAGCTACGCAAATGACGTCCATTAATACCGCGTTAAAACCGTTCGCATGCCGGTTCGCGAAATACTGGGCCGCTTGTGTTTCGGTAAGATTCACCACTAACGGTTGGGGCGAATCCGCGACAATCATCACTGGTCGGTTAGTTTGATCGACGAGGTAGCGTTTATTAGCCGACGCTTTAAGAGGATAAACGGAAGCTGTAGGTGTTGGCGTCGGGGTCGGCGTTGCCGTCGGAGCGGGCGTCGGTGTCGGTGTCGGGCCCTGTCCGGCAAAGGGAATCAACGTCGCGTAAAACGACCACTGAGAAGGCGTCGTTGAAATCGAGGAAGGAAATCCGGCCGGCATAGGCGCGAAGGTGAAGTTGGTGTCGACCGCGCCGCCGCCCATGCTCGTCTTTTGAAATTGCAGGGCGTTGCTGCTTGGCAGATAGGCGAGCCAGTAGGTGCCCGGCTGCAGAACCACTGGGGTCGCCACACGTGCCGTATTCCATCCAGCAACCACGTTAAATGAATTGGTCGAGGTCACGATTGCACCTGGAACCGTGCCCGAATTGCTGTAGATCCCCAAGCGCAAAGTACCTGCAGCGGTCGTTGCGTAGAAGCTCAGAGTTTCGATCGTCGCGGCCTGCGACAAAACCGCTTTCTGGGCCACAAGCAAGTTCGCGTTGTTGGAATCGACCGTCGGTAGAACCTGCGTAACACCGATCGTGATCGTGCCGGGCGTCGGGGTCGGAGTCGCGGTTGGGGTGGGTTTGGGTGTTGCGGTTGGCGTCGGACTGGGGCTGGGGCCCGGCGTCGGAGTTGGCGTTGGGGTTGGGGTTGGGGTTGGCGTTGGCGTTGGCGTTGGCGTTGGCGTTGGCGTTGGGGCAGGAGTCGGGGAGGGGTTCGATGACAGCGTTGCGTAGAACGACCAAGCTCCGTTCCAACTGGTCGGCGAGTTGGGGAATGTCGCTGGCAACGCACCGTATGCTTGAGCGGCGAGGACAATCGGTCCCACGTTGTAGCTTGTCAGATATTGGGAACTGCTGGTGCTCACCTCATAGGCCAGCCAATAGGTGCCGGAGGCGAGATTGAGCGGTGAGACCGCCACCGTGTTCCAGCCTGTAACCGGGGTGAAAGCCGCAGTCTCGACTAGTTTGTTGCCCGGGTTACTGCCAGCGCCAGTAGAATCGTAGAGACCGAGGCGAACCGTGCCGGAGCTGGTCACGATATAGAAGGTGAGACTCTGGAGGGTGGCTGCCTGACTCAGAGTGGTTTTTTGAGCGAGGATCAGTCCGCCATTATCGCTGTCGGTGTTTGGCAGGAGACTGGCGATGCCCATGCTGACCGATTGAGCGCTGCAGTCCATTGCGTATGCAAACAAGAATATCGAAATCCATTTCATGAAAACTCCAATCAGTTGTGCGACTCAGCCGCCGTTGTCGACCAGCTCGGATCAATCCCGAGAAGACGCCTTCCGCACTTGCCGGAGTCCTCTTCGGGACCGGCAAGGGTGTAAATCTCAGGTTTAGCCTCTACCGATGCGGATTGTGTTGTTCGGTTTTTGGGTAATAGAGGATGGAATCGGATCGGCATATGGCTCTAATATCTATAATAAAACATATAATCCATAAATACTATAATTATTTTAAAAAACATTTGAGTGGCGGAGCGCCCGCGATGTGCATCGAGCCTGCTCGCTTGCAAGAATTGTAAGAGAGACGCAGGTTCCGGGGTTCGGCCGGAGTGGCGCTAAGTTAGGGAGGGTTTGGGACGGTTTATGTCCGAAACCCGGAGACTTCGCAGCGCATCAACTTTGAGGATGGATCCAAGGTCCTCGCCCCGAATCAGAGGTTTTCAGGAAGGTGTTGATTTGACTTTCCACTTGGAGCCTAGGGGATTCGAACCCCTGACCTCCTCAATGCCATTGAGGCGCTCTACCAACTGAGCTAAGACCCCACATTGATTTGAGGGAAACGGAGGATAACGCGATTTTCTCTGAAGAAAAGAGAAATTTGGGGGATGCGGGAGACAACATCCTGCTTTGGAGACTTCCCTTAAAACCTGAAACACTTTACAGATGAACGGGTACGTTATGTTTGAGATTCCAGACCCACTCCATCCGGCGGTAGTTCATTTCCCGATCGTGTTGATTCTTCTCGGAACTATCCTGTCAATTCTCACGATTTTTACGCGGCGTGGCGCTCTGCCGCAATTTGCTGCAGTTATCCTGATCCTGGCTGCTGGCGCGGCGCAGCTTGCGGTAATTACCGGGGGCGACCAAGTGGATGATGTCATTCGCCGGATGCCGGATGCCAAACCCCTGGTCCTCGTGCACGCAGAATGGGGTCTGAAGATGCGCATGGCCGCCGTGATTGCGGCGATCAGCGCACTGGTCGCGCTCGCGTTCTATCGACTCGCCAGATTTCGGCGTTTTCTTGCGTTGATCACAACGATCATCGCGGTCTGGGCCTGTTACTGCGCTTTCGAGGCCGCCAGGCATGGCGGGGCGATGGTGTACCATCACGGCGTGGGCGTGCAGACTTTACCGAACGGATCAGGTCCTGCCGCTGGCCCTGGCAGCCCGACACCTCCGGCGACTTCGGGCGGTTAAACGGGTGCGGGGTTCGCCGGGCGTCTACCTGAGCTGCGGTAAACAGAGAGAATTTGAACAGAAGAAAGCAAAGGAAACGAAGAGGGGCGTCTTATCCATAATCTGCTGTGAATGTGCTAATTTTGATCTTATGAAATCCTCCAGAATTGGTTTTGTCGGGGTGGGCCGCATGGGCGCGAACATGGCTCGGCGCCTGCACGAGATTGGCCATCCGGTCGTCGCAATTTACGATACAAACGCCGGAATTGCGGCCCAGCTTGCAGAGGAACTGGGTGCCAAAGCTGTCGAGAAAGTTTCGGAGGTGAGCAGGCTTTCCGACGTCATCTTCACTGTCGTAACAGACGATGCGGCCATGCAGGCAATCTTTCTGGGCCCGGATAACCTTTTCGCTGAGGCGAAAGGAAAGCTGTTCATCAATTGCGCAACGATCAGTCCCGCAGTTCACATCGAGATCGAGAAAAAAGGCAGCGAGCTGGGCGCTGAAGTTCTAGAGGCGCCGATGGCTTCCAGCCTGACTCACGCCCGGGAAGGCAAACTTTACATGATGCTGGCCGGAAAAGAGGAAAGTTTCCGCAGGGCAGCACCGCTTCTCAAAGATTTGACCCTCTCAATTCGGTACATCGGCGGCCCGGGGAAAGCCGCCGCACTCAAAGCGCTGGTGAACATGGTGATGAACATCAACACCGCCGGGCTGGCCGAAGGGCTGGGATTAGCGGAGGCACTTGGGCTGGACCTGAAAATTGTGAAAGAAGTTTTTTCGCAAACAGGGGCCAACTCGAGGGTTCTTGAGACCGATGGTCCAGACATGCTTGACCGAGAACATTCGACTTTCTTTTCTGCTGCCCACGCGGCAAAAGATTCCGGGATAGCGCTTGAGCTCGCGAAACAGCAGGGACTGACCCTCCCGTTGTTGGAAGCTTCCACACGTCAGTACGAACAGATGGTGACGGTTGGTTTAGGGGATATTGATAAATCAGGCATCTCGGAACTGACATTCAAGTCTAGGAAAGCAAACCTCGCGAAAAAGGCGACCTGAAAGCGCTCCGGTGGGTTGAATGATGACGATGGATACCAAGATTGGTACCGGTTATTCGACGGAGCTGGTTACTGCGGTGGATGGTCTTCCGCTTTTTTGCCGCAAGTGGGATCCAGCAATGGATGCAGTCGCAACCGTGGTCATAGTTCATGGTCTTGGTGAACATTCGGGGCGGTACGTTCACGTTGGCAAATTTTTCGCGGAGGCCGGGTTTCGAACGATCGCATTTGACCTGCGAGGCCATGGCCGGAGTCCGGGGCGGCGAGTCTTCGTAAAACGTTACATGGAGTTGGCGTCTGACGTCGACTCTATCGTCAAACATTTCAATGGAGGGCCTGCCTTCCTTTTCGGCCACAGTTTCGGCGGGCAGTTAGTGCTCTGGACCGCGCTGCATTTGCGGCTGAAAGTGGAGGGATTGATTGTGAGTTCTCCCTGGTTAGCGCTCGCATTTGCGCCGCCTCGATGGCAGGTTTTCCTCGCGCAAAAAGTGAACGGGCTGATTCCCGGTCTGCGCTTTTCGACTGGCATCCGTCCCGAAAGATTGTCGCGCGATCAAGCGCATCTTGACTCACTTGAAGATCTCGATCTGGTGCACAAATTTACGACGATCCGGTTTTATTTGGAGGCGGCAACGGCAGCGTTGGAAATCAGGACAGCGCCGGTGCTCGATTTTCCCGTCCTGTTTGCTTACGGGGATGCTGATGAGGTGACCTCCTGTAAAGTTGCCGAAGAATATTTCATGCGACTGCGAGCTCCGTCCAAAACGTTCAAGATTTATGCCGGCCTGCTGCACGAGTTGCATAACGAAACGGAACGCGGGCATGTATTGGCGGATTACGTGCAATGGATGAAATCGATCATTCAAACCGGATCCCTTGGGCGAGAGGAAGCTCCGAACCGTAATTGATGGTTACTGTCTGGCGGCGCATATAGGCCTTCCAGGCGTCGCTGCCGCTTTCACGGCCGCCTCCGGTTTCCTTCTCCCCGCCGAAGGCCCCGCCGATTTCGGCGCCGCTGGTCCCAAGGTTTACATTTGCAATGCCGCAGTCGCTGCCAATCACCGACAGGAATTTTTCGGTTTCGCTCAGGTTGGTGGAAAATATCGCCGAGCTCAGCCCTTGCGGCACAGCATTGTGGAGAGCGATCGCTTCCTCTAATTCTTTGTAAGGCAGGATATAGAGAATCGGCGCAAACGTTTCGCGTTGCATGACCGGCCATTCGTTTCTTGCTTCCGCGAGACAAGGCGTGACGTAGAGCCTGCCGGGGTATTCCGAGCCGTCGAGTCGCTCGCCTCCGTAAAGGATGCGGCCGCCCAGTGTCTTTAACTCTTCCAGAGTCGCGCCCATCGCATTCACGGCTTCCTCGTCGATCAGCGGTCCCATAAGTGTCTCGGGTTTCAGCGGATTTCCGATCCGCACTTGGCGGTAGGCCGCCCGTAAAGAATCCAGCAAAGGCTCTTTGACGGATTCGTGCACGATGAGTCGGCGAGTTGTCGTACAACGCTGCCCGGCGGTTCCGACCGCTCCGAACAACAGCGCTCTCGACGCAAGGCGCAGATCCGCTGATCGGGTCACGACCATGGCGTTGTTGCCGCCGAGTTCCAAAAGCGAACGACCGAGCCTGTGGGCAACAGTTTCGGAGACTGTTCGTCCCATGCGAGTCGAACCGGTCGCAGAGACCAGTGGGACGCGCGTATCTTTGGCAAGCAGGTTCCCGATGGCTGAACCGCCGACAGCCAAGCTCCAGAGCGCGGGGTCGATACCGGATTCTCGACAGACCTGCTCCGCGATCTTCGTGCACGCGATAGCCGTCAGCGGGGTTTTTTCCGAGGGTTTCCACAAGGTTGCGTTGCCGCACACGATGGCGAGCGCAGTATTCCAGGACCAGACCGCTACGGGGAAATTGAATGCCGAGATGACCCCAACCAACCCGAGCGGATGCCATTGTTCGAGCATCCGGTGATCCGGGCGTTCCGAAGCGATGGTGAGCCCATAAAGCTGGCGCGACAAACCATTGGCGAAGTCACAAATATCGATCATCTCCTGGACTTCCCCTTCTCCTTCCGCAAGGATTTTGCCGGCCTCAAGCGAAACGAGACGACCCAACGGAGCTTTGAGTTCACGAAGTCGTCCGCCGAGTCTACGGACGACTTCGCCTCGCTTTGGGGCTGGCATTGTGCGCCATGTGAGAAAAGCGCGCTGAGCGCCGGCAGCGGCGCGCTCATAATCCTCCGCTGTCGCCTGCGAAACACGGGCGAGGAAGGCGCCATCGATCGGGGATCGTTTTTCCAGATAGGGTCCGCTTCCGAACCATTCTCCGGAAAAGACGCCAAGGAGCGAGTCTGTGAGTCCGAGCAGCGGAAATATCTCGGATTTAACAGAGGCAACATCCGTGTGGAATGAGGATTGAATCTGCATCGTGGTATCTCCGGCAACGCTAAAAACCGACTACGCCTGAACAAAAATGCGCGGCGCCACGGTTTCAGCCTCGCGATAAACACGGCCACCCCACTGCGTGTCAAAAAATTGATCGAGGCCGATCGATTCCTGTTTTACAAAACCGGCCGGCAACAGGCCGCGCGCAAACAACTCGATAACAGCAACTACGCCCGCTGCAGTGGAGAGTTGAATCGCCGAAAGCGGACGACCACCTACGGTTCCCGCATAAATCTTTTTTACGAAGCTTCTTTGCAGAAGCCCTCCCTCCTCGTTGCCGACGCAGTTCACGTAGACGATGACAACATCGCTAAAACTGAGTGGCACCTCCTGGTCGAATATCTGGGTGAGCAAATCTTGTTTCTGACTCAGGTTCAAATCGTACAAGAGAAATTTCATCAAGTCGCGATGCCCCGGATATCGCAACGTTTTATAGTTCAGTTCGTTCACTTGCCCTTCAAAGGTCTCGCACATGGTCGCTACGCCGCCGGAGGTATTGAAGGCTTCGTACTCGACCCCGTCGATCGTCAGATGTTCCACGCCGTCCAACGGCAATGTCGGCATTCGCCGTCCCTGGTAAAGCGCCTCGCCGCAGTGGCAATATTCGTTGATGAGACCTGCTGTGCTCCAACTCAGATAATATTTCATCTGGTTGCTGGCTGAGAGCGGTAAAGCCCCTACGCGCATTTCGACTGACCGGACGACTTTGAAAGAATGAGCAAGACCGCTGGCGATGATATTGATAGCGCCCGGAGCGAGACCGCACTGCGGCATGAACGTTGAGCGCGATTCTGACGCAAGGCCGCGGACGAAGTTTGCCGTCTCGACATCTTCTGTCAGATCGAAATAGGATCTTCCAAAACGGGCGCATGCCTGAGCAATCGTCTTGTTCAGGTAATAGGGCGCCGCACTGACGATCGCGTCACAATCGCTCACGAAAGTGGCGAGGTCCGGCTCGGAAAGGACGTCCAATTTGCGAAAACGGGCTTTTCGCAGTGCATCCAGATTTTCGACCGAATCGACATCGGCTAAAACGACGGAATCGACGAAACGCATGACATCCAGAAGAGAGGCAATTGCGATGCCGACCTTGCCTGCGCCCAGGATACCGATTTTGATCGCCATTGTTTTCGGAGGCTCAATTTAGTCCATCAGCGCGGCTTTTTTTACTCGTTGAGCGCGGTCGATGGCTTGAGGTCGTCCGATCCGAGCGGAGAGAGGTGCAGAGCCCTTGGGTCTGTTGCCTCAATGATAACGCTGACTGACTTTTGATTGAATCCTTTGTATCCGCCTTTACGCTGGAGGTTTTCCAGATGACTTCCGATGGCGCCGTTTTTCATGAAGCTGTCTGCTTGTTGCTCGGTGATGAGCTTCTTTGCCAACATGGCCTTCACACGTTCAACGTTGACTTGCCACCGTTCTGCTTCGGTAAAGGCTTGCTTCAGAAAGGCAAAGTCCGAGAACGGTTTCATTGTGGTCACTCCTTCCGCCGCCAACTGATCGCGCAGTAACGAGAAATCAAACCGCGCCTCGAGGTGATGCATACCCGCCTGAAGGAAACTGTCTCCGTGAAGTCCGCACCAGAGCCCGACTGTCGAAAGCCGGGGCGCGTCCGGTAACCTTTCGACCGAAAAATCGATCCCGGTTTCCTCCGGCATCAGATCGACATCCGCGAAAACCGTGATTCCGGTGGTGAGGTGTTCGAGGATCTGAGCGCCCCAACCCGCCTCTGCGCCCGCGTAGTAACGTTCCCGCTTTTGAAATCCGAATCGCAGGAGGAACTCGATCAGATCCGCGAAAAAACGACGAGAGGATCGGAAGGTATGATGATCATGGTTACCCCAACCCAGACCCAACGAATCCTGCCGGCGCTTCTGGATTCGGCCCGCGTGGTTGCGCAACTCCCAGTAAGAGCGTTCTTCCGCGAAGTAGAGGTCGCAAGCGACGGCCGGACCGACGAGCCGGATTGCTTGTTTCTGGAGATCCAGCGCATGGGCCACCCCGTCAGCGTCATTAGAAAAATCTCGTTTTCGGCCTCGCCACAATTCGCGTACCCTCACTACAGCCTCGACACGACCCGGTTTTGGGGGATCAAGAAGAAATCCCCGGTAACCAAGACGTTCCACCGCGAGGAATCGGTGGTTTGCCTTCTCCGAAACGACCGCCTGTCGTAAACCGGCGCCGAATGCGCCATCAATCGCACTCAGAAGATTTTGCTTCGCGGTAAAATCCACAAGGGATTCGGTGCGCACCGCGAGACTCGAGGGAACACCACTTGAACTGCCGCCACTCTTTAGAAGAATCCGCGGCATCATCGCCCTTGGATGATAGTAAACTTCGGTATTGTTCGGGGCCTCGACCGCTTCCTGAACCAATCCGACATCCCGAAGTTCTTCAGCCTGCTCGGCGTCCAAGGAGAAGTGATCGACCCATTCGTAGAAGTCGGTGCCAGTTCGATCCTGCATTTCTCCGGCCAACCGGCGCGCAACTTCGTTCTGCTCAAGGAAAGAGCGAACGAATCGTCGCAACAGGTTCTCGGCTTCATAGGCCAGAGGCCAGTCGAATTCGATCGGTTCCTCCGAATCAATGTTCGAGTTCATTCGTTCCGCCACCATCGGAATCCGGGATTACCCTTGATTTCCTGTCGTGTTGGTCAATGTAGTGTCCTGTGCCCGAATTACATCCTGTTTTGGCGACAGAACACTACGACCAGCCAGAATTTGGCTCATCTGAAAGTTCCGGGCATGCGTCTGGGGGCGATTCGCGGCGATCTTCGTGGGGATGGCAGAGAGCGGTGTTGCTCAAAAGCACTAAACTCTACAGAGAAGTAGAGATTTATTGCGTCGCGCGCCGGTTTGTGTATTGTCGGCGGATATGTCCTCCACCGAATACTCTCATCCCGAAGCACTGGTCAGCACGGAGTGGGTTGCTGCGCACCTGAACGATCCGAAGGTGCGAATCATCGAAAGCAACGAAGACGTGCTACTTTACGACACCGGTCACATTCCAGGCGCAGTCCATGTTGATTGGCGGCGTGATTTGAATGACCAGACCGTACGCGATTATGTTGATCCGAAAGGTTTTGCGGAGTTGGCAAGCCGAATTGGAATTACCCCGGAAACCACTATTGTTTTTTACGGAGATAAATCGAATTGGTGGGCGACGTATGCCTTATGGGTGTTCTCCCTGTTCGGGCATAAGGACCTGAGAATTGCGAATGGCGGCCGGGACAAATGGGTGGCGGAAAAGCGGGAGCTGACCCGGGAAGTACCGAAGTTTGCGCCGACGCAATATCCGGTTCCAGCCAACCGGGCGGACGACAAGATTCGCGCGTTTTACGAAGAGACATTGGCGCAAAGCAAGGCCGGCAAGCCGCTCATCGACGTGCGTTCCCCGGGCGAATTCAAGGGCGATGTGACCCACATGCCGGAATATCCGCAAGAAGGAGTACTGCGGGGTGGACACGTTCCGTCCGCGAAGAGTGTTCCTTGGAAAACGGCGGTCAAGGAAGATGGGACGTTCAAGCCAGTCGCAGAACTCAGGAAAATCTATATTGATAACCTGGGCTTCGAACCGTCTGAACACACGGTTGTTTACTGCCGGATTGGCGAGCGGTCGAGTCACACGTGGTTTGTTCTGACGAAACTTCTCGGGTTCGCGGATGTGAAGAACTACGACGGGTCATGGACGGAGTGGGGTAACAAGGTGCGCGCCCCGATCGAGAAGCCGTAACAGAACACCGGAAGAAGTTGTTGACTTGCTTGTTTTCGCTTTTGGTATTTGATGTTTCTCATGTGGTCAGCAATCCGGTCCGTTGACCACTGAGCGGCTTAGAGATCAAGCGATATGGAGAACGGAACCTGGAACTCTGAAGGCGAAGCCGAGTCTGTCTATCCAAATGGGCTGCAAAAAATTGTCGGTTTGTTTGAATCTTTGCCCGAGCAGGAAAAACGGGACGCGCTGATTTCGTATGCCGACCAGGCCCGGAAATGGGAGCCCAAGGCGGGCGAGACTTTTAATCTCGAGGATATCCGCAAGGATGAAGAGTGTACCGACACCGTTGGTGTCTTTCTCAAAGTCGGTGATGAAGAGCGGGCAACTTTTCGCGTGACCCTTGGTCCGCAAGTGCAGACTTTGACTCGCGCGATGACGTCGATCCTTTGCCGAGGGCTGGCAAACTCCACCGTGACGGAGATTCTGGAAGTGCCGAGCGACTTCGTGCCGAAGATCGTCGGCGGAGAATTGATACGCGCTCGCAGCCAGACCGTGTACTATGTGCTAACGCGGATGAAAGGGATTTGTAAGGTCTATCTCGACCGGCGCCGGGCCGCGATAGCGCGCGAAAGTCACACGAACCCTTAGGCTTGTGAGATTTTCGAGCTGGCACATTTCGCTGCTCTCCTTCAGTCTGCTGCTGGGTTGCTCCCGTGAACTGCAGCCCTGCCGGAACGTGACGACCTCGGAAGAGATTTCTCCAAACGGACAGTTGAAGGCGGTCACCTTTCGGCGCCTCTGTCCCGAAGAACAGTCGGTTACCACGCATGTCTCGATCATTCGAGCGAAAGAAAAGCTGCCAGACGGAAATGGGAACGTGTTTGGGTATGACAACGAGATAGCGATCCGCGTGTCATGGCTGAGTGACTCTCGCTTGGGCGTGTACACCTACGCGGATCCTGCCAAGGCGACAAAGATCGAGCGCGCCGGCGATGTGTCGATCGAATACTCAAGGATTATTGAGACGGCTTTGGTTCCGCCGATTCCGGACTCGGTATCGGGTGGATCTGGAACACCCGGCGGCTCGGCGTCGCTCGGGAATAATCGGACGCCGCAACGCTGAACATAGGCTCTTTTCCAGGTTCAGGTATATTTCACCCTGACCAGGTAGAGTCCCTCGGCTGGTGCGGTGCAGTTACTCTTGGTTTTTCCCGGGTCGGTCAACAATCCGGCGATCCAGTTCAGATCTGCTCGTTGCGTACCAACACGGACGATCGCGCCTGTGAGCATTCTGACCATACGATAAAGAAAGCCGTTTCCGTCGAACTCCAGGGTAACGAGCTCCTTTCGATGCTGGATACGGATCTGATGGATGGTGCGTGTCGTTATTGCTGCCGCCTTACCTCGATTTGCCGCAAAAGACGCATAATCGTGCGTGCCGGTGAGCTGATCGGAAGCCGCTCGGAGAAGGTCAAAGTCGAGACGTTGAGGGACATGCCATGCTCGCCCGACTTCCATTGGATGAAAGACGGGGGCATTCCAAATGCGGTAGCGATAGATCTTTCCAACGGCGGAGTATTGGGCATGAAAATCAGACGATATCGGTTGGCATCGAGTGACGCGAATTTCGGTGGGCAGGTGGGCGTTCACGGCTGCGGCCCATGTCGCCGGATTCATTTTGTGGCGCGGCACGTCGACGTGCGCCACTTGTCCGAGGGCATGAACTCCAGAATCCGTTCGTCCTGCCCCGTGCAATCTCACTGGCGTCGACACGATCTGCGAGAACGCGCGCTTGAGATGATCCTGAACCCCGTTCTCGTTTGGCTGACTTTGCCAACCGCTAAACGGTCGGCCGTCATACGCGACGGTCAGCTTCAGGCGTTCGAGAGGCGGCCCCACTCCAGGGAATCCAGGTAATTCTGTAACAGGATCTGCGCAGCGACCTGGTCGATCATTTTCTTGCTCTGCTTGGCGTTTTTGCCCGCGGCGTGCAATGCACGTTGCGCTTCCCGGGTGGTCAGCCGTTCATCCCAAAACAGGATCTTCATCGATGGGATGACCTGAGCGAGTTGTTCGCCAAACAACGTTGCCTTCGCGGCGGATGGACCGAGCGTCCCGTCCATGTTTTTTGGTAGCCCGATGACGATCGCACTGATCTTTTCGCGCTCGACAATCGCCCGGATCTCGTCAACCACACGCGCCCCGGACTGCAAAGTCCGATAGGGATGGGCGAAGGATCCGAGCTCGTCGGAAATCGCAAGACCGATTCGGCTATCACCGTGATCAATACCGAGCAGACGTGTCATCATTGGAGTTGTTTCGGTATGAGCTGGACCAGATTTTTGATCTTCTCCACATCGTGACGATGGCAGACCAGGATCGCGTCGGTCGTCTGGACCACGACCAGATCGCTCACTCCGAGAAGTGCCACGTGTGTTTTCGAATCTGAAAAAACAATATTGTTCGAAGCTGCTTCGAGCGTCACCGGGCAATTGACAGCGTTGTTCCCTGGCAATTGTTCGAGATATTTCGAAAGAGCGGTCCAGCTGCCAACATCGTCCCAGTCAAAGGTCGCAGGCTTTACCAGGACCCTGCTGGCTTTCTCCATGATTGCATAGTCGATTGAAGTCTTTCGCAGACTCGGGAAGCGGTCGCTTAAAAGCCTTTTCTTGTCCGTAGAATTCCGGATCGCAGCCACGAATTCTGCCAAATCCGGTGCGTGACGATTGAACTCAGTCAGAATGGAATTGACCGACCAGATGAATATACCGGCGTTCCAGTAAAAGTTACCGCTGCGCACAAATGACTCCGCGAGATCTGGATCAGGCTTTTCGCGAAAGCGGATGACCTCAAACGCATTGGAATTCTCGACTGGTCTGCCGCGCTCGATGTAACCGAAGCCGGGACAGGCCCAGGTCGGCGTGATACCGATCGTGATCAAGTCTCCACTCTTTTGCGCAATGGTTGCGGCGCTCTCCAGATCTGCCTGGAATGCAGCTTTATTGGAAATTCGATGATCTGCGGGCAGCACCACCATCGTAGCGGAAGCGTTTCGTGCGGCGATAATCCCCACGCCAAGCGCGATCGCTGCGGCTGTGTCGCGCTTTGCCGGTTCGGCCAAAATGTTGTTCTCCGGGTGGTCGGGCAATAGCCCCCGGATAGCGGCTTCCTGCTCTTGGTTGGTTAGGATCAGTATATTCTCCTGGGGAACAAATCCATCCAGGCGGCGGACGGTTTCTTCGACGAGGGATTGAGAGCTGAACAGGCGCAACAGCTGCTTTGGCGTCGCTTTCCGGCTCAGTGGCCAGAATCGTTCACCGCTGCCCCCTGCCAATATCAGTGCGTAAAAAACATTCGACATCGCTCGAATATCGCCCAAGATTTTCCTTCGACTAACGATAAAGACCGCCAAAAATTATAGAGGTTTGCGGTCATCCCTCAACAGAGTAATACTGTTTTATGTCGAGCGATAATTTTAAGACCATTGTTCTTTCGCTCCCGGCAGCGACACTGCTCACGATTTCCCAGGCGGCGATTGGCTGCGGAATTGGAATATTGTTGGCAGACAAAGTTACCGAAAACAGGCGGAACACCGCAGCAATCGGGATGCTCTGCCTGGCGATCGCGACGACTGCTCCCGCACTCGTCGGTCTCGTGGTCGACCTGATCAACGGACCCCAGTCAAAGCTTGGGGTTCGCCGCCGACTCCGATCGATCCGTGAAGATTCCGGGCTGCATGCGGAAGAAGAGGTTCTTTAAATCCGTATCGCTAGTGAACGCCCGATTTACGGCTCGAAATTCAATAGGCCACTGAGATGCCCGGTCTACGCCAGAACCCGCGCGCCTTCGGAAGGTTCAGTCCGGATCGCCGAGCAAGTCGCGCCGGTGATTCTGTGATATTCGCTGGAAATCGTTTGGATGATCTCGTCTGCGCGCCCTTTTTCAACGAGTGACACCGTCGATCCGCCAAAACCTCCTCCTGTTAATCGCGACCCAAATACACCGGGGGTGCCTCTCGCTAAATCGACCAGAGTGTCTAGATGCGACGTACTGTTTTCAAAATTTACCCGGGAACTGAGGTGTGAGGCAAACATAAGCTCACCAAAGGCCTTCAGCTGATTCGAACGCAGCGCTTCAATGCCCCGAAGAACTCTATCGTCTTCCCCGATGATATGAAGTGCTCTCCGGCGGATCACATCTTCGAGCTGAGAGCCTTCAAGTAGCGCCAGGTTTGCTTCGCGAAGCGACGCGATCCCCATCGATTTGGCAGCGAGCATGCACTGTTTTCGCCGCTCGTTATATTCGCCGCCGGTTAGTTCGTGCGGGACTCCGGAATTTAACAGAAGCAACGAGGCATTTGCAGGCAGCGAAACATTCTCTACGGTAATCTTGAGAAAATCCAAGAGGATCAGCTCGTGATCTTTTCCGAAGACGGAGGAAGCCTGATCCAACAAACCTGACTGCACGCCGACAAATTCGTTCTCAGCCTTTTGGCAAAGCTGAGCGAGTTGCATCTTTTCAATCTCCAGCTCGAATATCGCTTTGGCGGCCATAGCAGTCGCTACTTCCAACGCGGCTGAACTAGACAGACCGGCGCCAAGAGGTAGATCACTCGAGATGCTCAGGTTCATGCCGCCTAATTGAAAACCGGCGTCCGACAGAATTTTGAGGACTCCGATTGGATAATTTGCCCAAGTCTCTTCCGCAAGAGGCCGAAGATTATTTAACTCAATGCTAATGCTTCTCCGATTGGTCTTCGAACTAATCTCCAGAATGTTCGTTGGGCGCCGAGACGCCTCAATCGTTACCCCTAGGTGGATGGCGGCCGAAAGGACAAATCCTAGATTGTAGTCTGTGTGATTACCAAGAATTTCGACGCGCCCGGGGGCAAATGTAGTGGCGTTATTGACCATTGGCTCAGTGTTATTCGGGAAAGATTACAAATCAACTACGGGCCGACGAAGCTAACTAAATCGAGTTGGAAAAACTCTAAACTACCTAAAGTTTCTTGCAAAGCAAGAATCCAAGCATAGCTTGCGAATGTGAATCTATCTTCCTCCACTCTCAGGAAAGCCGCGGAAATACAGGAACGCATCGAGCGATTGCGGGGAGCGCTTGGTAGCTTATTGCAAGCAGAGGCAGAGGCTAGTTCAGCTCAGGTCGTTGCCGAGGCTGCGCCTCGTGCCGTGGCGACCCGGCCGCGCGTGAGAACGGCGGTCGCGGTAGCGCCATCCGGAAAGAGTAGGGGGCGCCGGTCCACTTCGCCTACGGGTCCTCTGGCCCCTGCGGTTGTGCAAGTTCTCAAGTCCAAGGATTCGCCAATGAGCGTCTCTGAAATTCTGGATGGCCTCTTCTCTAACGGCTATCAATTTGCCTCACCCGAGCCGAAGAAGAATCTATTTGCGCGAATCTACCGATTGAAAGGGGTTCAAAAGGTTGGTCCAGGCAAATTCGCTGCCGGATAATTACAAGAGGTTCTATAATTATTTCGGTTAACCGCCCAGAGTTAGAAAGAAGTGTTCGCTTAACCTTTCGATAGCGAGGCAGCAAATTGTTCGGGACGAGGTTTTTTGGGCCTGCTTTCCTGCTAAACTCCTGATTGACACGTCCGCGGCTTCGGAGTTTGATCGCTCTTCATGAGATGTCTGCTCCCAGGGGCGTTTCTGGCTATGCTTGTCGGGGGCATAATGGTCAGAGCCGAGAATCCGCTCCCGATTGAGAGCGCCAACGTCTTGCCCCTGGCGATCAGCGATGATTTTGAGTTTCGAAAATTCGAGATTTTTAAGAATGCATTGCCTAATCCGGGGGCAACACCGATTCCGACGAAAGACCTGATGGTCGACTTCGAGCGGAAACACAGGCTATGGGGAGCGTTGGACGGAGCGGACGTTTCCGCCAGGACAGGCCAGTATTTCACCTTTTTCTGGCGTGCAAAACGACGAGCAAATCTCACAATTCGCCTGGAATATCGACAAGCTTATCTCAAGAATTATGTGCAGGGCAGGGAATTGGACTATCCGAATGCGAAAGGGAGCCATAAGTCCGAATTTGCGATTGTCGGAAACGACTACGAAACCGATGGCCCGATCACTTCGTGGCGAGCGATTTTGATCGAGGGCCGGAAAATTGTGGCGCTTCTTCAGTCTCGAACATGGCAATGAAGTCGTCTGAAAGTCTTGAATTTGACACATAAACGCCAGGGAAGATATATTTCGGGAGTTTTGTGAATTCGCCAACTTCTATCTTGGTCGGGGTAACGAACCGGGGGGTCCATGTCAAGGTGGAGGGCAAAGGGTCGTTTCAGAACAGCCCTGCGTTGAAGGAATTCTCCAAGCAGATGTTGGAGCGTGGTCACCGCAATTTCGTGGTCGATCTGCAAGGCTGTCCTGTCATGGACTCCACGTTCATGGGGACGCTCGCCGGAATCGCGTTGCGCCTTCGAGAGTTTGGCAACGGGTCCCTTCTGGTGCGAAATGCCAATGAGCGGAACACGGATCTGCTCCGGAATTTGGGCTTAAACAACCTGTTCGACGTCGAATCGAAGGCGCCGGAACGGACCGAAAGCATCGTCGCAGCTGCGCCGTTAGACGCTGATCCAGCGATTGGGCGTATGGATCAAGCGGAGTGTATGATTGAGGCGCACGAGGCTCTGGTCGATGCTGATCCGGAAAATCTTGCGCGATTCAAAGACGTTCTCGAGTATTTAAAGCAAGATCTACGCGCCGGTTCAAAATAGTTTGATTCAATGTGGTCCTTTCTGCTCATAGGACTACTCGCCGGCACTGTCATCGTGCTCGTCGGGGCAAATCTTAGGCAGCGTGGGTCAATTGAGGCACTCAAACGGGCACGGGAAGAATTGCAGGTGGAGGAGGACAGGGTCTTTGATTTTCTCCATGGGTTGGGGGAAGCGTTCTCGGAGGATCTGCGCTCGTCGGATCTTCACCGGCTGATCGTCGAAGGTGCAACGCGGATTACCGATGCGCACGGGGGTGCCCTTTACCTCGTGGACAGGACGGGAAAGTTGCTGGTGCCGAGCTTTATTTCGAGGGATTGCCCGCCTTTGGTCGAAGTGCCCCGAAACATTTCCCAGCAGAGTCTGAATTCGCCGTTGGCGCTTGAGAGTTATCTTCGGCTTCACACCGTTAAACCGGGCGAAGGTCTGCTGGGCGCGGTTTGGGAGAGAAAAGAGCCATTGTTCCTTTCGAGCAAAGATGCAGATCCTCGACTGGAGCGGCTCAAGGACTTGTCTCTGGAGATGGATTCGGTCATGATCGCTCCCCTTGTTTACGCAAATCAGGATCTTGGGGTGCTGGCCGTTGCGAACGGTCCGATGAGCACTCCCTTCTCTCCATCCGATTTTTTGGTGTTTCAATCGATCGTCGAGCAATCGGCGTTCGCCCTCTACAACGCGGTGGTCTATTCGGAGGCGAGTGAGAAAAGAAGAATTGACAGGGAACTCGACGTGGCCCGCGATATTCAGAGAATCCTTCTGCCGAATGCCGCGCCGGCATTCGAAGGATTTGAAATTGCCGGTCTCAATATTCCGGCCAGCCGCGTGAGCGGAGACTACTACGACTACATTGCGCTGGACAACCAGCGTCTTGGGATCGCCATCGCGGATGTTTCGGGTAAAGGGGTCGCGGCGTCTTTGATCATGGCAATGTGTCGGAGCGTTTTACGCTCGTTCGCCAGCTCGAGCGAGTCTGCCGCCGCCGTCCTGCAGGCGGTCAATCGCCAGCTCTATCCCGACATCCGGGAGGATATGTTTATCAGCATGGCTTACCTGATTGCGCATAAGGCCGACAACGAACTGGTCTTGGCCAGGGCCGGTCACGACGCGCCGTTGCAATACCGCGCTCACGACGCTTCCGTCGTAAAGATCAACCCGCCCGGGATGGCGCTTGGAATTGACAGCGGGGGCGTTTTCAATAGGGTAACAGGCGACTGTCGGGTTCACCTTGAGACCAGTGATTGCTTGATTTTGTACACTGATGGGGTGACCGAAGCGTTAGATGCAAATGGTTTGGAATTTGGGATGTCGAGATTGACCGAGGCCATTCAGGCCAGTGCGGCGGACGGAGCTCCAGCAATCTTAAGTCGGGTGACGGGTGACTTAAGAACCTTCGTAGGCAATTACCCGCAGAATGACGATATTACGCTGATTGCGATTCGGAAGTTATGAGTGAGGCGAACGAAGAGAAAGAATTTGAAGCGGAAGAGAAGCTGATCGATGACAGGCCATCGGCAGAATCGGTGCTGAAATCCAGTACCTCCCCGCAAGGGACGTCCGCTATGCGAAATGTAGAAACACCAACCGCTCCGAGCGAGATAAGTTCGGATCCCAGGTCCCGACAGACCGATGACCCGCAGGATCAGCTTACCCAATTGAAAGCCGAGTTGACCAAATACAAGGATGTTGCCCTGCGCTCGGTCGCCGACCTGGACAACTATCGCAAACGAATGGCCCGGGAAAAAGACGACGCAATCCGGTATGCGAACACTAGCTTCCTCGAGCGATTGATCCCTATTCTCGATAATTTTGAACTCGGTTTACAGGCGGCCAAGGCTGGAGGAAGTCAGTCGGCGGTTCAGGACGGGATGGTAATGGTCTTTAAGCAGCTGCAGGAATTTCTGGCCAGTTGTGGCGTCGAGACGGTCGATGCGACGGGGCACCATTTTGATCCGAACGTCCACGAGGCGATCGCGCAGGAACAAAACGCGGAAGTCGCCGAGGGCTTTGTTATCCGACAGCTGCGAAAAGGCTACAGACTGAAGGATCGATTGATTCGTCCCGCGAACGTGGTGGTTTCAAAGGGAGCGTCGGTGGGCGGGAGTTCGGCAACGCCAGGCGCGCGGACATAACGAATGGCTACAAAGCGAGATTACTACGAAGTTTTGGGAGTGGAGCGGAGCGCAAGCGTCGACGATATCAAGAAGTCTTACCGCAAGCTGGCCGTTAAATTCCATCCAGACAAAAATCCTGGGGATGCCGGGGCAGAAGAAAAATTCAAGGAGCTCGGCGAGGCTTATGAAGTCCTCATCGACGAGAATAAGAGATCTGCTTATGACCGCTATGGGCACGCTGCGTTTGGCGCTGGCGCGGGTGTCAACCGCGGTGCCGGTGGGTTTCATGATCCGTTCGATATTTTTCGCGAAGTCTTCGGGATGGGCACAGAAGGTGGCGGTGGCATTTTTGATCAGATCTTTGGCTCGGGGATGGCAACCAGGGACCGGAGCGGCCGGCAACGTGGCTCCGACCTGAGGTACGATCTGCAGATCACTTTAGAGGAAGCCGCGTTTGGCACCGAAAAAGAGATCGAAATCCTGAAGCACGAGACGTGCGCCAGTTGCAGCGGGTCGGGCGCAGAATCCGGTTCTCGCGCGACTGCGTGTCCGACTTGTCAGGGCCGCGGGCAGGTCATTACGTCGCGCGGGTTTTTCCAAGTCTCCCAGACCTGCCCGCGCTGTCACGGAACCGGTCAGGTAATCGACCGCCCTTGCCGGGAATGCGGAG
>Ga0302326_10003576_pt1 | contig 36436 bp, 28 predicted proteins | sample Palsa_T0_3_FD_202264 | JGI IMG/M metagenome (GOLD analysis project Ga0302326, IMG submission 202264) | Peat permafrost microbial communities from Stordalen Mire near Abisko, Sweden - Palsa_T0_3 | ecosystem: Environmental > Terrestrial > Soil > Palsa > Peat permafrost | place: Sweden: Abisko... | reverse complement strand
ACAACGGCGTGGGCGAAAAGGGATTTGCCGACGACGCGCACCAGTTGGCTGAGTCTGATTTGCTGTCGCACGAGTTTACGCATAGCTGGAATGGCAAGTACCGGCGGCCTTACAACCTTTACCAGACGGATTTCGCGACTATGCAGCAGGGTTCGCTGCTTTGGGTTTACGAGGGCATGACGCAGTACCTGGGCAATGTGTTGGCGGCGCGGTCGGGGTTGAAGTCTCAGGCGCAGTATCGCGATATTCTGGCGCTTTCTGCTGCGAGCCTTGACGCGCGTCCGGGTCGTGAGTGGCGCTCGACGGAAGATACGGCGATCGCGGCGAGCATTTTGCGCGGCGGCAATCCGGCGTGGTCGAACTGGAAGCGCGGGCAGGACTACTACCAAGAGGGCGAGCTGCTCTGGCTTGACGCGGACACGCTGATCCGCAAGCTGACGGGTAACAAGAAGTCGCTGGACGATTTCGAAAAGATTTTTCTGGGCAAGGGCGGCGATACCGGGCCGGAAATTGTGACTTACAACCGCGAGGAGCTCATCAAGGATTTGAGCGAGGTTGTGCCGTATGACTGGACGAAGTTCCTGCATGAGCACATCGATTTGATCAACGTTCGTGCGGATGTTACGGGAATCGAGCAGGGCGGGTACCGGTTGGTGTATCACGACAAGCCGAACAAGTCCGAGCGCATGATGGTATCGGCTAGCGGACCGCGCCGCGGCGGGCTGGATGTGTGGTACTCCCTGGGAGCGCGCATTTCGGGTGAGGGCATGATCAGCGACGTTCGCTGGAATGGGCCATCGGATAAGGCGCGGCTCGCTCCCGGGTACAAGATACTGGCTGTGAATGGGCACATCTTTTCGAGTGAAGCTCTGAAGGATGCCATTGACGCGGCAAAGGGCGCCACGGAGCCGATTCACCTGATCGTGCAGGAGGATACTTTCGTTTCCCCCTTTGACATCGATTACCACGATGGCGAGCGTTATCCGGTGCTGGAGCGGATTGAAGGGACGCCAGCGTATCTGGATGACATAACCGCGCCGAGGACAACGCCGGAGAAGGCTCCGGTAGACAAAAAGAAGGATGAGGATCAATAGGCAGGGCAGTAGACTGCGCATGATAAGGGGAGCCGCTGGGGCGTTAGACAGCGGCTCCCCTTTGTGATTCTTTGAATAAATACTCTGAGTTTGAGGACTGATATCTGTAGAATTCCCACTAACTGACTTCATTCGTTCCTGAGGGCGATTCGAGCGATGGGTTATAAGGCGGGGACCGTTCTTAGGACGGCGTTTGAAACCTACACGATTCGGTGCCAGAGGGGCGTCGGGCCCTCTGGCGAAATATTTGAGGCGCTCGATTCTGACGGCATGCTTCGCGCAGTCAAAATCCTACATGCGGCGAAGACCAGCGCCCTTGGCCTGAAGCGGGCCAGAGACGAATTCAACTTCTGCTTCAGAAGCACTCATAAGAACATCATTCCAGTGCTGGACTGTGGGCGTACCGGTCCTAAGGCTGTGTTTTACGTGATGCCGGTCTATGCGCATTCGCTCCGAGATTGGATTGAGCGGGGAATTTCTGCGGACAACGTGCTTCGCATCTTTGGAAACATTCTGGACGGCGTGGAAGCGGCGCATTTGAATCAGGTTTGGCATGGCGATTTGAAGCCCGAGAATCTGCTCTTGAGCGACGACGGACGGGAGCTGGTAGTTTCTGACTTCGGAGCCGCGCCTTTCTTGCAGGATGACCTCAACGCCTCGGTCAAGGCGACCGCAGCCAGACCATTTACAGCGTTCAAGTATGTGGCACCTGAGCAGAGGGTGCGCGGAAGCGTAGTGGATGGTAAGGCGGATATCTACGCGCTTGGTTTAATCCTGCACGAAATGTTTACTGGCGAGACGGTGATTGGGCTGGGGCATCCCGATATCGCCGATGTTGCGCCTAACTTTGCGTATCTGGATTGGACTGTTGGGCGCATGACAAATCCAGAGCCTACGCGACGGCCTTCGATCCAGGAAGTGAAGCGGGAACTGATAGCGAGGGGCAATGAATTCCTCAGTATTCAGCGACTAAATGCTCTGAAGACGCATGTGATCCGCGAGAGCGAAGTGGACGACCCATTCATCAGGAATCCGATCACTATTCAAGCAGTGGACTTCAAGGACGAGACTCTTTTCCTGACGCTCAATGCTGCTCCGCCTTCGAATTGGGTGATCGCTTTTCGCGATTCCAGCACTCAATCGAAAAACATCGGCAGATTGCCGGAACGATTCGTTTTTCTGGGAAGGATCGCGCAGGTTGGAGTCGCGCGCGGATACGAACCTCAGCAGTTGCTGGATGATGCGAAAGTCTATGTCGAGTCGGCCAACCGGCGCTACGCGGAGATGGCCGTCGCGAGTTACCATGAGAATCTGAGGCTTGAGCGCGAGAAGCGGCGTATTCAAATTGCAGCGGCAGAACGCCGGTATAGCGTTCTTACCCGGCTGAAGCTTTAGACCAGTCAACAGGCTTTCGCGCTAAGATCGATTGCGAAACTGGTACGGACAAATGGCTACGGAAGCCGAGCGCTGGGAGCAACTGCAAACACTGTTTCACCTAGTCGCGGAAACGCCAGAGGCGGACCGTGAGCGGGTGCTGGCGGCTGCGTGTGCAGATCCCGACTTGCGCCGGCAGGTCATGGAGATCTTCATTGCAGGTGAAGTGGAGTATGTGGCAGATGCCGAGCCTGCTCCGGCTCTGATGGGAAAGATTGGGCCGTATACGCTGCTTCGTCTGCTTGGATCGGGCGGTATTGGCTCGGTGTATCTGGCTGAGCGGGCGGTTGGCAGAGCGACGCTGCGATCTGCAATCAAGGTGCTGGGGCCACATGCTGCAGGTCCATCGTTCGTAGAACGATTTATGCGCCAGCAAAAGATTCTTGCGTCGCTCGATCACCCCAACATCACGCACATGACGGATGCTGGCATCACCGAGACGGGCCAGCCGTACCTGGTGATGGAGTATGTCGAAGGCGAGCTTCTCGACGCATATTGCGACACGCGCAAGCTTGGTATTCCGGAGCGTCTGCAACTGTTTCTTCATGTGTGCGACGCAGTGGCGCATGCACACCGCAACCTTGTGGTTCACCTGGATTTGAAGCCTTCGAACATATTGGTGACGGCAGACGGAACAGTTAAGCTGCTGGACTTTGGCGCTTCGAGGCTGATTCAGCAGGACAGCCTGCTGGCCAGCACTGTGATGGCTACTCCGGCGTATGCCAGTCCTGAGCAGTTGCGGGATAATCCGCTGGCGACGCCACTTACGACCGCTTCCGATGTGTATTCGCTGGGAGTGATTTTGTTTGAGCTGCTGGCGGGGCGCAGGCCAGGCGGAAAATCGTCGATGGCGGTGATGCTGGAGCGAGCCATTCTGGAACAGGAGTCGGAACGTCTGCACAAGGCAGTAACGGCGCAGGCAGCGGAGCTTCGCGGGGTTCCAGAAGCCAAGCTGCGCCAGTTGCTGCAAGGCGATCTGGAGACGATTGTTGCGAAGTGCATGAGTCCGCGGCCGGGAAATCGCTATTCGTCGCTGGATGCTCTGGCTGTGGATATTCAAAGGTATTTGAATGGCTGGCCAGTGCTTGCGCGTCCTCAGACGACGCTTTATCTGGTTGGCAAATTTGTGAGGCGAAGACAGCGCTCAGTAGCGGGTGTGTGTATCTTCATCGGGCTACTGATTGCGAGCCTGGCGTATGGGGGATGGCGGCAGGAGCAGGCGGTGTTGGAAGGTCAGCGCGCGCTGCGGATGCAGACCTTTCTGTATCGGCTGTTGTACCTGGCCAACTCCAATTACACGGGCAAGCCCACGTTTACGGTTCCGGATTTTCTGGAGTTGGGGGTGAAGCTTTTGCCGGATTACATCAAGGATCCGGCTGATTTACGCAAGGCGCAGATGAGCCTGGCGGAGTCGATGTATGAAAACAACGATCTGGAGGGGGCGGAGCGGGTATTCACACAGGTGATTGCGAACGCCAAGGCTGCCGGGGATTACGACACTGAGGCTGAATCCGAGGCGACGGCTGGAGACACGGCTTATCTGCTGGGCAAGACCGAGTTAGGGTTGCAGCTTACGACGCATGCGCTGGAGCTATCGCGGATGCGCGGCATTTCACCTTCGGCGAAGGTTTGGAGCAAGGTCTACTACGCCAGCAATCGTGAGAGGCTTGGGTTCCGGTCGGACGAGAATCTTGAAATGCTGCAGTCTGCGGCGAAGGAGGCGCAGGCGGATCATGCCTTACCGCCGCATGAGGTTGGCGACGTGCTGTATTCGCTGGGCTGGGACCTGAAGATGCGGGAGCGATATGCCGAGTCGGAGACTGTGTACCGCCAGGCGCTGCAAATCTATCTCAAGGATGCCGAGGCCAAGTGCGATCAGTCGGCAGTGTACGGAGAACTGGCCGCTGTGACGGATCGGAGCGGCAATCCTCAAGCGAGCTTGCCGCTATACAGTAAAGCCTTTGAAGGCCTGAAGGCGTGTGAAGGCGCTGAGAGCCGAGGTGCGCTGGAACAGCAGGATCGAATGGCCGGGGCTTTGGTCGAGTTGGGTCGCGCCCAGGAAGCTCTGCCGATGATTGAGGGCGTGATGCCGCCATGGAGGAAGATCGCGGGCTCCAGCCCTGATCTGGCTGAGCCGCTCAACGTGCTGGCCCGTGCCTATCTTGCAGTGGGACAGTACGAGGAGGCGGAAAAGACTGCAGCGGAGTTGTTTGCTGTTCAGAATGGAAGAGTCTCATCCACGGACAGTCGTATTGGAGGCGGGCAACTGCTATGGGCTCGCGCGCTGGCTGGCGAACGGCAGTATCCGGCGGCGCTGCGCCATGCTGAGATTGCGGCGAAGATGCTGGCGGATGGTTCAACTTCTGAATCGAAACAGATGGACTCACAGGCGCGGCAAGAGATTCTCGATCTTCAGAAGAAGCTTCGCTAAGGACCTCCGCATTGGTGGCGTCGATTGTGCGCGGTATTTCTCCGACGCTGTTCCGCTCCTCTCGATTACTCTGATTTGAGAGGAGAATATTGCCCGCTATGTTGAAGTTATTCCGCTCGTTTTTGGCCGTTCTGGCCCTTGTTGTTTTTGCATTTCCGACCTTGCAGGCCCAGCAGCCGGATCCGCCTCAGGAAAATTACGTCAAGTCGCATTACACCAAGTACGAATACCGCGTCCCGATGCGTGACGGCAAGAAGCTCTTCACTGCTGTCTATGTGCCCAAGGCATCTTCATTCGTGGGAGACGCTGGGCCATATCCGTTTCTGATGGATCGGACGCCTTATAGCGTTGGTCCTTATGGCGAGGATCAGTATCCCGCGCATCTGGGGCCATCGGATGAGTTTGAGAAGGGCGGGTACATTTTTGTCTACCAGGATGTGCGCGGGCGATGGATGAGCGAGGGTGAGTTTGTCGAGATGCGGCCGCACATCGATGATAAGAAGTCGCCGCAGGATGTGGACGACTCTTCGGATACCTACGACACGATCGAGTTCTTGCTGAAGCATGTGCCGAACAACAATGGCAAGGTGGGCATCTGGGGTATTTCGTACCCAGGCTTCTATACCTCGGCGAGCATCATTGATTCGCATCCGGCGCTCGTGGCGGCCAGTCCGCAGGCCCCGATGACGGATCTTTTCAAAGGCGACGACAGCTACCACGGCGGGGCTTTCATGCTTTCGGCTAACTTCGGTTTTTATGTTTTCTTCTATCCACAGAAGCAGCCGACGATGCCGCATCCGTCGGTCGGATTCGACTTTGGGACGCCGGATTCGTACCAGTTTTATCTGGACGCGGGTAGTCTCAACAATCTCGACAATAAGTACCTCAAGGGCGGGAACTGGCTCTACACAGACCAAGCGAAGCACGACACCTACGATGATTACTGGCAGCCTCGCGACCTGTCGCGGCACATGAAGAACGTGAAATGCGCAGTGCTGGTGGTGGGCGGATGGTATGACGCGGAAGATCTCTCCGGGCCGTACAAGACCTTCAACGCGATCAACAAATTCAACCCGGAGACGCCGACTACGCTGGTGGAGGGGCCGTGGGTGCATGGCGGCTGGGCGCGCGGAGCGGGTGACCGGCTGGGCGACATCCCGTTCAATGCCAAGACGGGAGATTATTTCCGCTCCAATGTGCAATTTCCATTCTTTGAGCACTATCTGAAAGGTAGAGGCGAGGCACAGCCCAAGGCTGTGGTCTTTGAGACGGGAACCAATGTTTGGCGCAGTTTTCCTACGTGGCCGCCGCAGGCCGCTGAGCCGAAGACGCTGTATTTTCATGCTGGAGGCAAGCTGAGCTTTGAGCCGCCGACGGAGGCAAGCAGTTCGGACTCGTATCTGAGCGATCCGGCGCATCCAGTGCCGTTTGTGGGGTACACGACAGATACGGTCCCGCAGCGGTACATGGTGGACGACCAGCGTTTTGCCAGCTATCGGCCGGATGTGCTGGTTTACGAGAGCGATGTGTTGACAGAAGATGTAACGATTGCCGGGCCTATTTCACCCAAGCTGAAGATTGCGAGTTCCGGCACTGATTCCGACTTTGACGTGAAGCTGATCGACGTTTTTCCGGAGGATTATCCTGACACGGATGATGTTGCGGGGCGCGCGAACAAGCGCATTCTCGATGCGCCGCCGATCCACATGGGCGGCTACCAGGAGATGCTGCGCGGAGAGCCGATGCGAGCCAAGTTTCGAGATAGTTGGGAGAAGCCCGAGGCGTTGACGCCGGGCAAGCTGACTGAGCTGGATTTCGCCATGCCGGATCTTTTTCATACCTTTCGCGCGGGGCATCGGATTATGGTGCAGGTGCAGTCAAGCTGGTTCCCGTTGACGGACCGCAATCCGCAAACGTTTACGGATATTCCCAATGCAAAGCCGGAGCAGTTTGTGAAGGCTACGGAGCAGGTTTTCCATCAGAAGGACGCGGCTTCAGGGGTCGAGGTGCTGGTGCTGCCACGACCATAGAGCGGCGCACGAATAAATAAACAAATCAGGCGTGGAGGGTTATTGCCCTGCGCGCCTGATTTGTTTGTGTCCTTATCGCAAGAAGCTCTGGATTAAATTTTGCTTGCCACTGATTCGGAGGTCCTTCTTTGGAAGGTGGTGGCCGCGCTCGAAGGCAACGATGCTGTCGTAGAAGTGCATGGAAAGGGTGGATCGCGTGAAGTCTGTCGGGGGCTGCTTTTCCCGGCTCCAATCAGCGTTCAGTTCGTCGATGAGCCCTTTGCAGAGTTCGATGAACGTGCCTTCGCGGCGCAGACCACCGCCGTACTCGTCCCAATAGGCCGTATGCAGGTCTTCGACCATGTATACGCCATCGTTGGCAGTGCGGGAATAGAGAAAGCGGAAGGTTTCTACGACGTCGGACATGCGATGGCTGCCATCGTCGAGAACGATGTCCGGAGTGCCAAATTCGTCCAGGACGGATTGCAGGAATGCGGTATCGGATTGGCTGCCGATGCGAATCTCGATCTGGTCTTCTTCAAACTTCTTGCACTCTGGATTGATATCCAGACCTACTATCTGGGCGTGGGGACCAAAATAGCGCTTCCACATCTGGGCCGAGCCGCCGCGTCCGCAACCGATCTCCAGGAAGAGCATTGGGCGATTGATGTAGCGGCTAAAATGCTCTTCGTAGGCGGGGAAATAATGCTTCCACTTGTTGATTGTCCGGTGCTTGTTGTTGAGAAATTCGGACCAGAGAGTCAAGTCATCCTCGCCTTCAGCGCTCGGCTGGTTAGTGACCGATCCGGATCCATCCCGACGAGTCGGACAAGCCGGACCATCTGGACAAGCCGCGTATGGCGATCCGGAGGCACAACTACTGTACGGTCAGCACCAGGTCCTGGGTTTGCGATGCGGCAGTGACTCCGTTGCTGGTTTGCGCGATGACCTGGATCGTATAAGAGCCGGCCTGTGTGCCGCCGAAGGTCGGTCCATGGTTGAGGTACCGGTAGCGAGCGGAGCATGCGGTGGTTCCCAGCAGGCTGACTGCGCCGATCATCAATAAGAGGGCGGTGCGGCCAAAGAGCTTGCGCTTGCGCCCGAGAAGGCCCAGGCCAATGACTCCCGGCAGCAGAACCGCAAGCACCAGCGGATGGCCGGTGCCCTGGAGCACACTGGGATTCTTGCTGGGGTTGGATGTGATGAGTTGCGGCGCCTCGGTTTGAACGGTCAGGTCGGCGGTGACTACTCCGGTTGGATTGGCTGTCGTCGGAGATGTTACTTCCAAATTCAGAGGCGTAAATACGCAGCTTACTCCGACCGGCAAAGTGGTGGCTGTTGGCGGTCCTGAGCAGGAAAAGGTGATGAAGCCGGTAAAGCTGCTGCCTGGGGTGATGGTTACGGTCACTACCTGGCTTGAGTCACCGGGGACAATCGCGGCCTGACCGCTGGCCGGCAGTACCGCGGTGGAAAGAGTCAGTCCAAAGGCATCTGCGGCAATCGCGGCGGAATGTACTGTGACGCTGTCGGATTGGGATGCCGCGTGGGTGGAGTCTCCGGTGTAGACGGCGCTCAACGCATGGTCGCCCGCAGTCAGGCTGCTCAGATTGATCTGTACCTGGCCCTGCGCATCGAGCGCTGCCCCGGCTATGGGGTGATTCGGACCGAGATTGCTGTCCACGATGGCCAGAGCGCCGGTTGCGGGTGTGCCGTCATTGCCCAAAACTGTCGCAGAAAGGGTCGTGACTGTGCGCCCTGAAACGTCGTTGGATTCTGCTGTCAGCGTGGTGTGCGTTGTGGCCGTTTGCGCCATGGCTGCTGCTGCAAATCCAAAAGCAATGCCCGCGGCCAACGCCACAACCGTCCCAATTCGCGCCATCCGGCGCATGCCTGTCTGTCTGCTCACCCGCTACCAACCTCTGTTCAAAAGTCTTGTATGACCGCGTTAAACCTCAATTGTATCTGCCCGCGCCCACCCGGAGCGAGTTCGCTGTCTGCCGATTCTGGAGGGTAAGCGGCAACTACGGGGCGGGTGCTACTCAAAAAGACGGTTTGGGTGCCGCAACGTAAGCGGAGCTGTGCCAGTTCGAGGAGATCAGAATCGGAAAGTGGGCCTGTATGCTGGGCTGTATGCTTGAGGTTTCACGAAAACGGGTGAAGGCATTGAGGCAACTGGGGCAATTGGGGCAATTGGGGCAATTGAGTCTATGATCGCTCATCTGCGCGGCAAGTTGATTCACAAACAACCGGGGCAGGCCATTGTGGAAGCGGCTGGCGTGGGCTACGACGTTACCATCTCCGTGCCTACCTTTACGGCGCTGCCTGCGGTGGGCGCTGAGGCGTCACTGCACATTCACACCCAGGTGCGCGAGGACCAGATTGCGCTTTTCGGCTTTTTGGAGCGGGATGAAAAGCGCCTGTTCGAGCGGCTCATCACGGTGACCGGCGTTGGCCCCAAGCTGGCCATTACGCTGCTCAGCGGTCTTTCGGCCGAGCGAGCGGTCAGCGCCATTCGCGCCCAGGACCACGCTACGCTTACGCGCATTCCGGGCGTGGGCAAGAAGCTGGCTGAACGGCTGGTGCTGGAGTTGAAAGACAAGCTGGATGACTTTGCTACCGCTCCGGTACCGGCTGCGGTTCGGGGAGCAGCTGTCGAAGACGTGCTCTCCGCATTGACGAATCTTGGCTATCAAAGGCCGGCTGCGGAGAAGGCTATTCAGCACTCGGTCGAGAAAGAGGCCGCGCTGGCTGGGGATTTCGATGGGCTGTTCCGGGCGGCGCTGAAGATCATTCGCTGATTTTGCCAGGTTAATTTTGCTGAATTCATTTGTTAGTCTTGCTCTGGTATGCCACGCACAACTAAATCCGTTACCGCACCGGCTCCTTACTTCCGCAAAGAAGGCCTGGCTTTCCTGCGCGCGTTGGTTCGCGCCAACAAGACTGACCCGGTCGAGGCTCGCGAGTGGTTCAATGCCAACAAGGCTGCCTATGAGGCGGACCTCAAAGAGCCTATGCTGGCCATCATCCGGTATGTAACGGATGCGATGCTGGAGTTTGCGCCGGACCATGTGAGGCCTGCTGAAAAATCACTCTTCCGGATCTATCGCGATACACGTTTTTCGAACGATAAGCGTCCCTACAAAGATCACATCGCGGCGTGGTGGACGCATACCGGGCTTGACAAGACTTCAGGGGCAGGATTCTATTTTCACGTTTCAGCCAAAGAGGTCACGATTGCGGCTGGGGCTTATATGCCGGAGAAGGATCAGCTGGCCGCTATTCGCCACTGGCTGCTGGACAACCATGCCGCGTTTCGCAAGCTGCTGGAAAAGCCTGCAGTGCGCAGGGCTTTCAAGGAATTCGAGGGTAACGCGCTGACGCGGCCTCCGAAAGGGTTTCCAGCCGAACTGGATGGAAAGCCGCATCCGGCGCTGGATCTGATTCGCTGCCGGCAGTGGGGTCTTGCGGCGACGCTGCCTGTTGCGACTTCGCTTCAGGCGGACTTTGCAGACGAGGTGGTGCGCCATTTCAAGCTTGCCGCGCCGGTGGTTGCTGCGCTGAATACGCCTATCGCAGCGAGTCTTGAACAGCAGCCTAAGCCACGCAATGCGGTGCTCTTTGGTCTGCCTGAGAGGCCAAAAACGGTTAAAACCCGCTGAAAACCGAACATTTCGGGTAAAAACCTGCAATTAATTGTGGAAATGTGGGTTTTCGGGTTGACTTTACTGCCCCAAAAGACGCAAGGTACCTAACGACAGGTTTCTCCGGACCCGCGTCAACACTGGAGATTTGCGCGCACGTTATGGAATTTTGTCGAAGCGCAACTCTCGGCGGGAAACACCCAACCGGCGTAACCCCGGCGACAATCGGAGCCGTAGAGTCAGGAACCATCGGGCACCATCACGCACCATAGAGAAAATCAAGCGCATCGCGCAAACATTGGAGGAAACACAGAATGGCAACAGGATTGACCAAGACAGCCCTCATCCGCCTTCTGGCTGAAAAGCTGGAACTCACCAACAAGCAGGTTGGAGCCTTCCTTGAGACGCTGGCCGAGACCGCCGTCAAGGAGACCAAGAAGAACGGGGTATTCATTATCCCCGGCATCGGTCGCCTGGTGAAGGCAGAGCGCAAGGCCCGCGTAGGCCGCAACCCGCAGACCGGCGCGGCCATCAAGATCAAGGCCAAGACGGTGGTGAAGTTCCGCGTAGCCAAGGCTGCGAAGGACGTTATCGCGCCCGTCAAGAAGTAGTCCGGCCAATCGGCCGCAACAACGAAGGGCGGGCCATCGCGGCTCGCCCTTCTTCTGTTTCGTGCGGAATTTGTTCTCCGTTAGGGCACCCTGCTCATCCAAACCGATATGCATCCCAACGAAAACGAATTTTCTGCCTATTCGCCGACATCGCCTCCGGTTCTCTGGTGGCTGCGGTTGGAGGGGTTGGCTGTTGCTGCTCTCAGCGGCGTCCTTTACTTCCGCGCCGGTGCCTCCTGGTGGCTTTTCGCCGCGCTCTGGCTGGTACCTGACCTCAGCATGCTTGGCTACCTGGCGGGTTCGCGCTGGGGATCGTATTGCTACAACGCGGTCCATGCGTATCTGCTGCCCTCGGCTTTGGCTCTGGCGGCCCTGACTCTTCATCGCCCGGCTCTATTGCCCCTCGCTCTGATCTGGTTCAATCACATCGGCGTGGATCGGCTGCTTGGCTATGGGCTGAAATACCCGGCTGGCTTTCGCTTTACGCACCTGAGCCAGCCGCGACGGTAGGCGTCGCCCATCTGGCGAGTTCTTCGGCGGTCAACGGAATGGGCAGCACGCGGCCTTGTACGCCCGATGCGAACGAGGCTTCGAGCACTGCCATGACGGCGACTCCGTGCTCGCCTGAAATTGGAGCGGGCTGTCCATTCAGAATGGCATCTCGAACGCCGGCGTAATACGCGGGCTGGTTGCCCAACGGAGCCGGGATTTCCGTCTTCTCGCCGGTCGCGCCGTCGTACAAGATGCCGGGATCTGAGTCGACGCCAAAGCCTGGCTCCCAGGGCATCATTCCCGCGATGAGCTGCGCTTCCTGCACGTCTCCTCCGAACTTTGCCCAGCTTGCCTTGGTGCCATGGAGAGCCGAACGCGGACCGCCACTGGAACCGAGTCCCCAGGCGACTAGCAAGGAGGCGTGCAGAACCACTCGCAGATGCGGGTAGTTGAGTTGGATATGGGCCCAATCGTCGGTCTGGCCGCCGGGGCGCAGCGTGGCGAAGCTGGCGTTTACGGAGTCGGGCATGCCGAAGAAGTGGAGAGCCTGGTCGATCAGATGCGGGCCGAGATCGAACCACAGGCCGGAGCCGGGGCCGGGCTGCTCGCGCCAGCGCTCGCGCACGGTTGGACGAAAGCGGTCCATATGGCACTCGTAGTGCGAAACTTCGCCCAACAGGCCCGAACGCAGAATCTCGCCGGTCGCCAGCACTTCGCTGTACCAGCGGCGATTGTGGAAGACAGAGAGCAGACGCTGGTGTTCCCTGGCTATTACGACGAGTTCGCGAGCCTCGGCGAGGGTTAGCGTAAAGGGCTTGTCGACGACTACATCTTTGCCTGCACGCATCGCTGCTGCTGCGAGTGGGAAATGGCTCTCGTTGGGGCTGGCGACTACCACCAGGTCCACTTCAGGGTGTGTCGTGACCTCTTCTGCGGAGCAAACCGCGACATCGGGCAGGTCGGCTAGCACGACGTCAGTACGGCTCGATCCGACTACTGTGAGTTCGAGTCCCGGAACAGCCCGGATCAGTGGTGCATGGAAGCTCTTTCCGGCGAAGCCATAGCCAATCAAGCCAACACGAATCGTTTGTTTGTTTCCGCTCATTCTGTCCTCAAAACCATGGTATCTGGTCGGCGAGCCGGAATCTTCGCGCTAATTCTGTTGCCACGGGCAGGGTTGCTGCTATAGAAACGACATCTGTCGCCAGATTCCCTGCATCGCGCATGGCGTGAGCTGCGTCTCAACGTTGAAGAGAAGAAGCGCGCCGTCTGCAGAATACTTAAAAGGAGAAATCGGTTATGAAGGTTGTGGTTCTAATAGCACGCATCCTGCTCGGACTGATCTTTGTCGTTTTCGGGCTCAACGGATTTCTGCACTTTATACCGCAAGGGCCCATGCCCGAGGGTGCGGCTGTCCAGTTCTTCGGGGCACTGGCCGCCTCGCACTACATACACGTGATTTTTGCGATTCAACTCGTGTCCGGCATTTTGTTCCTGATTAACCGCTTCGTACCGTTGGCGCTAATCTTGATCGGGCCGGTCGTCGTTAATATTTTGCTGTTCCATACCTTTATGTTGCCGGCCCCCAGTGCCTTCGCGGTGGCCCTCCTGACGACGGTTTTGTGGTTCGTGGTCTTCGCCAGCGTGCGTTCGGCATTTACGGGAGTCTTCCAGGCGAAGGTTCAGGACTACTAAGGTCCGGATAGGGTCTGGGACCAATACCGAGTGGCAGGGTCAACCGGCGCGGGGACTACGCTAGGCTTGATCGTATGATGCAGGACTTGCGCTACGGTTTTCGCCAGCTTGCGAAGTCGCCCGGCTTCGCGGTGACGGTGGTTCTGACGCTGGCTTTGGGCGTCGGGGCTAACCTGGCCGTTTTTCAACTGCTGTACGGCGTTTTGTTTGCGCAACTGCCTGTGGCAAAGCCGACGCAGCTTTATTCGCTTCATGCGGTGCCGTCGCCGTTTGATGGGGAATGGTTTTACTCTTATCCGGCCTACCAGCGTCTCCGTCAGGCTACCGGAGTTGCGGCGCCGGTAATCGCGCGATCCGGATTTGGCACGGGCCTGCTGCAGGCGGGTGGATTCTCCGATGAAGCTGAATTTCAGATGGTTTCGGACAACTTTTTTGAGGTGCTGGGGATTTCCCCGGCCGCGGGAAGGTTGTTTGGGGCATTAGATGATGCCGAGGGGCCGCTTGAAATTCCGGTGGTGCTGCGCGCCAGCTATGCCCGGGAGCACTTCGGGTCTGAACAGGGCGTAATCGGCCGTAGGGCGATGCTGAATCGCGTGCCGGTGGTGGTGGTGGGTGTAGCGCCGGAGCGGTTTACGGGAGTGGTGCCGGGACAGGCTCCCGATATCTGGATTCCGTTGTCTGCGCAGTCGACGGGCAAATTTGGAAGCTGGTTTGACTCACTGGGGCCGGGTGACGATCACGATCTGAGACGGCCTTACCGGAATCAGGACGCGATCTTCTGGCTTTGGGTGCTGGCGCGTGTTCCGGATGGGCAGATGGGACCGGCCGCGGCGCGATGGACGCAGGCGATCCAGCCGGATTTGCGCAAGATTGCCGCAGCTCCGGTGAACTCGACGAAGACAGAGGCGGAACGGGAGCGCATTCTTGATGCCGGGGTGAAGCTGGTTTCGGCGGCCGGCGGGGAGGGTGGCATGGGCCGCAGGTATGGGCGTCCGCTTGCAGTGATGATGGCTATGGCGGCGTTGGTCTTCCTGGCTGGCTGCCTGAATCTGGCGAACCTGCAACTGGCGCGGCTGGCAAGCCGGAAGCGGGAGATTGCGGTACGGATTGCACTGGGGGCCGGCCGCTGGAGAGTGCTGCGGCAGTTGCTGGTGGAAGACCTGCTGCTGGTCGGCATTGGCGGCGTGCTGGCGATGGGGACGTGCGGTGTGGCGAGCGTGCTGATGCTGCGCTGGGCCTCGGGGAGGGATCGTTTAATTGCGCTGGATTTGCATGCCGGGGTGCAGCTGTTTCTGGCGGGAGCAGTGCTGCTGGCTGTGGCTTTGTTTGCGTTCAGTTTGCTGCCGGCCTGGCGGGTGACGGGCGGCGCGGTGCGGGCGGCCATTCAAGGCAGGATAGGCGCGCAGGGCCGGCGCGGCAATCATTTGTCCAGCCTGCTGCTGGCGGCGCAGGTGAGCCTGTCGCTGCTACTGCTGAGTATGGCTGCGCTGTTTACGCAGACGCTGCTCAATCTCAACAGGATCGATGCTGGTCTCGATCGCGAACATCTGCTCAACGTAAGTCTGGATCTGGTGAGCGCCGGCATGGAGAAGCAAAATCTCTCCGGGCTGAATGCGCGTATGCTGGAGAAGCTGCGGTCGCTGCCGTTTGTGCGCGATGCTGCGATGGGAATGTGCGACGTGCCGCACTGCGGCTGGAACACGGCGATCCATATAGCCGGGCATCCGGAATTGCCGGAGGCGCAGTTGCACGGCGAGGAAGATCACGTCAGCGTGGGCTACTTTTCAACCATGGGCATTTCGTTGTTGAGCGGACGCGTTTTTGCGGAGAGTGACCGGCCAGGGTCGCAGCGGGTGGTGATCTTGAATCATGCTTACGCGCGAAAGCTGTTTGGCGAGGATGATCCCGTGGGGCAATTTGTAGGGTACAGCGCTGCGCCGGAGGATCATCGCTTTCAGGTGGTGGGCGTGGTGGCGGATGCACGGCTGAATGGGCTGCGGCATACTGCTCCGCCGGAGGTGTATTTTTCGCAGGAGCAAGGGGAAGATACTGCGAGGAATATCTATGTGCGGGTCATCGGTTCTCCGGTGGCCATTGCCGGCGAGATCCGCAAGGCTTTGGTTTCCGTCGATGCCAACCTGCCGATTTCGGAGATCGTTCCGCTCGATGTTCAGTTTGCCGATGGGCTTTCAACGGAAAAGCTGCTGGCGCGGCTTACCGCAATCTTTGGAGGATTGACGCTGGCTCTGGCTGCGATTGGCTTTTATGGCCTGCTTTCTTTCCACGTTGTTCGCCGAAGTTCCGAGATCGGCGTTCGCATGGCGCTGGGCGCGACACGCGGGCAGGTGAGCGGCATGTTCCTGCGCCAGACAGGGCTGATTCTTATTGCCGGTATTCTGCCCGGGATTTTGCTTACTGAGATAGTCGGCCGGACTGCGCGAACGCTTTTCTACGGGGTTCGAGAGACCGATCCATGGGCATTAGTGCTGGCGAGCGGCGTTCTGCTGAGTTGTGGTGTGCTGGCTACGCTGATTCCAGCCAGGCGCGCGGCTTCGATCGATCCCGTCCAGACGCTGCGCATGGAGTGATTTGTCCGCTGAGCTTCGTGCTTTATGAGACGGGATGTGGTGCTTCTGGTTTGGGCAAGAGTAGCGCTCGCACTACCAGGGACACTCCAAAGCTGACGAGGACTGCGCGTGACAGCAGGAATGCGTTGTACTGCCAGCTTAGAGCCGCAAAACTCAACAGCACGCCGAGCGGGGTGATTTCAGCGAGGATGGCTCGGCCCCAGTTCGGCGTGTGGCCGCTTGCCGCTACACGCGGCCACAGGCTTGGGATCAGGCGTGGCACGGCTTTTCGATAGGCTGCGTAGGGCTCGCCCAATTTGGGGGCGAGGAAGGCTTCTTCGCCGAGAATCAGGCGCAGCAGGAAGACGAGAAGCAGCACCAGGGTGAAAGCCGCTCCGCTGGCCGGCATGAGCACGGAGATGACTGCCACCATGAGGAAGCTGCCGAGGTAGAGTGGGTTGCGCACGTAGCGATAAGGGCCGTCGGCCATGACTTGGCCTGCTTTCATCTCTGCGTTGTTCACGACGGCTGTGCCGAGGTATGCCGTTCCCCAGATGCGTACCGCTGCTGCCAGTGCGGCCACGAGAATCGTAAGAGCAGTGACGATTTCGATGCCGGTGGTTGAAGAAATGCCCAATCTAGCCAGTTCAAAGCCCAGCCATAACCAGGCGGTGGTGCGCGTGCCGAGATTCAGCAGGCTGATCCAGGGAGCTGAGAATCCCAGAAAAATGACTACGAACATGATCCAGACGCGAAAACGGAACTCAAATGCACTTGCCTTCATGCTTATCCTCTTCTACATTGTCTCGCTTCCGTTTACGTTTCGCATATTCCGGATGTTCCGCATGGCCCGCTGCTCCCGTTCCCTACAATGGTGGAGTGTCTAACGAGACGTTAAGCCAGGAATCTAGCCGGGAATCAAGCAGCGACACGATTGCAGCCATCTCCACTCCGCCGGGTCGAGGGGGGATAGGCATTGTCCGTTTGAGCGGGCCTGAGGCTGTGACGATTGCCGAGCGCCTGGTGAGCCTGCGCGGACCGTTGGAACATGCGCGCGCTCGTCTGGCGGATGTTTTGGAGCGGGCTGATAACGAGTCCGGTAACGAAGGCAGGATTGATGAGGCGCTGGTGACGTGGTTTGCCGCGCCGAATTCTTACACCGGCGAGGATCTGGTTGAGGTGGCTGCGCATGGCTCGCCAGTGGTGCTGGACGTGCTGCTGCGGGGAGCCTTGACGCTGGGTGCGCGGCTGGCTGAGCCGGGTGAGTTTACGCAGCGCGCGTTTCTGTCGGGCCGCATGGATTTAACTCAAGCCGAGGCGGTGCGTGATTTGATTGAGGCGCAGACGCTGACACAGGCGCGGCTGGCGGCGAGCCAGATGGGCGGAGCTTTGAGCCGCCGGGTTATGCCGGTTAAGCGCGCTCTCCTCGAACTAATCGCTTTGCTTGAGGCGGGGATCGATTTTGCCGAGGATGATCTGGCGGTTGCGCCGGAGACGGAGATTCTGCGCCGGATTGGCGAGATTGAGCCGCCGTTGACGGCGCTTGCGGCCACGTTTGCCCACGGGCGCATTTTGCATGACGGGCTGACGCTGGCTATTGTTGGCCGTCCGAATGCGGGGAAAAGCTCTGTGTTCAATGCGCTGGTGGAGCGTGACCGGGCGATTGTCACTGCCATTCCTGGAACGACCCGGGATACAGTTACGGAGCGCATCGCGCTGGGTGGGATTCCGCTGGAGCTGGTGGATACAGCGGGTTTGCGCGAGGCTGCGGATGAGGCGGAGCGGCAGGGGATTGCGCGCAGCCGCGAGGCGCTGGCGGATGCGGCGATTGTGCTGATCGTGATCGATGCCTCTCAGTTGGGTGCGCTCAGCTTATTGCACGAAGAAGATCTCCAGCTTATGCGGGCGGTTGAGGGGCGGGCAGCGTTGATTGCCCTGAATAAATGCGACCTGCTCACTGAGCCGGCAGAGGCCATGGATGAGAGCCTTTTCGGTTCGTTTGGCTTGCCTATGCTGGCGACATCTACCGTCACCGGCGAAGGCATCGTGGAGTTGCGTGAGGCGATTCTGAAGCTGGCGACGGGCGGGGCAGCCGCTGAACCGGGGATGCTGACCAGCCTGCGGCATCATCGATCCATTACTCAGGCTTTGGACGGGCTGGAGGATGCTGCGAGCGCGGTCAAGGGCGATATTCCGCATGAGATGGTGCTGCTGGATTTGTATCGCGCGCTGGGCGCGCTGGATTCGCTGACGGGGCAGACTACGCCAGATGATGTCTTGAACATCATTTTCAGCTCATTCTGCATCGGAAAGTAGAAGTAACTCGGCGGTCATCTAAATCGAGGCCTGAGACGCAAAGTTTATCAACGGTGGTGAGTACTTCGTCCGGTAACATAAGCTGCATGTCCTCGGTCGATGGAAATCGGCTCCGCGAGGAGCGACGAGCCATTGCCAAAATCTGCCTGCCAGCCCGGTCCCTTGAGGTGAAATGAGTCTGACTCGTGTCGCATGCCCTATCTCCCTTTTTGCGTTCATTCTGTTCTCGCTATCAGGCAGTGCGCAGTCGGCAGCCCCGGCGCCTTACCAGATTTATGGCGGATACTCGTGGCTGTCGAACTCATTCAATGGGCTTCCTGGTTCACGCCAGGGTATGAACGGGTGGAACGCAGGTGTGGGTTTTCCTGCATGGCACGGCCTGCGTGCGCGTGTTGAGGTCGAGCGATTCACAGGCGACAATCTGGGCGCGAGCGAAAAGGCGTGGATGATCATGGGCGGCGGTCAGTACGAACATGCTCTTGGCCATGAACGGCTCTTTGCCGAAGCCCTATTTGGCGATATAGCCATGAACCGCTATTGGGGGCCTAACGGAGTGCCTGGCGAAACGGCTTCTTTCACCGAGAAGCTGGGGGGCGGCGTGGATACGCCCATCAGCCACCATTTAGCCATACGCGTCGAAGGCGCATTCCAAAACGAAAACCTGGCGCTCATCAAAGCCGTTAATTCGACCACGCCGTATCGAGTGCCCGGGTTGCCTCAGAACTTTGCTACCCTGCAGACGAGCCTCGTATGGACCCCAAAGACGGGTATTACCCGCGGGCCCGCCAATTCCGGCGCCACATTTCCCCGCAAGCCGGTCGAGCAAGAATTTATAGTGGAGAGCCTGAACTCCTTCGGACACTTTCATATCTTCGCCAACTCTTGGTGGAGCTATCTGAACGTGGGTGGCGTCGAATATGATCGCCACTCCTGGGGACGCGTGATCGGCGCGCAGATGGACTACGTTGCCGAGGTGCTGCCGGTGGCGATTTTTCGCCAGCCGTCCAAGACCGACGTCTACGGCAACAACAAGAGCGGCACACAGCGTGAGACCATCGCGGGCCTGGGAATTTCACCAATCGGCCTTAGGATGATGTGGTTCGACCGGCGCGCGGTGAAACCCTACTACGAGATCAAGGGCGGAATGATTGGCTTCACCAAGAAGTCCATCTCACAGTATGCCTCGTATGAGAACTTTAGCCTGCAGCAGAGTGTGGGCGCCCAGTTCCGGTTGACTAATCGGTTGGATTTTCGCGCAGGCATCAGCCACTTCCATTTCTCAAATGCCTTCGTAGTTCCAAGCAATCCCGGAATAGACGAGATGGCGTGGAACTGCGGGCTCAGCATTCACATGAGGACGCTACACGGAGCAAATGAGCAGGTCGATAGCCGGTGATCCTCTTTGCCGAGGCTAGCGGCGTTTGAGGGCTTCGAGTTCGTCGAGGGTGCGGGGCCAATCGGATTTGAGCAGGCGGGACAAGCTGCGGTCGGCGAGGACTTTGCCGCCGGTTTGGCAGACTGGGCAGTAGTCGGTTTCGTTGTCTGCGTAGCGGATGCGCTGGACTGGCGTGCCGCATCGGGGGCACGGTTGACCGAAGCGGCCATGGACGGCCATTTCCGGGCGGAATGCAGTTACTTTTTCTGGGAAAGTGTTCTGGGCTTCGGCGTTGAGGCGATCGATCCAGAGTTGGAGCGTTTGCCTGGTCGCTTCGAAGAGCCTTTGCCATTCCGCCTCGCTCAGTTTGCTTGTCAGCGTGATAGGCGAGAGCTTGGCGGCATACAGGATTTCGTCAGAGTAGGCGTTGCCGATGCCGCTGAGGATGCGCGGATCGGTGAGGGCTCGCTTGAGGGTGCGGTTTTCTTGGGTGAGAGCCTTGCGAAACACTTCCAGATTGCTGGAGAAGACTTCGATGCCGCCGGGGTTCATGGCTTCGAGCGCGGCTTCTCCGGCTACGATATGCAGCGAGGCGCGCCGCTTGGAGCCTGCTTCCGTAAGTACAAGCGAGCCGTGGGGGAAGTCGAAAGCGGCGAGATTGTTGCGTCCGCCGAGCTTGGCTGTGAGTGGACGCCAGTGCAGGCGACCGGCGATCATCAGGTGGATTACGAGCCAGAGATCGCCCTCTACGCCGATGGCGATGCGCTTGCCGATGCGGCGCAGTTCGCGCACGATGCGCCCTTCTGTTTCGGAGACGGGCGGCTGGGCAGTGCGAAGCAGGAATGCGCTGGTGATACGAACGTGATCGAGGCGCTGGCCGAGAATGCGAGCCTCGATCGCGGTGATGTATGCGGTGATGTCGGGCAGTTCCGGCATGTGAAACAGCTTGGCCGTTAGCGGAGAGATTTGCAAGTCTTCTCGTCTCACGGGCACGCATCGGCGCATCTGGGTGAAGTTGTACATTGGTATGCGAGGTGTTTGCTTCCGATGAGAGCGCTGCTTCTTTCCGAGTACAGCAAGCTTGACGTTGTGGATTTGCCCCAGCCCGTTGCCGGGCCGGGTGAAGTGGTTGTGCAGGTGGCGGCTTGCGGCATCTGCGGCAGTGATGTGCATGGCTATGATGGGTCGTCGGGCCGGCGGATTCCTCCGCTGGTGATGGGGCATGAGGCTGCCGGAGTGATTGCCGAGGTTGGCGATGGCGTGAGCCGATTTGCCGTTGGAGACCGAGTCACATTCGATTCGACGGTGTATTGCGGGGCTTGCGATTACTGCCTTCGCGGCGAGATCAACCTGTGCGACAACCGGCAGGTGGTGGGCGTCTCCACCCCTGATTTTCGCCGGGCTGGGGCATTTGCCGAGTTCGTGACGGTGCCAGAGCGGATTGTTTACCGCTTGCCGGATGCGATGTCTTTTGCCGAGGCAGCAATGCTGGAAGCGGTTGCGGTAGCGATTCACGCAGTTGCGGTCTCGGACCTGAAGGGCGGCGAGACGGCGCTGGTGATTGGCGCGGGAATGATCGGGCTGCTGACTTTGCAGGCTGCGCGGGCTGCGGGATGCTCGCGTTTGCTGGTGGCCGATGTGGATGCTTCGCGGCTTAAGCTGGCGAAAGAAGCTGGCGCCGATGCGACGATTCTTGCTTCCGGGTCGGAGATGGTGGACGAGGTTTTGCGGCTCACCGGCGGGCGCGGCGTGGACATTGCGCTGGAGGCTGTGGGACGGGATGAGACAGTCTCAGCAGCAGTTGATGCGGTGCGCAAGGGGGGCACGGTTACGCTGATTGGCAACATCACGCCGCAGGTAACGCTTCCATTGCAGAAGGTTGTATCGAGGCAGATTCGATTGCAGGGTTCCTGCGCGTCGGCGGGTGAGTATCCGGAGGCAATCGAGTTAGTTTCGAGCGGAAAGATACAAGTTACTCCACTTATCACGGCGATTGCTCCATTGAGTGCGGGTGCTCAGTGGTTTGACCGGCTGCATTCGCGGGAACCTAATCTGATGAAGATTGTGATTGATCCAAGACTCGACACGAGACTCGATTCTCGATTAGTGAATGGGGATAAAGCATGACTGCGCCTCTCTTCGACCTCAGCGGACAGACTGCGGTAGTTACTGGCGCGAGCCGCGGGCTTGGCCAGTATTTTGGGCGTGCGCTGGCGCGAGCGGGTGCGGATTTGATCGTGACCAGCCGCAAGCGTGAGGACCTGACGCCCTTTGTGGCGGAGATTGAAGCGCTGGGGCGCAAGGTGCTGCCGCTGGAGCTGGATGTGCGCGACGAGGGCAGCATTTTGCGCATGGCCGAGGCCGTGGATCGCGATTGCGAGCAGGTGCATATTCTGGTGAACAACGCGGGCTGCAATGTGCGCAAGCCAGCCTTGGACGTCAGTTGGGACGATTGGAATCTGGTGCTGGATACGAATCTGCGCGGCAGTTTTTTCGTAGCTCAGCAGATGGCACGGCGCATGGTGCCGCACGGTTATGGGCGGATCATCAATATCGGCTCGGTGACCAGTGTTTCCGGCTTTGCAGGACTGGGCCCTTATTGCGCGAGCCGGGGTGGAATCAAGCAGCTCACGATGAGTCTTGCGGACGATTGGGGCAAGTATGGGATCACGGTGAATTGCCTGGCTCCGGGATGGTTCAAGACGGAGCAGAACAAGATTCTTTACGAAGACCGGGAGTGGGTTGAGTATCTGGTCGACCGTATTCCTCTGAAGCGCCACGGCGAGCCGCATGATCTGGATGGAGCGGTAGTGTTTCTGGCCTCGGAGTCGAGCCGATACATTACAGGACAAACACTGCTGGTCGATGGCGGTGTGTCCACTGGTGCGACTCGCGCCACGGCACGAGCCAAAGCAACGGAAAAATAAGCTGCAGAACTGGATTCTAACGGAGGTTTGGCGTGAAGGCATCGGTGCGTAGGTCTGTAGGTGTGGTTGCCGCTATTTTGATGGCTGGATGGATTACGTTGGCTGCGGCAGCTCAAGACAAAGCTGGTCCGGCTAACCTGGATAAGCTCCGGATTTATGTCATCGATGTTGAGGGTGGCCAATCGACGCTGTTTGTTACTCCCGCAGGCGAGTCGCTGCTGGTTGATACTGGCTGGCCGGGTAGTAACGGCCGTGATGCGGACCGGATCGTTGCCGCTGCCAAGAAAGCTGGTATCAGTAAGATCGACTATGTGCTGCTGACGCACTATCACGTGGATCATGCGGGCGGGATACCGCAATTGGTGGATCGAATTCCGGTTGGGACGTTTATCGATCACGGGCCGAATCGCGAGCTGGACAAGGGGATTACGGAGAAGGATTACGCGCTCTATCAGCAGGCGCTGTCGACGGGTAAGTACAAAAACATTCATCCCAAGCCGGGCGATGTATTGCCGGTGAAGGGAATTACGGCGACGGTGATCAGCCAGGATGGAAACCTGATCGACAAGCCGTTGCCTGGCGCGGGCGAGGCCAATGCATATTGCAAGGGTGCCCCGACTCCGCCTATGGACGAGACTGAGAATTCGCGTTCTCTGGGTATTGAGATCAACTTTGGCAAATTGAAGCTGTTGGATCTGGGCGATCTTACCAAGGATAAAGAGAGGCAGCTGATGTGTCCGCTGAACAAATTAGGGCATGTCGATGTGTACATCGTTTCGCACCATGGGTGGGAGCAGAGTTCGAGTCCGGTATTTGTGGATGCGATTCATGCGCGGGTGGCGATCATGGATAACGGCGCGAAGAAGGGTGGGTCGACGCCGGTCCTCCAGACCATCAAAGCCGCACCGGGGTTGGAGACACTGTGGCAACTGCATTACTCAGAAGAAGGCGGACCTGCGAACAACACGGCCGCCGAGTATATTGCCAATCCAGAGGGTCCGGATGCGGGGCACTCGATCGAGTTGGTGGCCGGCAAGGATGGCAGCTTCGATGTTATCAATTCGAGGACTGGCGTCAGCAGGCACTATGCGGCTAAGTGAGAGTTGATCGATCAGTCTTATCTCAGTGCTGCTTCTTGCCACCTTCTGACGCATATTCTTGAACCTTAGCCTGCAATAGACTCAGCGTTCCGTCTTGCAGGTGGAAAACCAAGTCTGCGACTTTCAGAGGCATTACGGGTTCGGTTCTGTAATAGAAGTGAACCGTACAATAGGATCTTCGGTCGCACGTCAGCGTGGGCAAGAGGTGTTTCCCGGTGAGAGCCGGTAGCTCTCTTAGCAAGCCTGGAACCGTATACGGCTTGAAATAACTGTTTGTTGGTCCTGGTGAGTAGTGTTGGTCCGTTAAGCTCGGAGCCTCATCAAGAATCGTTAGATAGGCAAGGCAAAGAGCAAGCCAATCGATAGCTTCCGGCTGGCCATTCTCCCTTGTCTGCAGAATCGCATTCATTGCTGCACGGTTGTGCCAGTCATCTTCGTTCCTCATGGGGGCTAGGCCACCGCCTAAAGGAAGAAGGCGCACATTCGTTGAACCGTGCGGCTGGATGAGGGTGTAGGCCTCGCCGTCATCAATGATGCTTGGCCTGTAAACGATGAGTACCCGAGCTTCATTGAATACAGTTGCTTTTATCGATTCGCATTTCCACGGGGGGAAGCGGGGTTCGAGGATGTAGCTCTTCTCCAAGGTGACCTGTTCCGGTGCGTTCACAAAAGCAATGTCCTCTGGAGTGCAAGGCACGGAAGTGGGCTGTTGTTCCTGATGCCATTCTAAGGAGCGCGATGTTTGACTCCGTAGAACGGGAACGGCTGCGAAGAGGATCGCCGACACGGCAATGGTCAACCTGTGGCTGTTGCGCTCGAATCGGAAAATCACGACGACACTCCAAACTCAGTTTGTGATTGAATTGCATAAATTGTAGCGCGAAGCAAGATAACCCCCTCTGCAAGAGCAATAAGGGAAAAGATCAAACGCGAACTGGTTGTGTCGTCGCCTACCCGGCAGGCACTTCTCAGTATGCAAAATTGCGCTGACTGCCCTCTCGGAATTAGCACAAAAGTTAAGCGCGATTTCTCAGGGTGCTCATTTATTGAACTTGGCACGCATGCGAGAGGTGGGGCACTCATATCGTTGGATTATTTCGATACGGGAAACATGGGTTCGATTCTGCCCAGCAGAACTATGTAAGCTGTGATGCCGATTGCGAGATAGATGGCTGAGACTCCAAAGGCCCAGGCGAAGGAATGCAGAGACTGGACCAGGTAGCCGGTGACGATGGGGGCTGCAATCCCAGAAATCTGGTTGGAGAAGTTGATGATTCCGCCCACACTTCCCACGGAGCTGCGCGGAGTGATGAGCGAAGGGACAGACCATCCTACGGCGGATGCCGCGGATAGGCCGCCGATGGACAGGCTGATCCAGAGGAGGGCGTTGAGCGGGCTGTGCGGGTGCGCTGCGCCCAGGATGCCGAGGCCGCAGGCTGTTCCGCCGACGAGGATGGTCTTTCGCACGCGATTGGCATTCCATCCGCGCTGGATGAGGGTATCCGCAAGCAGGCCGCCGATGGCGAGGTCGGCGACGGTGGCCACCAGCCAGGGAAAGCCCGTATACAGGAAGGAATGCATCAGGTCCAGATGAAGCTGAATGGACAGGTAGCCCGGAAGCCAGGTTAGCAGCAGATAAAAGACGTAGTTATAGGCTCCGAAACCAAGTACCATCCCGAGAACCTTACGCTGTTGAAGCAAGGTCCATAGGGGGATGGGTGGATTTTCGTTAGTTTGACTGGCTTTCGCACCAAGCGCCGCATTCGCTTGCGACAAGTTGGCATGCTCTATGTGAATGCGCTCGGCTTCGGTCAGGTGAGGATCATCCTGCGGGTCGCGGTAGATGCGGCTGAAGAGCAGGAAGTAAAGGAAGCTGATGACGCCGGTGACGGCGAAGCTCCAGCGCCAGCCGATACGGAGCAGCAGCAGGCCGATGAGCGGCACGCCGATGGCTGAGGCAAACTTTGCGGCGGAGTCAAAGAGCGAGGTAGCGAAGCTGCGTTCCTGGGGTGGAAACCAGCGGCCGATGGCTTTAGCGTTGGCGGGGAAGGTGGGTGCTTCGCCGACGCCAAGGAGAAAGCGGGCAGCGAAGAGGCCGCCGATGCTGGGCGAGATGGCTGCGGCAAAGCTGGCAATGCTCCACAGGAAGGTGCTGACGCGCCCGACGCGGCGGATACCAAATTTATCCAGGATGACGCCGATGGGCAGCTGACACATGGCGTATGTCCAGTTATAAGCGCCGGAGAGATAGCCGAATGTGACCGCGGAGATGCCGAAGCTGGTGTAGAGAGCCGCTTGCGAGACGGAGAGATTGACGCGATCGAAGTAGTTGACGAGTACGCCGAGGCCGAGCAGCCAGGCGATGCGCCATCGGCGATGCGGAGCTTGGCGCTGAGGAGTCGATGGCATTGGGCGCGAGGGATCTATACGTTGTACGGCAAATCCATCGTACACAAACCAGGCGGCGGCGTGCTTCGATGAGCAGGGATTAGAGCAAGATCAGGAAAGGTGTACCCGGACCGGCATCGGCCAGGAAGGATTTTTCTTGGCAAAAAATCCAGTCTAGCTATGCGTACGCTGGATACAGTCATCCTGATTTTGCTCTAAGCTGCGCCGAGGGCCATGCGCATGGGGCTCAGCAGGTTTGCGAGCTGGGCGCGACCGCGATTGGTGCGGGATTTCACGGTGCCTTCGGGGATGCGCAGGTGGTGGGCGATCTCCTGATTGTCGAATCCGTGAACGAAGCGCATGGTGACGACTTCGCGCATCTCCGGAGAGATTCTATTCACGGCCTTGGAGACGATCGCGGTGACTTCGCTGGTGACTGCGGCCTCAAGCGGGGTGGGGCGGGGATCGGGAATGCGCTGGGCAAGCGCCACGGCGCCGGACTGGTCCCGGCCATCGGAGGTGGAGTCGATCGAGTCTGTGAGGCGCTGCTGTCCGCTGCGGCGGAAGCGATCCACGCGCTGATTGCGGGTAATGGTGGCGATCCAGCCTTTGAGTTCGCCGCGCGCAGGGTCGTAACTGGCCAGGTTCATCCAGATTTTGAGGAAGGTGTCCTGAACCAGGTCTTCGGCGTCCTGGGTAGAGCCGCAGAAGAGATAGCAGATGCTGAAGACGAGACCGCGATACTCCTCGACCAGGCGAGCCCAGGCGTCATCGTCTCCGCTCAGGCAGAGTTGCACCAGTTCAGCGCGTCCCTTATCCTGTCTCTCGTTCCGTCCCATGTCCATTACTTCTCTCCTTTGGAGCCCTGTTGCCGGTTTCGTACCGCGATTCCGCGTCTTACGTCTGAACCAGTATTCGAGAGCGATGCCGGATGCATGAGACTCGCGATCTTTGCTTCTGGACTCAACCTGGCCCCTGGTAACGACTCCAGCCGGCAACGCTCCCAGGCTTTACGCAGCAGTAGAACAACCCGGATGCGTTCTCGCCTAACTTATGACACCACCTGAGTTGTATGCGTGCGGTCATGATGCGTCACGAATCGTAACGAAGCGTCACGCCGGATTCGAAAGGGTGTTACAAATCATTACGGCGTAAGGATGCTGGTTGGAGTACAACGGGGATTGTGGCTTCGCCTGAGCCAGAGCGAGCCAGTGCCTGAGTTTGGGGTGAGTTTGCAGTTGAGGAGTATCGTGGAACCTGTTCTGTTAGTGGATGATGATATCGAGCTGTGCTCCATGCTGGAGGACTACCTCGTGCGTCACGGGTTCGCGGTGACGATGGAACACAATGGGGAGTTGGGGCTACATCGCGCACTTACCGGCGAGTTTTCCATCGTGCTGTTGGATGTGATGTTGCCAGGGCTGGATGGCTTTGAGGTGCTGCGCAGGCTGCGCACCAGTTCGCAGGTGAGCGTGCTGCTTCTGACGGCGCGCGGAGAAGATATCGATCGCATTGTGGGCCTGGAAATCGGGGCCGATGATTATCTACCGAAACCGTTCAACCCGCGGGAGTTACTGGCGCGAATCAGGGCCATTCTGCGGCGGAGCGCAGCCACCGCTTTGTCCCGGTCGGGTACGAAGGCGGGCGGCAATTCTGGAATCAGGCATCTTTCAGTAGCCGGGATTGAGCTGGATACCGGGGCGCGGACAGCGAGCTGCAATGGGGTTGAGATGGAGTTGACGAACGTGGAGTTTGAACTGCTGGGGGCGCTGATGCAGGCGCCTGGCCAGATTTTGACGCGAGAGCATTTGACTGAGTGCGTGTTGGATCGGCGATTCAACCCGTTTGATCGCAGCCTGGATATGCATGTGAGCCGTTTGCGACGCAAGCTGGACGACGCGGCAAATCTGGGTGACCAGATCAAAACGATCCGTTCGGTTGGGTACCAGTTGGCGATCCCCGCTGCTCCTTCGGGGCCTGCTGGATCCGTTTCGCCATTCAACGCGGGCCGGGAGAGTTAGAGGGATGCGCAGCACTTTCACCAAGATATTTCTTTCCTACTGGCTTTCAGAGTTCCTGATCTTGCTCTGCACGATTTTTATCCTGGCTAACCAGTTCGAATCCCAGGAGGCTGTCTACACGTCGGCGTTTGCGATGATGTTGTCGAGCGCGCGGCAATCGCTCCAAGCCTACAATTCCGGCGGCTGTGCGGCGCTCAAAGCTGTTCCGAGTGTGTTTTACCTGGAAAAGCAGGAACCGGCGGACGAGCCTGCGATTCTTTTTGACCCGGCCGGCCACCCCTTGTGTCAGCAAGTGGACGAGAAGCTCTATGCAGCTCCACTCGCGAAGATACAGAGGGATGGCTACCTGCTGGCCGAACGGCACGGTCCGGGTTACCTGGAGGGCCTCCAAACAGAAGATTCTCATGGACAGAAGTTCGTTTACCTGATGCGCAACTCATTTCCATCGCACATCTATATTCCCTATCGTGAAGTGTTGCCGCGGTTGCTGATTGGTCTGATCGTCTCGGTGCTTGTGACATTTGGCATCACGATGGTGATCACGCGCCCGATCGGATCACTGCGGGAAGCTGCGCGGCAGCTTGCAGCCGGCAATCTGCGCGCCCGCGCGAAATGGCCGAAGGGCAGGAAAAACCAGAAGACCGGGGATGAGTTATGGGGTCTGGTTTACGACTTCAACGACATGGCGGATCGGCTGGAGACCCTGGTTGATGCCCAGATGCTCTTGCTGCGCGACGTTTCCCATGAACTGCGGTCGCCATTGGCCCGGCTGAGTGTGGCGCTGGAGCTTGCTCGTGAAGAGGCGCAGCCCGGCATGGAGGAACAGTTGGACCGGATTGAGCGCGAGACCGGCCGGCTGAACTCGCTCATCGGCCAGTTGCTGAGCCTGTCGCATCTTGAGTCCACGACGCGGCTGCCGGATCGGCTAAGGGTTTCTCTGAGCGACGTGGTCGCCGAGCTATTGCCAGATATGGATTACGAGGCCCAGCGACGCAACTGCCGTGTAAGCTTTACAGAGGCGAGGCGGACGGATGGGCAGGCCGAGACCAAGATCGATGCCAGGGGCGAGGTACTGGGCAGTCCCGAGCTGCTAGGGCGAGCAGTTGAGAATGTGATTCGAAACGCGATTGCTTATACGGCGGAGGGAACTTCGGTCGAAATTCATCTCTTCGAAGAGAATCGGCTCGGGACTCATTTTGCCGTGCTGCAGGTCAAGGATCATGGGCCTGGCGTGCCTGAGACGGCTTTAAAATCGATCTTCCGGCCGTTCTACCGGCTGGACCTCTCGCGACAGCGAGCCACCGGAGGTTATGGAGTGGGGTTGGCGATTACCGAACGCGCGATCCGGCTGCATGGGGGTGCGGTAGTCGCCAGAAATGCCGCAGAGGGCGGGCTGGTTGTGGAGATGCGCTTGCCTGTAGCCGAGAACTCTGCAGATCGAACAGGCGGGCGTGCCGTGGCCGCCGTTTGAGACTGGGAGATTGTGCGGACTCGATTTCACGCAGATTCAGATGCCAAATAAATCAGATGTCACATAAATCCACGGCCTGTCGCAGCGAAGTCAGAGGATCGCCCGTGGGCACAAATTCATGGGCTACGTAGCCCTTGTATCCGGTCGCTGCTATGCCTCGCATGACTCCCGCCCAGTTGACTTCCTGCGTGTCGTTCAACTCGTGCCTTCCCGGCACGCCGCCGGTATGAAAATGGCCCATCCATTTGCTGTTGGCTTGGATCGTCGCTATCAGATCGCCTTCCATAATTTGCATATGGTAGATGTCGTAGAGCAGCTTGATGCTGGGGGAGCCAACAGCTTCCAGCACCTGCACTCCCCAGGCAGTGTGATCGCACATGTAATCGGGATGATTCACCTTGCTGTTCAATAATTCCATGCAGAGTGTTACGCCGCTGTCTTCAATGAGCGGGCGCAAACGGCGCAGCCCGGTGATGGTATTGCGCGCGCCCTCTTCGTCTGAAAGGCCCATGCGGTTGCCGGAGAAAGTAATGACGCTGGGAACTCCGGCCTTCACTGCCAGCGGGACATTCTTGCGAAGGCCAGCCTCAATGGCGTCGTGGTTTTCCAGCCGATTGAGGCCGTTCTTGATGTCGCCACCTCCGGCATATCCCATGGCGCAGACGAGTCCGTAGCGGCGCGGTATCTCATATTCCTCCGGCTGTAACAGATCGATGGCCTTGAGGCCCATTTGCGCGCCTGCTTTGCAGAGATCATCCAGAGGAATCTTGCTGTAGCACCAGCGCGCGACCGACTGGTGGATATGATCCCGGCGCTGCACAGGGGCCGGATTGGGCTGGCCGGAAGTCTGCGCTTCCGCGGTGAGCGAGCCAGATGGAGCGAGCCACGCGCCCGCAGCGCATGCGACGCCACTCTTCAATACCTGTCGACGATCAAGCGAACTCATTGGGACGGAACTCCTTTGGACTGGCGATCTGGACTGGCAGTTTGCCCGGCGATGCGGTCAGCAGGCACGATGAACTACCGAACAAGTGTACTTCAGGCTATCCAGCCGCCCTATGAGTTGGGAGATCGGGGTCGGAAGATTGAGAAATCCCTATCCATTATCCTGGCGAATACTTGAATTGAAATTGCCCTACTGCACGAGTTCAAGGCCAATTTGCTTGGTTGCTGGATCGATCTGCGAGATGCGGAAGTTGCGCACCTGGCCGGCTTTGGCTCCTTCAGGCCCAGAAGGTGTGGCTTTGGCGGCGGATGCAGAACCGGTCTTCCATTTGGCCTTGAGCATCGAGCTGAAGGCTGAGAGATCGACTTTTCCCGACGCTTCCGGCGCCGCTGTTTCGGCCTTCAATGGCGCTTCAGCCGGCAGCTTGCAGGGGCTAAGAATGCCTTCGCCCAGTTCTACTTGCGCCATGCCATCATGGATCGAAACAATACGCCCGGTGACAGAATCGCCTGCTTTGTGTTCGGCAATAAACTCGTCGAGGCTGGTGGGGATAAGCTGCTTGATGCTGAGGCGAAGCTGGCGTTTCTCCTTGTCCAGGTCAAGCACCAGCGCGCGGACGACCTGGCCAACGCGGAGCACATCGGATGGATGATTCAGCCGGCGGTCGGGCGTGATTTCGCTGATGTGGACGAGGCCTTCGACGCCTTCAGAAGCTTGAATGAAGGCGCCAAACTTGGTGATGCTGGCGACTGGGCCTTCGACCACCGCACCGGGCGTGAGCCGCTTGGCTGCCTCGACCCAGGGATCACCAAGCGCCTGTTTGAGGCCGAGCGAGATGCGGCGCTCAGGGATGCTTATGCCGAGAATGACAGCCTCAATGACGTCGCCTGTCTGGACGACTTCCGTGGCTTTATGGATGCGCTTCGACCAGGACATTTCCGAGAGATGGACGAGGCCTTCGACGCCCGGCTCCAACTCGACGAAAGCGCCGAAGTCGGCGATGCGGGTAACAACACCGCGCACGCGGTCGCCGAGGGCGAACTTGGCTGCAACGGCATCCCAGGGATGGGGTTGCAACTGCTTCAGGCCCAGGGAAATCTTGCGGGTTTCCGGGTCGATCTTGAGCACTTTGACCTCAAGCTGCTGACCCACAGTGAGGATGTCGGCAACGTTGGCTACGCGGCTCCAGGCAAGGTCACTGATGTGGAGCAGGCCGTCCACTCCGCCGAGGTCCAGGAATGCCCCGTAGTCGGTCAGGCTGCGGACGGTGCCGTCGACTACGGAGCCTTCCTCAATTTCAGCGTGGCGACGGGCCTTCGATTCGAGCGTCTCTTCTTCGGTGACGATGCGGCGATCGACGACCAGGTCTTCGTCGGCAATGTCGAGCTTGGTGATGCGAACGCGAATCTCCTGGCCGATGAGCTTCTCCATCTCGGCTGCGTCGCGCGCGCCGCTGCGCGAGGCAGGCAGAAAGGCGCGGATGCCGACATCGACGTGCAGGCCGCCTTTGACGACGCCGGTTACGGTGCCGACGATCGTCGATTTCTCTTGGAACGCGCGCTCAAGGCTGCTCCAATCCTTGGGCTGGGCTGTCTTGAAGAGACTGAGTTCGTAGTAGCCGTCGATATCGCGGCCTTTTACGGAAACTTGCAGAGCATCGCCTGCCTTTACCGGTTCTTTGGCCGCGGCAAAGGCTGTTAGTGGCAGAATTCCTTCGGATTTGTAGCCTATATCGACGAGGACAGAATCGGGAGTGACGGAGACGACCGTACCGCGGATCTGGCTGGTTCCAGCGTCGCGACGGGAGTGGGTGCGCTGGAATTCGGAGAAGATATCGGCGAAGGATTCTTCCGGTTCCTGCGGAGGCTCCGGTGCGGCCGGCGATTCTGAGGCTGGCTTTTCCGCCGGTTTCTCAGCAAGAACGGGTGCCGCCTCGACAACGGGAGCGGAAACAAGGGCGGACTGTTCATCTGGCAGAGGTTCAGGGTCTGGTTCCGGCTGCGGCTCAACCTCGGGCTCTGGCTCGGGTTCTACCAACGGCTCCGGCTCTGGTTCCGGTTCGCTGACCGGCGCCGTCTCCGTGTCTGGATCGATCTTGGGATCTACTGGAGCATGGGGTTCTGGTTCGGTCACTGGCTCTGTTTGGGGAGTGATAAGCGCAGTTTCAGACGCGGATGCCAGGGGAGAGTCAGACTGGGGTGTAGTGGTTTCAGACATGGAAGAAAAAGGCCTCTTGGAGAGCCGTCGAGGAGGTGCGACCGCCAAATCAGCTCAGGAATATCATCGCATGGCGAGGCTCACGAGTTCTGAGCTGCCCGATTTCAACCGCCCGATTTCAGGCCACGCGCCAGCAGGCGGTGGAAGAGATGTTCGCCAGCCTCGCGGCGAACTGAGAGACGGCCTGAACTGTAGGCGCACGAGGCAAGGCCGCGCTGCACGGACTCGCAGATGGCCACATCTTCGTCCTGTACCGTGTCGCTGGTGGCTATGCTGGCGGTGTTGTAGTCAGCGCGTTCGGCGGAGACATCGGCGAAGAAGAAGTCGAAGATGACGCGACACTTGTCCGGACCTAGAGGCAAGACGAGGTTTGTGTCCATCACGCCCTCATAGATATTGATCATGAAATTGGGATAGAGCCAGAAGTACCAGGCGCGACTGCCCTTGCGAGTGGCCGATACCTGTACATCTTCTTCACCAGCCACCATGGGGCTGGATTGCAGGCAGTAATTCTCGCCATTCTCGATCGTGTAATGGGTGTAATCGAGTACGCTGTTGAGCCCCTTGTGCAGGTGGGGGACGTGGTAGCCGCCGTCGAGGTAGTTATCGACATAGACCTTCCAATTGCAGTTGAGTGTGTATTCCTTGCGGGAGTGGAAGTGGAGTGACTTGAGTTCGAGAGGCTCAACACGCTGGACCAGATCGCCGAGAAAGCTGTTGAGCGGCTGTGGATTCGGCGAGAGATTGACGAAGATAAAGTTTTCCCAGACTTGAACGGCTACGGGAACGAGGCCGTTGTCTTCGCGGCGAAAGTTGCAAACCCCGGCAAACTCCGGCATGCCTTTGAGGCTGCCGTCTAGGCCGTAGTTCCAGCCGTGATATGGGCAGCGAAAGGATTGCGCGTGGCCGCAAGGGGCTGTCGCCACCGCGGCAGCGTGATGGCGGCAGACGTTGTAGAAAGCGCGCAATTGGCCATCTGCGCCGCGCACGATGAGCAGAGGTTCGCCGGCAAGTTCAGCGGTGAAGAAGTCGCCTGGGTTTGCAACCTGATCGGTGCGTCCGATGGCCTGCCAGCTATTGCCGAAAACGTGGCTGCGTTCGCGCTTGGCGACAGCAGGATCGAGGTACCAGGGCGCGGGAATAGTGAAAGCCTCGGCAAGCGCGGCGGTGTCGTTATAGAGAGCAAGGGTGTCGGCAAGCTTCTGATCGAGATTGGTCATGGTATAGGTCATGGTATCGATTTTGGCTCTATCTTCGCGGGTTCGAATTGAAGCGATGTGCGTGCCTGTCGGCGCTTGCCCAGAGCGTACACGAGGATGCCGACGACAATCAGCACAAGAGTCATGCCGACTGTCTTGAAGACGGCGAGCGGCTTGTTGGGTTCGTCGTCGCCGGGGATTACAGAGAGGCCAATTGTGACGATGGTGCTAAAGAGGCCAATGCAGGCGAGTGCGACCGCAAAGCGTCTGCCGCCGGGGACGCGGATAACGTCTGGTCCCGCAGGCTCGCGCTGCAAGCGGATCATGGCGGCAAAGAGAAAGAGATACGGGATGAAGTAGGTGATAACGCTCATGCTGACCAGCACGTCATAGGCGCCTTTGACGTTAGTGGCTGCCTGGCCGAGGAAAGCGAAAAGCATTCCAGCGAGGCCGTAGGAGAAGACGGCGACGTAGGGCGTCTTCCATTTGGGATGAATGCGTCCAAAGACAGCTGGTAGATAGTTGTCGATGCCGGCAACGAAGGGCAGCCGCGCGGTAGAAGAGAGGTAGGCTCCCGCCGCGCCGAGGCAGGAAACAGTGATCAGGACGGCAATAACGGTGGTCATCCAGTTGATGCCCAGGGTGCGGCACATCTGGGCGATTGCGGTCATGAAGCCGCCCAGGCCGCTGATTTCGCTGCTAGGCATGGCAATGAGCATGGCGACAGTGCCGAGGATGTACCCCAGCGTTACAAGGACGCCTGCAAGGACCAGCGCGGGCGGGACAGTGCGACGGGTGTTCTTGATTTCGCCGCCCATAAAGGATGCGCACTCCACGCCAGCGAAGGCATAGAAGATGGTCGACCAGAAGACCGCGTTTTTGAAGTTGAGGTGCGGCATCATGCTTGCCAGCGTGAAATGTGTGGCGCTGCCCTGGCGTTGCCAGAAGAGGAAGCCGAGCACGATCAGCACCAGCACCGGAAGAGACGAGCCGATTGCGCCTAAATTGTTCAGCCACTTACCCTGCTTGACGCCAATCATGTTCAGGAAGGTGATGAGGGCAAGAGCGATGAGCGCAAAGCTCATGAAATAGCTACTCTGATCGGCGAGGGCTTTGCCGTGCGGGCCGGCGGCAAAGAGCAGACTGCCAGCGGCAAAGTAGAGCACCGCCGAGAAGTAGGGCAGGTTGCTCATCCAGTAAGTCCAGGCGGCCATGAATCCGGAGAAGTCGCCAAAGGCCTTCTGCGCCCAGACATAGAGGCCCCCCTCTTGCGGATAGCGGGATGACAATTCGAGGACGCTGGCGGCGAGCGGCAGAAAGAAGCCGAAGAGAGCGAGCAGCCAAACCGCAATGGAGCTGGGGCCGGAGGCAGCGGCGGTAGCGATCCAACGCAGGCTGAGGCTGCTCACGACGTAGAAGAGTGCGAGGTCGCGAAAGCCCAGTTCGCGCTTCAGTTCCGGGGGATTGCGGGGATCGGATTTGGCGTTCGGAAGGTCGGGCAAGGTGCCTCCGTAGTTATAAGGTGCGGAGAATTGCTACTCCTCCCCTTGTCGCGATGAGGCTACGACAGGGACGGGGTTCCCGCCTACGAACCGTCATTTCTGGGGAGCGTGATAATTCGAAAGCCCATGGATTTCAACGTCCTTCAGCGGGAGCCGCAACTCCAGTTTGTGCGCCTTCCCATTGCGCGCCGGGTTGGCCGCGCTAAATTGCAATACGTATTGACTGCGAATGGCGGCCACGATCTGGGCAGCCGTGGATGTGGGATCAGGATCGAGATCGAACAACATGCCGCCACCCCACTTGGCGAGAAACTTCATATTGATATGCCCAGCCATCAATTCGTTCTGCATGATTCGTGCTTTAGAAGGTGGACATGCATAGACCACCGGCGCGCCAGGATGCTCCATCTTCCAAATAACGTTTCTCATTGAAACGTGCGAAGTGTTGTCTTCGCCGTCGCTCAAAATCACCAGGGACCTCCGCGCATATTTTGCGTGCCCGATGACATAGTCCTCTGTCGCGAAGATGGCATCGTAAAGGGCTGTGGGGCCGCTGGCCTGGAGTCGATCCAGAAATGAGAAGTCGACTTTGGAAACCGGGGTGAGGGGAAGGTCTATATACGCCTTGTCTGTGAATAAGACGGCCATGACTTCGCTGTCAGCCGGCAACGCATGGATGATTGCGGTGACTGCTGAGACGATTTCCGGCTTCCGCTTGAATATCGAGCCCGAGGAATCGATGAGGAGCGCAAGCGACACCGGCGAGTCCGCCGAATCAGGAAAATGGAGCGGCCTCTCGGCGCCGTCTTCAGAAAGCTGAAACGCGTGTTCGTTGATCTTCTGCGGTGCGCCGTGCTTGTCGGTCACGACCACGTTCAATTTGACGTCAGGCCAAGAGCTGTCTGCGGCAGGAATTGCAGGACTCGATGCCCCGCCGCTGCTTTGGCCAGCCCACCCGTCCACCTCGGTCGCGAGCGCCAGCATCACGATCAGCGCCACG
>Ga0302326_10003572_pt1 | contig 36472 bp, 17 predicted proteins | sample Palsa_T0_3_FD_202264 | JGI IMG/M metagenome (GOLD analysis project Ga0302326, IMG submission 202264) | Peat permafrost microbial communities from Stordalen Mire near Abisko, Sweden - Palsa_T0_3 | ecosystem: Environmental > Terrestrial > Soil > Palsa > Peat permafrost | place: Sweden: Abisko... | reverse complement strand
ATGATCAGCAGGCCTCCGACGATCAGAATCCAACAGAGCATGGGCAGGATCACTTTCTTCTACCATGCTTCTGTCGATTCTCTGCCTGCTAATCGACGTGACTTTTTCAACACCCACGCCTGTTTACGACAACTATGGGTGGATCGAGGCTGTAACTGTTGGCAAACAGAAACGACAGGGACAGCGCGCCCACCCAGAGCGATCGCCCAATCGTGGGTTTCCTTGGAGTTAGATTAGGATGCTGCTGCGTTATTCGCCAAGGAAGACGAAACCTCAGCCGAGGTGAAACGCTTCTGCGTTGCTGATCACTATCTGTTAAGGCCGGGAATTGAACCAAGGATGAAACCGACGCCGAACAGAAATGGGAGAGAGCACGAGTAAGGGTTAACTTAGTGAGAATGGGAAATCCAGTGGAGAGTTAAGATACACCGGCCTTCACCCAGGCTGGGAGGATTAACTAATGGCGCCCCCTTATTTCGATGAGAAGCGGTATTCGTACCACGTTCTCGCTCCGCATGTGTCGTGGGTTGTCGATTATCAACAGGCTGACCCCACCACGGCTTTCGAGATACAAGTCCAGCAGCAGTACTCAAGTGCGTACGCCTCGCTCAAACAAGGTCAATACGCGAACGCTATGGACGCCTTTCAGCAACTGGAGAACTTGATTCTGACAAGCGTTCACCCAGCCCTGCCCGTGACCAGCTATTGGAGCGGGCAATTCTCTGCGCCATTGGACGTCACCCTAATCGACATTTTCGCGCAAAAAGCTGGAGCAATTCTCCAGGCCCAGCCAATTAGAGCGTACACATTCCCCTCCACGTTCGTCAGCGACGTGGCAGCTTTCCCAGCGCCGGTAACGGCGAAGCTCGCCCCTTTTCAGAGCACGGGCTTGGCTATGTCGGCCGGTCAGCTTCAACTGAAAGCATCAATCGACCAAGCTTACGACGCTGCGCAAGCAAACGACTGGAAGACCGCCGTCACGGCGTTCACGACAGCGCTAAACGCGGTCCCCGCTACGCAGCCGGCGATGCGTGCGGCCGTGATGCAAGACCTTGCGCTCGCGACAGAAAAATCGGGCGGCGACGCGAAGAGCGCTATCGCGATGGCGCAGAGCAGCGCCGGCTTGTTCGGCACAGCGAAACTCTATGAAGCGCAGGTCGAAACGCTTACGACTCTGGCCGGCATGCAATCGCGTTCAGGCGACGCGGCAGGAAGCACGAGCTCGCTGGCTGCCGCGACGGCCATCCAAACGCAGCAAAAGATGTTCCCAGTGACCGCGGTGAAGGCTGTTCCGTCCATCGCCAGGATTGGGACCGTTGGAACGGCGGTGGCGGTTAAGGCTGCGACCGCTGCCGCGCCGGATGCAACAGCAGCACCGCGATTGATGAGCTCGTCGTTTTTTGCGACCCTGCCACCGGAGCGAACCTACACTTTGGCGGGAGCAAAAGACACGGCTTCCCTGGGATTGACTGGCGACCTCCCGACCAACATGCGCACTTTCCTCCAGAAGATCACTGACTCCACCGACATCTCGCTGGTGCGGAGCGCGGTGTGGTCGGGCGACCCCACGCAGACCGTGGCATATCTCCCCTCGATGTACTTCTTCGTGATTCCGATGGCCATCGGCGACTGCCAATTGGGGCTCGGCAACCTGGAAGATGCGGCGTCTACCTACGCGAGCGTGCTCGTCTATCCCTACATCAATAAGGCCTTCGAGATTCCTAAGCTGTGGAACAAGCTCGCTGGCGTTTACCTTGCTATGGGGGATCGCGACTATCGCAATGCCGCCGACGATCTGACGCAATTTCCGACGGCCAAAGCCGATTACGAGCACATCATCAAGACTGACGATAGCCTGGACGCGACGTCGCCGCTGTACGCCGATGCCCGCTTTGCCGGCCTGAAGACGCGCGTCACCGCTTTTATCGCGGCCGGGTTCCCCGCTACCTATCCCGATAACCCGGAGATTCTTTCCAAGGTGGCGGAAGCCAGAGTCCGGCTGCAACAGCTCAAAGCCAGCCTTGACTTCTTCGGTCTGGCGGTGGACTATCTGCCCCCTTTCAGCTGGGACTATCTGCAAAATACGGCCAAATATTTTGCCCAGCAGGCGTCGCAGATGGAGCAGCGTTACATCCAGTACACCACTTCCGGCGAGAATGAGACTTTGCAACGCCAGGAATTGGACCAGCAAGCGGAGGTTGCGGCCCAGAATGTGGTGCTGGAACAGCGGGGCTTGGACGAGGCCAATGCGTCCGTCGCCGTGGCCACGGCCGGACTCAACTACGCCCACGTGCAGCAGACGAATGCGCAGGGCGCACAAGCGGATTTCGCCAACAATCGGGCTGCACTTGCCGAGTACGACGAACTGGAGGCCTGGGCCAATGCCGCTTCCGTTGATCAGGGTTCCGAAGTCAGTCTCACGATCAGCGGCTATACCTACTACAACACGAGCGGCGAGCGGCGCAGTCTGGTGATTCAGGATCTGGAGACGGCTCGGGAGAAGATTTCGCAGGACATGGAAGCCGCCAACCTGCAGCGCGACCTAGCGTCGGCCACGGCGTACGTGGCGCAAGCCCAGGCCCAGGTCACCGAAGCGCAGACGCAAGTGGCCATTGCCAACCAGCGGATTGCGCTGGCGCAACTGCAGCAGCGGGATGCGGAAGAGAATCGCGACTATCTCGACATGCAGGAATTCAACGCGGGGTTGTGGTTTGAGCTGGCGGGGAACGCGCGGAAGATTTCACAGCGCTACACCGACATGGCGACCGCGGTTGCGCTGCTCGCCGAGCGCGCCTACAACGCAGAGACGGGCCGGAACCTTAAGGTAATCCGCGGCGACTATACGCACTCGGCCACCGACAACTTGATGGGAGCCGATTTTTTGACTCTCGACCTGGACTCGTTCACTTACGACTACGTGACCACCACGAAGACCAAGAAGGCGCCGGTAAAGCGCATTATCAGCCTGGCCGATAACTTCCCGTACGCATTTAACCAACTGCAGAACAAAGGTCAATGCATGTTCCAGACCGAGTTGGCCATGTTCGACCGCGAGACCCCGGGAATGTACCTTTGCAAGATCCGGAACGTTGAGCTGGTGTTCGTTGGCGTAACACAGGTAAACCTGGCCGGCAGCCTGCGCAACGTGGGCGCTTCGCGTGTGCGCCTGTCCGACGGGACCGTTGTGACGCGACTCTATCCCGCCGATGTGATGCCGCTCTCGGCTTATGAGTTCCGGCAGGACGCACTGGCCTTCCAGGTTAATCCCAACGATTTGCAGCTCTTCGAGAACAATGGCATTGACACGCTGTGGCAGCTCGACATGCCGCTTTCCGCCAACGACATCGATTTTGGCTCCATCATCGACGTCCAGCTGGTGCTTTATTACGACGGATTCTTCGACTCCAACCTGGAAGCCACGATCATCGCAGGACTGCCCAAGAGCTCTTCGGCTACGCGCGTGACCTCGATGCAGTTGACCTTCCCCGACGAGCTGTTTTATCTGAAGAGCCAGGGGCAGGCACAGCTGGTGTACGACGACACTCTATTTCCGATGACGCAGACGAACCTGAAACGCACCAAGTCGTCATTGCGGGTTTCAGGCAATGCGGCCACCATGAACGGCCTTACCCTGCGCGTCACCTCTTCTGTGATGGGAAAAACATTTACGGTGAAGACCGATGCCAACGGCATGGTGGCGGGGACCGCAGCGGCCGATCCGCTTTTCGCGCTCAATGGCAACCCAGTATTCGACACCCTGACGATTGCTATCTTGCCCGCCGATAATCCGACGCTGGTCAACGCCGGAAATCTTAACCTGAACGGTTTGAGCGATCTGATGACGTATTTCGAGTACACCTTCGATTACCGTTAGGGAGGAGAAGCGTGGCGTCTGGCAACGGAGATTCAATCGTTTCACCCCCCTCCGGGACTGGGAGCGTCCCCGGACTCGGCGAAGCGTTCCGCATGAACCTGAACACGGGACAAGGGGTGTACTCGTACGCCATCCCGCTTCCCGACGGCGTGGCGGGACACAAGCCCAGCCTCATGCTCGAGTATAGTCAGGGAGTGCGGTCCGGGCCGTTCGGCTTCGGATGGCAACTAGCGGTGCGCTCCATCTCGCGAAGTCTCGATTTGGGCACGCCCGGTGAAGAGCCGGAAACGTATCTCGACGGCAGCAACCAAATCATTGCTCTCAAGGACGGATCGTTCGGGGCGGTCTATGAGACCGCTTTCAGCCGTTATACCCGCGAAGGGAGCGGCTGGAAGATCGAGGAACGAAATGGCGACGTGTGGGAATTGGGGACGGCGCCCGCCGCCCGCGTTGCCGATCCGGCCCAGCCGGGCAACGTACAGTGCTGGCTGGTGGAACGGTGGACGGATGTTTCCGGCAACACGGCCAGCTACACCTGGGACACCTCCAGCGGCACGGCGTATCTCGCCGAATTGCGATACGCCGCCTATTCCGTGCGGTTCACCTACGAGGCGCGTCCGGATGTACGCTATGACCGGCGTGCTGGTTTCCCCTGCACGCTGGGCTTGCGCTGTAAGCAGATCGACCTTGTTATCGACCCTGGCGTAAACGAGAGCAAACTGCGTACCTGGACGCTTTCCTACGACACCGCTTCGCAGAGCGGCATTTCGCTGCTGTCGTCTGTTCAACTTAGCAGTTTCGCGACAGCTGCCACTTCAGGTGGTGCTGTCGTGCGTCCACCGGTCCGCTTCACCTACGGCGCGTTCGATCCGGCTGATATTTCCGTCCGGTACTATCCGGCGAGCGCTAGCGAACCGCCCCCGCTCGACGATCCGGACGCGGCTCTGATCATCCTTGATCAGGCGCCGTTGCCCGGAGTTCTCGAGATCATCGGCGGGAAGCAATTCTACTGGCGCAATAACGGCGCGGGATGGGACTACCCGCAGGCTCTGCCCTCGGCGCCATTCGGCGGATCCATCGCGTCAGCCGGAGCTGTGTTCATCGACGTCAACGGCAACGGAAAGGCCGACCTCATGTTGCTGGCGCCCGGCTCTGTCCCCGGTTATTTCGAGAACAACGGACAGCAGGGGTGGGGTCAGTTCGTGGCTTATCCGCGCAACGCGAGTGCGACTCCCGACTGGCAAAGCGAACGGCTTCGTTTTGCCGACAACGATTTGGACGGGCGCGTGGACGCCGTCGAGACCATCGATCACGGACTGGTGCTTTGGCGCAACGGCGGCGATCTGGGATGGGGCGCTCCGGCGGTGGTGCCCGCGCCCGCCAGCGGGGGCGCGATTGACTTCTCGAACCCTCTTATCGTGCTGGCCGACATGACCGGCGACGGAGCCAGCGACATCGTTGAAATCTCGTCGGGATCGGTTCGCTACTGGCCGAGTCTGGGCAACGGCCGTTTTGCGGACGCGGTCATGATGGCCAACAGCCCGCGGCTGCGCGACCTGCAGAACAACTCCGATCAAGTGTTTCTTTCCGACATCGACGGTGACGGCTGCGCTGACCTTGTCTATTTGCAAAGCGACAGCGTCACGGTTTGGACCAACCTGAACGGCACCGCATTTGGCCCACCCATAGTCTTGGCGCCCATCCCGGCGCCTCTTCCCAGCACCGCCCGGATGATCAACCTCAGGGGAGCTGCGACCCCGGGATTGGTCTGGAACAGCTATCGCAGCGCGGGCAGAATTAGCTACGCGTCGCTCGAGTTCAATGTGACCACCAACCCTTACTTGCTTTCCACCGTCGACAACGGCTCCGGGCTGAAGTCCGAATTTTTCTACCGTTCGGCCGTGGAGGACTATCTCAATGACCGGCAGGCCGGGACGATCTGGGATACGAACTTCCCGTTCCCCTTGTGCGTCGTTAGCAGCACGCGGGAGACAGATCAAGTCACCGGCGTCGTCAGCGAAATTCAATTTCGCTATCACAACGCGCATTACCAGCCCACTCTGCGCCGGTTCGAAGGGTTCCGCAGCGCCGAACGGATCGAAAAGGGAGACGAAAGCCGCGCCGATACCCGCACGGTCCATCAGTTTCTCATGGCGATGGAGCTCGTCCCTGGCAACTCCATCGACGATGCCGCGCTGAATGGCATGTTGGCGCAGGTCGATATTTACAGTGTGGACGGCACGGCCCAGGCCAACCTTCCGCTTTACACGGAGCAGTCTGGATATGCCGTCACGGTTCTCGACGATACCGTCGACGGAAGCCATCGCACGTTCGTGAGCGTCACCAAGCACACCACACTCGACATTGAACGCACAGCCGACGTCCGCGGCGAGGATAAAACGTACACCTACGATGCGGTCGGCAATGTAGTGCAGGAAGTTCATCGCGGCTACGGGACGAAGGGTGGGGTGGTCCAGGCCGACCAGGTTCGCACTACGGAAATCTCTTACGCGGCCAGCACGACCCGCCGCGTGTTGGACAAGATGGCCTCGGCGGTGGTGCGCGACGGCGCGGGAAAGATCGTCGCGGAAATGCAGATGTTCTACGATGGCCCGGATTTCGTGGGGATGGCGGCGGGCCAGGCGGATCGCGGACTGCTGACGCGACGCCTGCGGGTGGCGTGGTTACAGGCCGACTTCGGCGCGCATTACGACGCCAGTATGGACGGCGCCGCCGCTTTCGGCTTCATTGCCGGGGACAACGCCGATGGCGTGCCTGCACTGTTCGTGGCCGAGGAACGGCACGCGTATAACGCCCAGGGCTTGAAAGTGGCCGACACGGATCCGCTCGGCATAATGACGCAATATACCTTCGACTCCGACGGTCTATTCCGCACCCAGCTGGCTGGTCCACTCGGGACGACGACGTTCGTCTACGATCGCGGTGCGGCGCAGCCCAGCCAAATAACTTACCCGAATGGAGAGATCACGCGCTTCACCTACGACGCCCAGGGCAGGACATTGTCCGCGGTGACGCCGGTGGATAATCCGGCGGCCCCACCACGGCAATATTCCTACGACGATACCGTAGTACCCCATGTGCGAACGGCGCGCATGTTGCAAACCAAGGCGGGAGACATCTCTTCCGTTGTGCTGACCTACTTCGACGGGCGAGGAAATGAGGTACAGCACAGGGCGCAGATGGACGCTACGAACTATGTCGTTTCCGGGGTGCGAACTTTTAATCCGTGGTGCGATCCCAAGCAGGAATTTGAGCCGACGTTTTCCACGGATCACGCCTACTCTGGTGTCACGGCAGCAGGAGCGCCGGCGCGGTCGTTCTTCTACGACGCCCGTGGCCGGGTGCAGCGGACCGTCAACTACAACGGAGGCGTTTCGACCGCGCAATACTCCCCGTTCGAGCTTCTGATTACTGATGCGGATGATAACGACACTTCAGCGGCAAATGTAGCGCGGGGACAGGCCAACACGCCGCGACGGGACCAATTCGACGTGTTCCGCCTGCGCACCGCGGTGGTGGAAATGCTCGGCGGCGGAAGCACGATGACGACTTCCTACACTAACGACGCCATGGGGCGCACCATCGCGATCCAGGATGCTTCCGGGGTGTTGTGCTCCTACAGTTGCGATTTGTTGGGGAACCGCTACGACATTAACCACCGCGCCGCCGGCCACCGGCAGCTCTGGTATGACGCGCGCAGCCGCGTGGTGCGGTCGCTCGATGCCAACGGCATCGATCTGCGCGTGACCATGGACGCTCTTGGCCGCTTGCAGAGACTGAGTTCGGCAGGCACGATCCTGGAAGAATACATCTACGATGCCGCCGGGGATAATGGCCTGAGCAGGATTTCGTCGGTGACCTATCAGGGAGGATCCCAGTCATTTCAATACGACGCCGCCAGCCGTATCACGCAGACGGCATATCAGTACGACGGGGTAGCCAACCCCTATCAGATCAACTACGAATACGACGTGCTGGGCCGGGAAGTCGCACGCAGTTATTCCGACGGACAGCGAATTCAGAGAAACCTGACCTTCAACGGATGGGTCAGTGCGATTCCAGGCGTGGTCACGAGCATTTCTTACGACCCGCGTGGCCTGCCGCAGACGCTGGCATACGCCAACGGAGTAACGACGACCATCTCCTACGAAGTCGGCCCCGGGCGCGTGACGCAACAGCGCACTCTCGGTCCGCAGGGCCAAGTCTACGAAGACCTCACCTACACGCTCGACCAGATGGGGATTCTTCTTTCCAGTGCAGACGCCGCGCCCGGCGGCCGCGGCAGCGCGTCCTACACTCAGGACCCGCTTTATCAACTCACCTCGTGCACCATGTCGAACCCTAATCCTGTGGTGCGCAACTATGGTTACTCCAAATTCATGAATCTCGCCCGAATGGACGAAACCAACAGCCTGTTCGCCTTCGACGACGCTCAGCACCCCGATCGCATCGCCGGCGTGACCATCGGCGGCGGCGCTCGCCAGAATCTGGCCTATGACGCGAACGGAAACTTACTCGGCCTGGCGGACAAAACTTTCGCCTACAACCAAAAGAACGAGCTGTCGCGCGTCACGCGCGTCGACGGCCTGGTGGCGAATTACACCTACGATCCGACCGGCCAGCGCTTTTCCAAGCAAGTAACCGGCAAGGACGGCACGGTTACGGCAACGCAGTTTGCTGGTTCCGAAGTTGAGATCCGCAACGGAAAAGTCCTGCATTACGTGTCGCTCGGCGGACGCCGCATGTGCGTACTTTCCGACGTTGGTCCGCGCTACTTTCACACGGACTACGCCGGGAACACGTCGTTCTTTACCGACCAGAACGGAGCGAAACTGGCGGCCATCGTCTACCGCCCGTTCGGCAATATCGATAGTTCGAATGGAGTGATCGACGACCGGACTTACGGGCTGCACCCCTTCGATTCGGAGTCGGGTCTTTATTACATGAGGCGGCGTTACTATTCACCGGACCTCGGCCGCTTCCTCACACCCGACCCGCTGCCGCTCTACCAGCCGCACAAAGTGATGGCCAACCCACGGGCGCTACATCCCTATGCCTACGCGGGCAATGATCCGATGGACAACGTCGATTACTCCGGCCTCTCGTTCTGGAGCGTGGTCGGTGCCATCGTCGGCGTCATCGTTGCGGCCGCTGTGGTGGCCGCCGTGGTCTTTACCGGCGGTGCCTTGGGGGTAGCGATCGGCGCATTGCTGGCCACCGGAATCGTAAGCGTTTCCTATGCCATCGCCGCCAGCAACACGGGAAACTACAACTTGGAAGAGTTCTTCCGGGGATTCATGATCGGCTTCAACGCCGGTCTGAATACCGCCCTCGCCGTGGGAATTTTCGGCCCGACCATCGGCGTTGCATTGGGCGTTATCAATTTCCTGGCGGCCTTTAACACCATCTCGAGGAACCAGGTCTATCAGGGCATCCTCGGCTGGTCGAGTTGGATCATGCCCATGTCGTGGTTGGCCACGGGTATTGGGCTGATATTCTTCGTGATCAACGTTCTGGCGGCGGCGTTTACCTTGAACATGGTGAAGGGCGCACACATCGACTACATCCACATTCACTGGGAAACCGGCACCATTGTCATGAAAGGCGGATTGATCGGCGCCTGGGGCGGGGAGGCCTTTGACGTGGGTAATTTCGCCTATATCAATTCCAACTCGCCAGATCCGTCTGGCGACGTACTACACGAGACCGGACATGCCCTCAATGTTGCCGCGTTCGGCTCCATCTTCCATCTCATTCCCGGTGTTATTGAGCAACAAACCAATTCCGAGGCGACCTCGTACTCTGAACACCTGGCGGAGAGCCACACCTTAGAACCCACGGAGGCTGGCTTGTCCGGCACGTGGTGGCAGATGTGGGGCACGCCTCCTATTCCGTCATGACTGCCGCACCGTTCATCGTCTCCGCCGACTCGCATGTAACCGAGCCTGCCGATCTCTGGCTCCATCGGCTGGATCGCAAATACCGGGACCATGCGCCGCGCGTGGTGCGCGACTACGGCAACGACCGCTACCTGTTTGTGGCTCCGGGGATTTCTCCTTTTGCCATCGCCACCGGGTTCGGCGCCGGAAAGCAGGCCCACGAGCTCAAGCAACATTTGCGTCGCGGTTATGAGGCGGCGCGAGCCGGCGGCTGGGATCCGGTCGAGCGTGTGAAGGATCAGGATGCCGACGGCGTCGCGTGCGAAATCCTGTATCCGACGCACGGCATGAAATTGTTCGCTTTGCCCGACGCCGATTTGCAACGCGCCTGCTTTCGCGTCTACAACGACTGGATCGTGGAATTCTCCCAGTCCTGTCGCGCACGCCTGGTGCCCCTGGCGGCCATTTCGCTCTACGATATTGCGGCCAGCGTTCGGGAAGTCGAGCGCGCGGCGCGGCAGGGGGCCCGCGGCGTGCTGGTCTGGGGCGCTCCGCCCGAGAACCTGCCACCTTTCGGCAGCCCGATCTACGACCCATTCTGGGCGGCGGTATCGTCGGTTGCACTGCCGGTCTCGCTCCACTGCATCACCAGCGGACAGCCGCAGATAAAATCCAAGTCCCCATATGTGCAGTACCTCGACGTGATCCACGATGTCCAGCGGTCTCTCGCCGAAATTGTGTGCGGCGGAGTCCTCGAACGCTTTCCGGGTCTGACCATCGTCTCGGCGGAGAACGATTGCGGCTGGTTTCCCCATTTCCTGTTCCGCCTCGATCACGCGCACGAAAGGTTCGGCAGATTCGCCGCCTGCCCGCTGCAACTGCGCCCCAGTGAGTACGTCCAGCATCACGTCTATGCCACGTTTCAAGAGGACACCACAGTGCCGCTGGTGTGCGACAGCTACGCCGCGGACAGGTATATGTGGGCGTCGGACTATCCGCACGCTGATTCGACCTGGCCCGATTCGCGCAGAATCATCGCCCAGACCCTCGGCGGACTCCCCAGAGCTGTGGCCGCGAAACTGGCTGGCGAAAATGCCGCGCGGCTGTACTCGTGCTGAATGGTGATTCGTTGTCGGTCGCCAAAGGCAGATGGCAACGCTACCGGGTGACGAAGATTTTCAAGAGGCGTCAAGCCGCAACCAGGGATTGATAGACACGTCGGCAGTCCAGCAACTACGCAAAGCCGTCATGGATTATTGCCTCAAGCGGCTGGAGAAGTACGTGGTGCCGGTTTCTTGGGTGGACAAGGAAGATGCCAATGCGGAGGACCTATCGCGCCCTTTACCGATCCAGGCCATCAGGTGACGATCTATGCCGTGGACATCGCGCAACAGATTGAGAACTTGCTTTCTGATACGCGGGGACAGAAGACCGTGCCGCGGACGCTTTGCTGAAGGCCCTGGAGCAGATGGCCTTCCTGAATAGAAAAGTCCTGGTGCAAGTTAACGATGGTTGTCTTGTCTACGTGACGATGGACTCGAGGAAATGCGCGCGTCGGCGCTCCGTCTCTGCTGCCGATTCCGCAGACTCTGCGCGTTGGGTTGCGGCCTCCGCAGCTGCGCGCTCACGGTCGGCTAATTGCCGGGCTTCGGCTTCCGAACTTTTCAGTTCCACAAACCGCTTTTCGGCTTACCAGGTTCGCCGCAAAGGCTAACTTCAAGCTTAATTCCGAGAAAATCGACACTGACCTCGCCGGATTCGTTACGGACTACATCGAGCAGATTGCCCGAGTAACGAGCGGAACCCGCATGCGCGTCCAAGTCGAAAATGGGCGTCCTGGCCTCAAAATGCGCTTTAATCCCATAGACGCGTCGATCATCGTCGATAACCTGATCAGCAACGCGAACCGACTCGCTGATGCAGTAGTGCGTCCGCAAGTCCACACGCAATTACCTATGTCGCAAAATCGTTACGATGATTTTTTCAAGTCGCTCGGGATTGGCGAACGATGAGAGCCGGAGCGCCGCTGCAAGCTTTTCGCCCGAACCCTGTGAATTGTCGAAACGTCGTCATTACATCATGACCTTAACCTCCAGTTTTGAAAAAAGGCGGAGCTATGGGTTTCATGATGACGAAAAATCCGAAATCCTCGAAACTTCTTATTCTCCGAAGTGAATACTTCGATTTTGGACTGCCCGCCAAGAACGTAGTCACGTGCGAACCCTATCAGCCTCGAGCCTCGTGAAGTGACCACTTTCTGCCACAGAATCGCCTGGTGTTCGCCCTTTCGTTTCGAATGGACGGCGAATCGAAACCGGACCGATTACAGAGCTCTGACGACGGACTTTGGCCTCGAATTCTCCGCCCAGGATTTGCTTGCTGCAACTTACGGACACGTCGAGGCTTAGCGTAGCAAAACGGTACTATGGGTTCGAATCCACTTCCCTCCGCCACGCAGTCTGGACTGCAGAGAATTCCTGCCTTGGGTTCCTGAAAAATTCGCGAATTATGCCCGTTTTCTGCGATTTTTGCTCGACAAACCGGACCACAGAGAACGGACTGATCGCAGCGAAGGCGGTCAATATCCTGGCTTTTCTCCGGAGGGCCCATGCGCAGTCCGGTTTCGAGGACAGCGTTAGGCGAATGCAATGCGATCCTGATCTCGGATTTTGGCCGTAGCGAGTTTGACTTTTATGGCGAGTTGCAAATTGAGTTCGGCGCTTCCCAGAAGCCCGTTTCGAGACCGCAAATCGTACTTCGACGCAGCCCATGAAGTTCACGGCCGGCCGCTCAAGTTGTCTCCTCTGGGAGTGATACGTTCCAAGATCAATTGGTTCGATCGGTTGTGCCGTCGATGTAGGTCATCCCCTTATTCCACGCCTCTTTGGCCACGGCGCGTCCCAGTGCACGCCCAGCGAGATCGTCTTCCTCATAATGGATGCCCCCTTACCGCCGCGACATGCCTGCCTGGTCCGCCGCATCTGAAAACGTTGGCCACGAAAGTGTGAATCAATAACGAGAATTCAGCACAAGTTCCTTTTCAATGGCGAGTAGAGAGTCATGGCCCATTTCCCTCTGCCGACAGAAGGCATGCGAGACATTGAGGGGTGCGACTCATCGGCGCACCCGTCGCCAAGCACTTCGAAGACTATTAGCCTACGTGGGAAGGGTCTGTCTTGGTTAGGTTGGATTGACGCGAATCATGCCTGCGCGGCACGAACCCGCGCCGTCTAAGTAGACCGTGATCAAGCTCTTTAGTTTCGATCGCAAGTCCTCTCTACCCTCCACAAACCTGCGGTGACCCAACCAATAGTCCACCGAATGTTCGAGGCTCTGAAGGGAATCCGGCGGTCTAGCGTGATCGAAAAACTTGGAATCTATGGCCGCCGTCTTAAATGCCTTGAAATCTGCTTTCAGTAGCATCGCGCCGCCTAGACTAGGCCGATCAAGGAAGCATTGAAAATGCTTGAGGAGGCGAGTCAAGTGTCGAACAGTACTCCCCCCAACACCGGGGTGTGGGTTCTGCTCGTCGATTGCCAGGCAGGTATGATCACGATATCCGCTCTTTTCGTTGAAGTCTTCGAATAGCGTCAGTTTCAGAGTGGTGACCAGCGAATGAAATGCATGCCGTGAGTCCATGTCGCAAAAACTTGACTCCCCTCCATTTGGCTGCATCCAGATGTCGATCTCATTGCCGCCCTCGAAGTCATATGGTTTCGTACTATTATTCATATTGAAGCCTGCCGCGGAAACCGTGTAAGTAAACATCATCCCAGCTGGATACAGGGTTGGATTCGGATGTGGAGCATTGAATGTTGTGCTAATGTCAGACTTGAACTCCTGAGAAGGCGCACAGGAATCAGGGACTGGGAGCACGACCACGTAGTAATTGTTTGGTGAGGTATACAGGGAGTTGAAGTCGGCTGCCTTCATCGGCGCTGGGTACCCGTTATCCGTGATCGAATCACATTTCGGAGATAGTGGTTGTACCTGTGCGACAAATGTCAAGACATTCTGCGCAGAAGAGGAGAGTTCGAGGTCTTCCTTCAAAGACATGACCGAGGGTGGATAGTGACCCTCATCATCTTTAGGTGCAATAAGCACCAGATGGGCGTTCGTACCCGAGCCCACGATTGCATAGGCCCACGGTCCTCGTACAACGACCGAAACAGTGGTATTAGCCCGACACAGAGGTACGAGGAGAGAAAGAATTGTTGCTGCGATATACATCACACGCGCTGAGTTCATACTTGCCTCTTTTACATTTGAAGAATTTGTTTGGTTTCTAACTCCGGCCAAAATCTTGCAGTGCTGCCCAGTAATATGGATGGCTCATTCCATCGCTATTCCGAATCGCATTCTGTGAAAGTTGGAGACACCGGGAGATGCTGTTGCCCTGGAAAGCAGCGGCGTAGAAGACTTGCATAAACCGGCGGGCAGCAGCAGAATCAAGCTTCCAACGGCTGGCGACGACGTGGGGAACGCCTGATCTCTCAAACGATCGCACCAGACTGTCTGTATCGATTGCTGTACCCTCGGAGCCGTTTGCCGTGTCGCAGGCCGACAATACAGCCAGATCCAGCTTCCATAAACGAGCGCGCTCAAGCATCTTTGCACTCAGGGAAGTGTCGAATAACAAAAGCTCGGTACCTTCTCCGGAAACAACTGCGTGTCCGGCAAAGTGGAAGATGCTCACCATTGGCAAGGCTTGCAGCAATCGATCGCCGGTAGCGTTCGGCCCTAACAAAAGCACTGGAGATTGAAACCGATCTGCCGCAGCCTCGGCCTCAGTTTGGGCATCGGCAACAACTGGCAAGTGCTCTTCCCCAAACCCGGCCGGCGCTGGCACCCCAACGAGCAAAGAGGGCGTCCCAGGAGTCAAAGGTTGAGCTAGTCTGAGCGAATCAGCGTAGTGAAGGCCGTAGGACGAAACGACCGAAAATCGTTCGCCAAGGTAATGACCAGCGGGATCGAGCAGCACTTCAAAAGGAATGAAACTGAGATCGTCATCGGTCTCTACGACAAGCACTCGCCCCTCTGCGATCTGTTCTGCTACCGGGCCGATTAGCAAGTCGTAGAGAGATCGCGCGGTTGCGTGAAGTTCAGAGAGATTTGATTGTGGCCGTGAGCAAAGATTCCGGAGTTTCCTGGCAGCCAGACTTATCCAATCTTTCGGCGCTTGAACCCAATGAGCCGTGATCCCCCGATTGTCGTACAGCCACACCTCAATGCCATCATCGAGAACTGCGTAGGACAGCACCGTCTCATTGCGCAGGCTAGGTAAACTCCTCTCTACCGCCTCCGGTTGGAAGTCTGGAGGATCTTCTTTCAATTCGGCCGCTGTGAGCGATGACCGATGGGACTGCGTTTCACCAGACCGTAGAGATGCGCCGCGGTACCACTCCCATAGTTCCAGTGCGTTACGCGAGTCTCCCCGCTGCAGTTTCAGTTCAATCAGCATCTTGTATGCGGCAACCGATTCCCTTCCCCACAGCAGGCGCTGGCTTTCTGTACGTAGCGAGGCGAGATTGTTTTCAGACAGAGCGATTGCCGCCCGAGTCGCCATCTCCGCCTCGTGAGGGAGGTTAGTCTTAAGGAGAGCTTCCCCCAGCGCGCGATAGAAAATAAGAGCCAGTAGGTTGTCACTTGCGCTCAGAACATCCGGCTCGATTGCTGTCAGACGCGCGATCGCGCGATTTTCATTGCCTTGACGAAGCTCAACTTGAGCAAGGCGAGTTTCGGCCTCTGCGTAGGCAACTCGAGTCGCGTGGCTCTGGGGAGCGGTCTGGAATTCTTTAGCAGCGTCGGAAAAGGCATCGCGGGCAAGCTCCATCATACCTATATCGGCTGCGTTCCTGCCCAAATAGGCGTGAGCCGCAGCGTGCAGTAGCACGTCCGGGGTCTTCTCGCTAATGGCGACGGCTTCGCGCCACACTGCAACGTCAAGGTAACAATGATTCGTCGCAGCGGCCACCATGTGCAGAACAAAGTACAAGTTGTATGACTGCATCAACATCGCGCTCGATGAACTGCTGGAGCTGAGCCCGGTCTCAGCCTGTTTCCAAGCCAACGCTTCTTCTCCGAGTTCGGAGCTCAGTCCAGATACGTGAGCCAACGCACGGAAATAGACGGCCTTGTACATCGTTTTTTTCGCTGTTTTCAGCGCTGCAAGGTAAGCTTCTTTGGTTCTTCCCAGATCACCGGCGATCCAGAAGCAGGTGCCTTTTTCCAACTGGAACTGTGTTGATATCCACGGATACTGACCGTTAACCAAATCCCGTGCGGTGGACAAAGCAGTTTTCAGGCAGTTCTTGCTATCTTGAGCCAGGTGCAGCGCACGAACGGCCTCGTAATCCGCACGGAGTTCACCGGCTCGGCTGTGGGCGGACGCGAAAAGCGATGCGGCTTCTACGGATAATTGCCGCGCAGATTCAAAATCTCCACGCTCACTTAGCTTGACGGCTCGAGAAAGGGCCGCGGTTGCTCTGGAGAAAGACGGCGAAGCAGAAGCTCGCAGTAAATCGCGCCCCACGGCGGCAGTAGCTCTTGCGGAATCAACTTATTGTGGCAGCCCGAAGAGACACAGCGCCGAATTTTTCTCCTGAACTCGGAACGTCGGTGGTACTTCTTGGCACTGGCTAGGCTAAGCTTTAGTCGATAAGCATTAAAATGCGATCGACAAAGCGGAACCTTGAACTTTCCGCGTCTCTTTAACGTCACGGCAGGCGTCACGTGGCCCTTTGAAAAACATTCGAAGCACTCATTGCACCTACAGCAATATTCCAATTCGTCCCTTACAATTCGTGTCATCACAACACCCCCACCCATTCCCAGAGAAAATTCGTACCCGCACTACAGTTCTCGCCCACAAAGAAATTCTATGAGCGTTTATTGCGCGACACCAGGTGACGAGGGGACAAGCCCCGGACAGAAACCGGCTGAGCCGTTCGCCCTTGCACCTTAGGAATTTCTCACAATGCCAAGAAGCCCCCTCAGTTCCGGCACTAATCGGGCATCATTCAACTTGATTGTCGGCGCAAACGGAGCGTCAATGTATGGCTGGAGGTTTGTTTATGCCGGAGCCCATTGCCGACCGACTTGCGTCCTTGCCTGAACTCAACAAAACTGCTCTGTGCGACCTATGGAAGCAGCTCTTCGATGCGTCGCCGCCCCCCAAATTGCGTAGCGATTTGATGATCCCGATCCTTGCTCATCGGCTTCAAGAACAAGCATTCGGGCCGCTTAAGCCGGCTGCTCGCACACGGCTTCGCCAACTCAGCCAGGCCTTTGAGAGAGACAGCGATTCCGCAATTTCCACCACTCCGCAACTCAGGCCTGGCACTCGCCTCGTTCGACAGTGGCGCGATCAGGTTCACCTCGTAAATGTGGCAGCCAACGGTTACGAGTACCAAGGCGCGCGATATAAAAGCCTCTCCGAGATCGCCCGTCTCATCACCGGTACTCGTTGGTCAGGGCCACTATTTTTTGGAATCAAGAACGAACAAGGTGGTAGCAAATCAAGGGGGGCGCAATGAGTCTTGAGCACAAGCCCATCATGCGGTGTGCCATATACACCCGAAAATCCTCGGAAGAAGGTCTGGAACAATCCTTCAACTCACTGGACGCCCAGCGCGAATCTTCGGAAGCCTTCATTCTGAGTCAGCGTCAGGAAGGCTGGCGCGTCATTCCGACCCACTACGATGATGGCGGATACTCAGGTGGGACGATGGAGCGTCCGGCACTGAAACGCTTGTTGGAGGACGTAGAGGCTAAAAAAGTGAACATCATCGTCGTATATAAGGTTGACCGCCTGACGCGCAGCCTCTCCGACTTTGCCAAAATCGTCGAAGCTCTCGACGCACGAGGAGTGTCCTTCGTATCGGTCACTCAGCAATTCAATACGACCTCGTCGATGGGACGACTGACACTTAATATTCTGCTCTCCTTCGCACAGTTCGAAAGAGAGGTCACAGGAGAGAGAATTCGGGACAAGATTGCCGCATCGAAAAAGAAAGGAATGTGGATGGGAGGTCTGGTGCCTCTCGGATACGATCTTGAAGGCCGCAAACTCGTTCCGAACGCCAAAGAATCGGAACTCATTCGCAAGATTTTTTCTCTCTACCTGAACCTCGGCTGCGTTTCCAAACTGGCGGTCGAACTGAATCGGGAGAAAATCAGAAGTAAAATTTGGATCACCAGAACGGGAGCCCGCCTGGGTGGGGTTGCCTTTGCTCGCGGTGCTTTATATGCCCTCCTTCGGAATCGTCTTTATATTGGAGAGATCCGGCATCGCGATCAGTGGTATCCGGGAGAGCATGCAGGCGTCGTACCGCGAGACCTTTGGGACAAAGTCCAAACACAGATGAACAGCAATCTTCGGACGCGCCGCCAGCGAGCCCGAGAGCAGGCATCGAGTCTGCTGACCGGGCTAGTCGAAGATGCTGCAGGCAACCGTCTCACACCATCGTTCACCATCAAGCGAGGTAGGCGTTATCGTTACTATGTCTCTCAGCTTGCCATCAAGAACACCACGGGCCAACGCGATGGTCCGACCCGAGTGCCTGCGCATGAACTTGAAGGTCGCGTCATCGAAAAGCTTGTCTCTTTCCTGAAATCCGACGCAGACGTATTCGACCGGCTCGGCGCAGAAAATGAGAGTCCAGCCAGTACTAGAGACCTGGTCGTCGCTGCCAAGAAACTTGCGGCGCGCTTGCCCTCGCTCCCCTCGGATGACCTTCGTGACGTCCTCGGTGCTTTCCTTCGGCGTGTGGCCATTCAAGAGAACAGTATCGAGGTTATGCTCAGCAGGAAGGAACTGCGCCTGTTGTTGGAAAACGGCGGCAAGGTCGTCGCCAGCAATCTGTGCCTGAGAAAAACCGTCGACGCAAACGATCTCATCAGTTTGACCATCGAAGCCAAGAGCAAACGGTGTGGCGGCGAAGTTCACCTGGTTGTAACCGCCCAACTCCAACGACCCGGTTCGACGTCCCAAGTCTTCGCTGATAAAGGCGATCGCACGAGCCTACGGTTGGCATGAAAAGGTCATTCAAGGAAACGCGCTCGACATGAGATCACTGGCTCGCCAGGCGGGACTTACGGAACGTTACGTCGGCAAGGTCTTCGGGTGCGCACTCCTCGCGCCGGACATCATCGAGTCGATTCTGGAAGGACGGCAGCCCCACGATCTGAACTTTGAGAAACTGTGTAAGCAGGTTCCGCTGAGTTTGGGCGGAGCAGCGGGAGCATTTTGGCTTCCCTCCAGTCCGCTCGCAACGGAGTAAATCCCTCCTTCAATAGGTCCCTGATCCGGAAATTAAATTCCCTGATACGCCCCTGTTAATTCCCTGTTCCGATTTGTGCCTAATCCGCTACTCCTCCCGTAGAATGTGCAGTTTGAGCATGGTAGTGCGTTTTTTGGGGTCAAAATTTCGCAAATTCCCTGTTATTTTCCCTGTTAGCAGGGAATTTAGCCGGAGAAAGGTTAGCGCCAGACTGCGTCCTCCGCCACGCAGTCTGTGATGCAGAGAAAACCTCCAGCATTCCTCGGAAAATCGCGAGAAATGGCCGCAATTCCGCAGATTTTCCTCTCAAACCGGACCGGAGAAAGTGTTCGGATTCATCCCGCAGGCGAGATGTATGGCTCTTTTCTCTGAAGGGCACATTGGCAGTCCGGTTTCAACGACCACATCAAGCAAACGCAATGCGATCACAAACCGATGAGGCGGTGAAGGCCGGGCGACCCGCCGGCGGCGGTAAAGCTGTGCAGCACGGTCTCGTGGCCAGACATATCCACGCTAAAGACCGTTCCGAAGCCTGCTTCGCCACCTGAAAATGTCGTACCGTAGAGGAGGCCGACAGGGTCTAGGACTAGACCTGCTTGAGGGCGTTCCCCGTCCGCAAAGCCGGTGAAGCTGTACAGGACGCTCTCGGTGCCTTTGGTGTCAAGCTTGAAAACCGTGCCGTAGAAAGCGCCGCCTATTGTCGTGGTGCCGTAGAGGTTGCCCGCCGAGTCGCGAACGCACATTCTCCTTTCCAGTCGTACTGAATTCGAACACAGTTCCGTTCCCGAAGTCGCCCCCACCCGAGGTTGTGCCGTACAAGTTGCCCGTAGGGTCCTTGATCAAGCCTGAGGTGGGCTCTCCGCCGTTGGGTCCGCCTGTGAACGAATAGAGCACGGCGTAGTTTTGCGCAAGCACTAATCGCGTCGCCACGAGTGAATACGCAAGTACGAACGCCAATGTGAGAATTATCCTCTTGGTGACCTGACGCCAGTCGTATTCCTCTTGAATTCTGTTCATGACACTTCTCCGCACATTCGTGACTCGATTAACTTCGATTCGGAATTGACCTCTCCGGCCCTCTGCCCCGATCCTGCAGGTGCGATTTCCTAACCGTTATAGTGATTTGTGCACGTCAAACGTTTCACTAGGCAGTCGAACCGTCCGAAGAAGACGGACGTGACGAAGCCTTAGAAATCGGCTTCGAGGAGATGTCCCTGAAGCCCGTTTACGGCCAGTTTCCGGATTGCGACAACTGGTCCGGAGTCGACCAAGCAGGTGCTGGCTATTTCCTCTGAGAATTCTGAATCAACACCAGGTCGGACGGAGAATCCCCGCGCACCAGGGCCAGGCTCTTGCCATCGGGCGACCATTGATAAGAGTAGATTTTGAGGGAGCTGAAGTTCGTCAACTGACGGCCGGGGCCGCCGTCCAGCGGTTGCAGCCACAAATTGTCGACTCCTTTTTCACGGACAGGGTAGACGATACCTTTGCCGTCGGGGCTGAAGCGGGGTTGCCCCTGATGCCGCGGGTCGTACTCGAACATTCGCAGCACCTGGCCGGAATCAAGAGAAACCAGAGAGATCGTTGGCTTTTGGGCTTTGAAATCGTAAGTGCCCAGCACAACCGTCTTTCCGTCGCGCGCAACGTCAAAACCGGCGTTGAATTCCGCAAATTCCTTTGTAACTCGCTCCGGCTGAGCTCCGGCCATGGACACTTTCATAAAGGCAGGAACAGTCATATCTATATAAAAGACGGTTTTGCTATCCGGGGAGCACATCGGAAACATATCTCTTTTACCCTCGGTCAGGCGGTGCAATCCGGTGCCATCCGCTTCACTGCGCCAGATGTTCACCGAGAGGGTTTTCGCCATCCCGCGCGCGAGAACAAGGTGGCCGTCGCTGCAGCCGTTAGGCTGCATCGCCGCAGAGTCCTTTTCGGAAGCGATCTCCCCCTTGAGTTCGCCGTTCGGGCTAATCTCCCGAATGGATGACCCCTGCTCCGTCAGCAGATTGCCGTCTCTCGCCCAAGCGACCACCGGCACGAGGTCTCCCGAACTAACCTGCCTAGCGTCGGCGTAACCAGCCTTTAGGCCTGAACTCACATAAACGTCGCGAACCGACTGGCGCATGACAGTGGCAATGGTCGCGCCGTCGGCGGAGACACTCAAGTTGGCATAGTCATTTGTGTCGGCGGTAATTGGGCGAAACTTGCCATCCGGATAACTGATCAGCCCAACCTGCTGCCGGCTGAAGTTAGTCTCCATGCTTGAGAAAATTACTGCCAAGGTTCTTCCATCGGGCAGCCAGTACACGTTGGTTAGCACTGTGTACGGCGGCTTGGATATAGTCCTCTGGGCACCGGTGTCCGGATCGATCGCAATGACTGCGCTTATGGTGTCTTCGGCCTGAGCGAAGATCGTAGCGACGATCACCTTTCCATCCGGCGACCAGGCTGAATCCGACACCACATTGGCCATGGGACCGGCGAAAATACTTTTTTCGTTGCTGCCGTCGGCATTTGCAATGAGCAGGTGGTACTTGCCAGGGTCGGGATCGTTGGCGCGTATGAAAGCGAAGCGCCGCCCGTCGGAAGAAAAACTTGGATTCGTGTCTATATCCCTGACGAGAAGTTGTGGAGTTCCACCCAGCACGGGGATGCGGTATAGATCGTACTCCTGAGACGCAGGACCGCTGATCAATTGAGTGTGCGAAAAGTAAATATGGCTGCCATCGGGAGAGAAGCGCAGGGCGGAGTATTGCACATGCTCGGACGGAACGATCTGCACGTTGCTTTCGCTGGCCAGATGGCGCAGCCACAATGATTCGTTACCCTCGCTATTCAACACATAGGCCAGGTAGTTTCCGTCGGGAGACATGGCGCCGATCCGCGCATTGTGAGTGCCGCTGATCTTGGTGATCTTGATGCTCTGGAAAGGCTGGCTACGGGCGAGGAGAAATAAGCTGTATATGCCGAATGCAGCCGCGGCGATCAGTAGCAGTGCGACGGCGACCATGACTCCAACGCCGGCTTTATGCTGGCGCGCGGCCGCGACCAAGGCAGAACCACTGGAGCCGCGCTCAGCTCCTGCGACGGGCACGGATGCACTCGAAACGCGCACGGCCGCGGAATCCTGAGCCTGGAGTCTTCCCGATTCGGTGTCGCGCTTGAGCCGCTTGAGATCGCTTCTAAGTTCCGCCGCGGCTTGGTAGCGCAGTTCGCGATCCTTCTCCAGCAGTTTGCTGATGATGTCTTCCAGCTTGGGTGGAACTGTCGGATTCAACCGTATCGGCGGCAGCGGAGTTCGATTAAGGATACCGTCGAAGATGGTTGCAGAAGTTTCTCCCGGGAAAGGCAAGGCTCCCGTGGCCATCTCATATAGCACTGTCCCGAAGGAAAATAGATCGGTGCGGGCATCGAGATCCTTGCCCTTGGCCTGCTCCGGGGACATGTAAGCGACGGTGCCAACCGCCGCGCCGGGGCTTGTCAGAAGCTCGTGGCTGTCGGCGATGGTGGCCGCTGTTGGCCCCACCGACTGTGCTTTCGGCAGCAGGGAAACTTTGGCCAGGCCAAAGTCCAGGATCTTGGCATGTCCCCGTTTGGTGATGAAGATATTAGCGGGCTTAATGTCGCGATGAACAATACCTCCGGTATGAGCGGCGTCCAGCGCATCCGCCACCTCGATGGCTACCTCCAACAGCGTCTCCGTCTGTAATGGTCGTCCCGCGATGCGGTGCCTGAGTGTGACGCCATCCAGAAACTCCATCACGATGAACGTTTGCCCATCCTGCTCGTTGATTTCATGAATTGTGCAAATGTTGGGATGGTTCAGAGCAGAAGCGGCCTTAGCTTCACGGCGAAAGCGGCTCAAGACTAGAGCATCTTTCGCCACTTCGTCGGGCAAAAACTTCAACGCAACAAAGCGATCGAGTTTGGTGTCCTCGGCTTTGAATACTACGCCCATCCCGCCGGCGCCCAGCTTCTCGATGATGCGATAGTGCAAGATGGTTTGGCCGATCATAGGAGACGCTCTTCGCCAGAGCGTTCATCTTAAGGACGGGGGTCTCGTCGAGTCAACGTTTTCGCAGTTCTGGACGAAGCGCGTAGCCAGGATGCAAGTGAAGCTTCGCTATTTGGTAGCGGTCGCTTCATCGTAGGCAGCTCGTGCAATGCGAGCTATAACGCCTTCACGAGTGGCTTCATCAGCACTACTATCTGTAACCAGAACGGCGATAGCGAGCTTACGTCCATCGGGCAGGGTGATAAGCCCTATGTCGTTGGTGGCGGCGGTGATCCCTCCATGAGTCCCGGAACTGCCAGTCTTGTGTGCGAGAAGAGTACCTGCAGGAAGTCCGGCGCGTAGCCGGTTGGGGCCAGTAACAGAGGCGGTGAGCGTCTGCACGAGAAAAGCGTTGGCTACCGGCGAAATCGGAGGATTGTGAACCAGGCACTGGAGTAACTGTACGGCTGCGGCGGGCTCGATCCAGTCTCGATACTGGAGAGACTCGTCGCGATCCAGATCATGCTCACTATCGATTAGTTGGAATGCGGTTATTCCCAGTGAGCGGATGTAGCCCTGGACTATCGCAGGTCCTCCAACGATACGAAGTAGCGTTTCTTCTGCACCGTTGTCGCTTGCCCAGCAGCAAGCTGGATGAGTTCGCGCAGCGGCACATCGACGTTTGCATTGGGATAGCGATCTTGGAGAGGACTGTATGCATTTGGAATGCGGTCCTCAGGAAGGAAACGAACCGTTCGATCCAAGGTGACAATTCACGGACTCTCCAGGCCGCTGGTCGGGAAAGAGCTCGCCTGTATCGGCCAGGTGAAGAACTGTCAGGGCTAGCGGATACTTGAACATCGACTGCATAGGCGAATGGTTATGCGGATTCAGATCGCAGTTGAGCGTGGCGCCGGGAAGAAGACAAGCGACCGAAACAGTTCCGTGTGCATCTTTCGCGATAAGAGCGACTTTAGCTTGCAGCGAAGTTTGAGTGAATGCAGTTGAAGGAACGAAGGCAAGAAGCAAAGCCAGCAGGCGCATTCTCTAATGATAAAGGCGGCGACGAGATCGTAAAGAACCGTTTACGCGATTGATAGTAGCGAGCCGAACACATGTTTCAAAGTAAACGTCGCAGGCAAATCCCCGGAAATCGGCATCTGGGAAGTTCTTGTCTACAAGGAATAAGAATGTCAAGCGATTAAGATGCGTTGACCCATTCTCCCGTTAGTTGACGCAATATTGCCTCTCTGACAGCAAACGCAGAATCAGTTGCGCATCCTGGCGATCGGTCTTCTGCCTACGTACCCGCTTGGTTCGGATCTCTGCTGCGTCTCCGATCCACAACTCAAACTGCAACTCGGCCACGAGTCGTTCGAACCAGCGTGCGTGCCCGCTGGCTTCCATCCCAACCCGCACCTTCTGCCCCGCCAGCGCACGGTAAAACGCTTCCCCCTCCTCGCGGTGGTCGTCGCTGGAACTTACTTCCTAGGCGCTTGTGTTGCATGTCCAAAAACGATGAATCGAGCAGCGGCTGCGTTGCGATTATTCCCGATGGTCCGGTTCGCACCGTTCTCTGGCATGATGCTGGGCCGCACCGCAGCGTCCTCAAAATTTGTTCTGTGGACTGCCATATACATAAGTCGGAAAAGTGGGGGGCACAGTTCCTATTGAGGGCAATGAACTGTGCGCATTGGTAATGGTGAGGTTCGTGTCGCCGGTGACGAATTGCGTGGGCGGTGTCTGTCCGTTGACAAACAGATAGTCGCTGGGCAAGTCAGTGGCCAGCCCCGACGCCGTGAATGGAGGCTGATATGAGACCGTAGCGTTTGGTGGAAGATCCTCATTCATCGCCACAGGAACTCCCTGTCCCCCGGTCTGCCAGTCGGGCGCCGACTGGCTCGTGAAGTAAAGGGCAGTGGTCGGGCCAAGCTTACAAGTATTATTGGAGTTGAGCCCTTGGGTGGTCAGGACCTGGAATGCATTGTCGTTGTTTGCGAATTGTCCGTCCATTCTCCAGTAAGAATTTCCCTGGAAGTTCTGGTACGTGTCATAAGCCTGCTTACAGGAATCCTTGCAGCCTTGAATCACGTAGAACGACGGAATACTCGTGCTGAACCGGTCAAAATAAAAGATGTTGTTGGTGACGTCCACTTGCGTGATAGGACTGCTGGGGCAGCCACTCGGCCATGGCGTTTCCTGACTAAACATCCCCAAGTTTGCAAATGCAAAAATGTTGTTCGTGAAAATATTCTGGGTTTCCTTCGAAGACGCCAATCCCTCGGAAATGTTGATGGCGTAAGCGGAAAGGTTATAGACAACATTGTTCGCAGCCTCGACATCCGCCGACTGCGCGTCAAGCTGTATACCTTCGCCACCGTAGGCCGAACCGGATACCGCAACTCCGGCGGTGGTTGTGTTGTCGATGATATACGAGTCGGTAACGTTATTGATGACGTTGCTCGATACAGAGTTACCCGTGCCACTCGAACCGCCGTTACCGACGTTGTAATATATCGCTCCTCCATCGGAGGTCAGGCCCTGCATGATATTTGAAATCAGGTTGTAGCTGCTGATGATGTTGTTCCCGCTGACGCTGACCCCGCTTTTCGTTGGACCGCAGCCCCCCTGACAGATTGAAATGGCGGCGTGATATCCATCTGCAATTGTGTTGTAGGAGTATTGGTTATTGTTTCCGTTTGCTTCGGCGATTCCTTCGCCATCCGCGAATACCCGCGAGTAACCCTGGATGAGATTGTTTCGCGCCAGAACATCCTGCACCACGGTTGCGGTTGTATCGGAAGTGCTCACAGTGTGGCCGATGCGCAGTCCGCTGTCCCCGATGTCGTAGAGCGTCGAATTCTCAATCACGACACAGGCTGGAGGGTTGCTTCCCGAGCACGCGGGAGTCGCCGCCGTAGCAGCCGCAAGAATGCCGGATGCCGAGGTGTGTCTTACCGTGACGTTATTGAACGTCACGAATTGGCAGTTTTCGCAATCGATTGCCTGGGGAAGAGACATTTCTCCATTGCCGTCATTGTTGAAGCCTATACTGTTCGGATAAAAGCTATCCACTTCGAATGTAATGCCCTGGAACGTCACATAATCCAGCTTGCTTGCGGTGATCAGGCTGGCCCCGATGTAATCCGTCGCTGGCGCTCCCGGAATAGTGCCTCCAAGTTGCGGAATCACCATGTAGTCGGTGTTCGGATTTTCACCGTGATTGGCGATATAGTTCAGTACCCAGGGAACGGTGTGGCGGTCCAAAAACCATATCCCGGTGATGCCATACTGCGAGGATGTCGGCGTCAGTGCGTCGTTGAAGGCATCCCAGGTGTTCTCAATCATGTAGCGGTGACCGACGGTCGGGCCCAGATAGTTGTAGTTAGTGTCCGAACTGGCCACCGTACCGCCCCCTTTCGCGGGCCCGAAAAGGAAGATAACGTTGTCAGCAATATCGACACAGTTGACCCTCATCATGTCCACGGACCAGGCATCGATCAAAGTCAGTTCCACGTCTCCCGCTGGATACAAAGTGTTGTTAGAGGTACACGGACTGGCAGGGATACTGGAATAACTACCGTTCAGATTCTGCCACGCCTGAATCGGATCGCCTCCGCTGGTATTGGTATACACAAAACGATCAAGACACTTGGATACGGTTACATCGTTGACAACCCCCGACGCATAGGGACAACCCTGGCCGAGTGCGCTGGTCGGTGAGATCGTGTTTGTAACTCGCAGGAATGTTCCCAGGTTGCACGAAGCCAGAGTAGGGGGTTGCTGGCCCGCCGGCGTGGATGGGGACGCGACGCATTGTCCATTCTGCATGAAGTATCCAATGCTCGGGTATCCCGAGGTCCCGTTATCGTGAATGCGGGATCGTAAACGGCGCTGGCCGTTATAGTACAGAGATTCAAAGGGCCGAATGGCGACGTTATTAGAAAGATTTGAAGGGAGCGGAGCTTGGTACCAATTGCCAATGTTTGTCCACTGCAAATGCAGCCCCACACCGGAAATCGGATCCGCGTTGGCCGGGACGCCGCCGCTGATAACCGGTGTTTCGCCGGGATAATTCTGCCAGGTCACCGGAGCGCTGGAAGAAGCACCGGAATCTGCGGGAGTAAACGCCAACGTACCCGGATAAGAGTTGGCGGTTGATGGCGTCAGAGCGAGATAGTAAGTCCCGTTTCGCACCATCACCGTGGCCGGTTTTGGCGCCTTTTCAACGGCATACTGCGCCCGCGACAGAGAAGCGAACGGGCCGTCTGAACTGTTGGAGTTGGGAACTGCGAGCTCCCCGCTCCACGCATCATTTCCGTTGGTTGCCACAAAGAAGGTGTTCGGAGCGTCGACAGTCATTGTCAGTGGGGAGGTTAACAGATTCGCTCCCCAGTTCGCCTCGATTGTGGTCACGCCGCCAGTCAAACTTAACGCAAGGCCAGTGCTACTCACGGTCGCCACATCTGGATTCGAAGAACTCCAGGTCACAGCGCTGGTAACGTCGATTGAACTCCCATTGCTGTAGAAAAGCGTCGCGGCAAACTGCAACTGTGCGCCTGCGGAGACCGTCGGGTTCGCGGGAGCGACCACTAGCGACACTGGAACGGGTGCATTGACTGTAAGGAGAGCGGAGCCTGTGGCTGAATCGGCACTTGCTGAAATGGCTGCTGTTCCGACGAGCATGCTGATTGCAAGTCCTGTGGAACTCACCGTAGCCACGTTCGGACTCGATGATGCCCAGGTGGCCGACTGCGTAATGTCTTGCGTCGAGCCGTCGCTATAGTTTGCCATGGCCGTGAACTGTTGCGCAGCCCCCAAAATGACGGTTGCAGAAGAGGGCGTCACGGAGATAGAAGATACATTCGCCTGTCCCACGGTGATGGCAGTGGAAGAGGCCACGGAAGCAGAGGTGGCGGTGATGGTGGCGTTTCCCTGGCCGGAACTGGTCGCGAAACCGTAGCTACCCACACTGTTGCTGATGATCGCGACCGTGGCCGCCGAGGAGCTCCACGTTACCATCGAGGTCACATCCTGCGTGCTGCCATCGGTGTAGGTTCCGGTCGCCGTGAACTGCTGGCTCGTGCCCAGCGCAATCGTCGGCGTCTGCGGAGCGATCGCAATCGACGCCAACGCTGCCGGATTTACGATTAACGGTGCGGACGCACTCACTCCTCCCGAGCTGATCCCGATCGTCGTCGTCCCCGTCCCCAGCGCAGTTGCCAATCCCGCCGTCCCCGTCGAGTTGCTGATCGTCGCCACTGTGGCGGTCGTCGAACTCCATTGCCCGGATGGGGTCACATCCTGCGTCGTTCCATCGCTAAAGGTCCCCGTCGCTGTGAACTGTTGTGTCACGCCCAGAGGTATCGTCGCCGCCGGCGGATTGATCGTGATCGACACCAGCACCGCTGGTGTCACTGTAAGAACCGTCGAAGCGAGGATGCCGCCCGACGCGGCCGTGATCGTGGCTGTGCCAATCCCCACGTTGCTCGCGAGCCCGGCATTGTTAATGGTGGCGACCAAAGGCGTATCGGAGGACCAAGTCGCTGTGCTGGTCAGATTTTGCGTGCTGCCATCGGTGAACGTACCTGCGGCGGTGAACTGCTGCGACGTGCCCAACGCCAGCGAAGGCGTCGCCGGGGTGATCGCCAGCGATGCCAGCGCGGCCGAGGTCACCGTCAGCATGGTCGATCCGGTTACCAATCCGACGCTGGCCGTGATGGTCGCCCTACCTTGCCCCTCACTGCTGGCCACACCTTGGGAACCGGTCGTATTGCTGATCGTGGCTACCGTGGGCGTATCCGAACTCCACTGCACCGTGCCGGTAATGTTTTGCGTGCTGCCGTCGGTGTAGGTGCCGGTGGCGGTGAACTGCTGCGTCGTCCCCAGCGGAATCGTAGGAATTGCGGGTGTCACCGCAATCGAGACCAGTACGGCCGGATTGACGGTTAGAGTCGTGGAACCACTGATCGATCCCGAGGTGGCCGTGACACTGGTGCCGCCCAAGGCAACACTGGCCACCAGTCCTGGTCCACTGACCGTGGCAACCGTGTCGTTCGCCGTGCTCCAGGTCGCCGTGTTCGTCAGATCCAGAGTGCCGCCATCGCTGTAGGTCCCGGTGGCGGCAAACTGCTGCGTTGTTCCCAAAGCAAATGATGGATTGACGGGCGTGACGGCCATCGATACCAGCACCGGCAGCCCTACGCTGAGCGTCCCCGTCGCGCTGATCGTGCCGGAACTGGCCGTGACACTGGCCATGACACTGGCCGTGCCGATTCCGACTCCTGTCGCCAACCCACCGCTGCCGACCGTAGCCACATTCCCCAGAGACGAAGTCCAGCTCACTGTACTGGTAAGGTTCTGCGTGCTGCCGTCGCTGTAAGTTCCTGTTGCCGTGAACTGCTGGCTCGTCCCTTTCGCGATCAAAACACTTCCCGGACTGATCGCAATCGACAAAAGGGCTGGTGCAGTGACCGCTACGCTGGTCGAGTTTGTGACTGTGCCCGAACTCGCGCTGATATTGGCTGTCCCCATCGTAGATCCCATTACCAGCCCACTTCCGATCACGGTCGCAACCGTAGGCGAGTCAGACGCCCAAATAGCGGAAGCAGTCAAATCCTCTGTGCTGCCATCGCTGTAAGTGCCCGTGGCCGCGAACTGCAGGCTGGTTGTAAGCGGGATGGACGCATCGGCCGGTGTAATCGCGATTGAAACCAAAGAGGGACCTGTCACCGTGATCGGGGTGGATGAGGAGATGGAATTAGATGTGGCGGAAATGTTGGCCGTACCTTGTCCGGAGGTGGTGGCGAGTCCATAGCTGCCAACCGAGTTGCTGATGATCGCTACCGTGGCCGATGAGGAACCCCACGTTACCACCGAGGTGAGATCTTGCGTGCTGCCGTCGGTGTAAGTCCCCGTGGCGGTGAACTGCTGGCTGGTACCCAGAGCAATCGTGGGACTCTGCGGATTGATCGCGATTGAGAGCAGCGACGCTGGATTCACCAGCAGCGTTGCTGTCGCGCTCAATAAACCTGAACTGATGCCGATTGTCGTCGTGCCGGTGCCCAGAGTGCTGGCCAGTCCCGCCGTGCCCGCTGTGTTACTGATCGTGGCCACCGTGGCCGTCGTCGAACTCCACTGGCCAATCTGGGTCAGGTCTTGCGTGCTGCCGTCACTGAAAGTGCCTGTCGCGGTAAACTGCTGGGTCGTACCCAGAGCAACCGTGGCGGTCGGCGGATTGATTGCAATCGAGACCAGCACCGCCGCAGTTACCGTCAGCGTCGTCGTACCGCTCACCGTCCCGGAAGTCGCGGTAATATTGGCGGTACCGATTTCCACGCTTTGCGCCAGTCCCGCGCTGTTGATGGTCGCCGTTGACAATGTGTCGGACGACCATGTCACACTGCTAGTCAGGTTCTGGGTGCTGCCATCGGTGAACGTGCCCGTGGCGGTGAACTGCTGAGTTGTTCCCAGTGCAATCGATGGCGTCGCCGGAGTAATCGCCAATGAAACCAGCACCGCCGATGTCACAGTCAGCGTCGTGGATCCGGCTACCGAACCGAAACTGGCCGTGATGGTGGCTGTGCCCTGGCCCACCCCGGTGGCTACCCCTGAGAGAGGGGCAACATTGGCGCTATTGCTGATCGTGGCTACGGTGGGCGTATCCGAACTCCACTGCACCGTGCCGGTAATGTTTTGCGTGCTGCCGTCCGTGTAGGTACCGGTGGCGGTGAACTGCTGCGTCGTCCCCAGAGGAATCGTAGGAATCACCGGCGTCACCGCAATCGAGACCAGTACGGCCGGATTGACGGTTAGAGTCGTGGAACCGATGATCAGTCCCGAGCTGGCCGTCACACTGCTGCTGCCTAACGCAACACTGGTCACCAGTCCTTGCCCGTTGACCGTGGCAATCGTGCCGTCCCCCGTGCTCCAGGTCGCTGTGTTCGTCAGATCCAGAGTGCTGCCGTCGCTGTAAGTCCCAGTGGCGGCTAACTGCTGCGTCGTCCCCAAAGCAAACGATGGATTGACGGGCGTAACTGCCATCGATACCAGCACTGGCAGCCCCACACTGAGTGTCGCTGTCGCGCTGATCGTGCTGGAACTGGCCGTGATGCTGGCCGTGCCAACTCCGACTCCTGTGGCTGACCCACCGCTGCTGATCGTAGCCACTGTCGCCAGAGACGAACTCCAGTTCACTGTACTCGTCAGGTTCTGCGTGCTACCGTCGCTGTAAGTTCCTATCGCCGAGAACTGCTGGCTCATCCCTTTCGCAATCGAAGCGCTTCCCGGACTGATCGAAATCGAAGCCAAGACAGCGGGTGTCACCGTCAATGCCGCGGAGCCGTTGATCGCACCTGTGGAGGCCGTAATGTTCGTCTCTCCCTGGGCGATGCCCGTTGCCAGCCCACCACTGCTCACAGTTGCTATCGCCGTGACCGACGAACTCCAGCTGACACTGCTGGTCAGGTTCTGGGTGGTGCCGTTGCTATAGGTCCCGGTTGCCGCGAACTGCTGCGCTTCCCCTGCAGGGACGGAAGCCGTGGTGGGAGTCACTGCAATCGAAGTCAACACCGCCGCCGTAACCGTCAACGCCGCCGACCCACTGATCGTGCCCGAAGTCGCCGTCATCGTGGCCGTGCCCGGCGTCACGCTGGTAGCCAGCCCTACGCTGCTCACGGTTGCTATCGCCGTGGCCGACGAACTCCAGCTGACACCGCTGGTCAGGTTCTGGGTGGTGCCGTTGCTATAGGTCCCGGTTGCCGTGAACTGCTGCGCTTCGCCTGCAGGGACGGAAGCCGTGGCGGGAGTCACCGCAATCGAGGTCAATACCGCCGCCGTAACCGTCAACGCCGCCGACCCACTGATCGTGCCCGAAGCCGCCGTCATCCTGGCCGTGCCCGGCGTCAGAGTAGTGGCCACCCCAGTGTGGATTTTGATGGTTGCGACTGCGGTGTTCGACGACGTCCAACTCGCACTGCTGGTCAGGTTCTGGGTGGTGCCATTGCTATAGGTCCCGGTTGCCGTGAACTGCTGCGCTTCCCCTGCAGGGACGGAAGCCGTGGCGGGAGTCACCGCAATCGAGGTCAACACCGCCGCCGTAACCGTCAACGCCGCCGACCCACTGATCGTCCCTGAAATCGCCGTGATCGTCGCCGTCCCCGCCGTCAGCGTAGTGGCCACTCCTGTGTGGATTTTGATGGTTGCCACTGACGTATTCGACGACGTCCAACTCGCAGTGCTGGTCAGATTCTGCGTCGTGCCGTTGCTATAGGTCCCCATTGCCGTGAACTGCTGGGTGTAGCCGGCAGCAACGGAAGCCGTGGTGGGAGTCACTGCAATCGAAGTCAACACCGCCGCCGTAACCGTCAATATCGCCGACCCACTGATCGTGCCCGAAGTCGCCGTCATCGTGGCCGTACCCGGCGTCACGCTGGTAGCCAGCCCTACGCTGCTCACGGTTGCTATCGCCGTGGCCGACGAACTCCAGCTGACACCGCTGGTCAGGTTCTGGGTGGTGCCGTTGCTATAGGTCCCGGTTGCCGTGAACTGCTGCGCTTCCCCTGCAGGGACGGAAGCCGTGGCGGGAGTCACCGCAATCGAGGTCAACACCGCCGCCGTAACCGTCAACGCCGCCGACCCACTGATCGTCCCTGAAATCGCCGTGATCGTCGCCGTCCCCGCCGTCAGCGTAGTGGCCACTCCTGTGTGGATTTTGATGGTTGCCACTGACGTATTCGACGACGTCCAACTCGCAGTGCTGGTCAGATTCTGGGTTGTCCCATTGCTATACGTCCCCGTTGCCGTGAACTGCTGCGTGTAGCCGGCTGCCACCGACGCTGTACCAGGAGTCACCACAATCGAAGTCAACACCGCCGCCGTCACCGTCAACTTCGCCGACCCACTGATCGTCCCCGAGGTCGCCGTCATCGTGGCGGCGCCCGGTGCCACGCTGGTAGCCAGCCCGCTGCTGCTGACTGTTGCTGTGGACGTGGCCGAAGAGGTCCAGCTGGCACTGCTGGTCAGATTCTGTGTTGTGCCGTTGCTATAGGTCCCGGTTGCCGCGAACTGCTGGGTGTAGCCGGCAGCAACGGAAGCCGTGGCGGGAGTGACCGCAATCGAGGTCAACACTGCCGCCGTAACCGTCAACGTGGCGGAGCCACTGATCGTGCCCGAAGCCGCCGTGATCGTGGCCGTCCCCGCCGTCAGCGTAGTGGCCACTCCTGTGTGGATTTTGATGGTTGCCACTGACGTGTTCGACGACGTCCAACTCGCTGTGCTGGTCAGATTCTGCGTCGTGCCGTTGCTATAGGTCCCCATTGCCGTGAACTGCTGGGTATAGCCGGCAGCAACGGAAGCTGTGGTGGGAGTCACTACAATCGAAACCAGAGAAGGGGCGGTCCCGTTACCACTCAATGTCACCAGTTGCGGACTGGAAGTCCCGCTGTCGACGACCGTGAGAGTACCGGATCGAGTCCCCAGAACACTCGGCGAGAAAGTTATCGAGATCGTGCAACTGGCGGCCGGAGCCAGAGTGGCGGGGCTCACTGGGCAGTTATCGGTAGCCGCATAGTCAGACAAGCTAGTCGTAATACTGCCAATGGTAATCGCAGTGCCTTGGCCATTCTTCAAGGTCACGTTGTGGACGGAACTGCTTGTACCTTCAACCTGATTGCCGAATGAGATAGTGGTCGGGTTCACCGTTACATTCTGGGAGAATGCGGGCAGAACAGCGAACGCGACGAAGCAAACGAACAGCGACCAGCGATAGATTCCGATCACCAAAACCCCAATATTATTGGATAGACTTACCGACCCGGGCCCGTGTTCGAAAAGCTGGGGGAGTGTAGCGTGCGACGTCAAAAGAACCTAAACAATCATCACAGGCCGAGGCTTGGAATCCGCGACTAAAATTCGGCCTTGCTTCAAAACCGCTGGCATTGTAAACGAATGTCAACGGTTGATCCATCAAAAAATTACAATCGATAGTGATTGCCTTTGAATTCGGATCAGTCGGCCCGCTATGGCGAAACACAATCTTGTCGCTCTTGCTGAGTCTCCGACCGGATTTCTCATGGGAGGCGATTACACTAACGGCGATTACGCTAACTGAGAATGATGTGCTTGGGCAGCGTGTCCTTGCGCTGTTCTTCTCCGAGCCTCAAGTATCTATCGCTTGGCTGCTTCGATGAGCTTAGAACGGGTTGACCTGGGGAAAATGAATCTGGAATCTGCGACGAATCACAGGGCCGAACGAACTGTATACCATTTTGAAGTCAACCTCAAGACCAAAGAAGCCGTGGATTATCTGGTGCAATCGCTGGAGTCCGGGCAGAGTGCAGTCCTCACGCAGTATCTCGGGGCAATGGCCAAGTTCCGCAACTACAGCTTCGGCAACATTTCGATCTTGTGACTGTCCGCTAGGCACGCAGTCACATGCGAATCCAACCAGTCTGCTCGGGGGCCGGGGCAAAGTGACCACTTTGTTAACCGCAGAATCGCCTGGCGTTCGCCTTCAGACCCCGAATGGATGGCGAATCGAAACCGGACTGATTGCAAAGCTCTGATGTCGGGTTGTAGGGTGAAATTCTCTGGTAAGCTTTTGCTATCTGCAACCTACGGATATGTCGAGGCTTAGCGTGGCAAAACCGTACCGAAGGTTCGAATCGTGCTCTCTCCGCCACGCAGTCTAGGATGCAGAAAAATTCGGGCTGTATTCCTCGGAAAATCGCGAGAAATGGCCGCAATTCGGCACATTTTGCTGAAAAACGGGACTGGAGAAGGTGCCCCGCTGAACTCCCGAGGCGATGTTGTCGGCCTTTTTCTCTGATGGGCACATCAGCAGTCCGGTTTCAATAACTCCGCTGGGCGAATGCAATGCGATCATAAACCGATGATGCGGCGAAGTCCGGGCTCTACTTTTTGTTCCCGCTTTTGATTTTCATCTCAGGCCGTATTCACCGCGCACGCTCAAATCTGGTTTACCGCTGCCGAAGGAAGCGAGCCCAGGTCTCTTCGCGCCGTCAATCTGAACGGGAAACAGCGAATATTGCTGTCAAGTCCAATTGTGTTGCATTTCCAGGACATATCCAAAGATGGCGAGGTCTCGATCAACTCTGACACGCAGCGAGATCAGCAGGTCTTTGCCGATACACAAAGTGGGCAAGTCCGCGATTTCAGCTTCTTCCCCTTCGAAAATCTCGCAGCCATTTCGCGCGATAGCCGGATGTTCCTTCTGAATGCCTACGTCACCGGACCCAATTCCGATTACAACCTTTACACGCAGGCAACGGATGGCTCATCTCCCGCGCTGATCGGCCAGGGGGCAGGGTTGGCGCTCTCCTTTGACGGCAAATGGGCGCTTGCTCTTGACCCCATTCATCTGGATCATCTCAGGATCATTCCCACAGGCGTGGGCGAGAGTAGCTCGCTGAGCGCGCCCCCGGGCCTGAACTATAGCATCGGAACCTGGATGCCCGATGGCAAGCAGATTTTGGTGGTAGCGTCGGGTGCAGGACATACTCCTGTTACGTATCTGCAGGACATCGCTAGCGGTGCGGCACACCAGATTACCCACGAGGGGCACTATGCGGTCTTTTTCAACGACTGTCGCGGTGAGCGCCTCACCCGATGGCCAATATTTCCTGACCACCGATGGCGCAAATCATTACTGGATACAACCGATCGGTGGCGGAGAGCCGAGGGAAATCCAAGGCCTGGTCGAAGGCGATTTCCCCCTGGAGTGGCATAACGATTCGCAAAATATCTTTTTTGAGCGCCGCGGAAGCTTGGATGCGATTGATATCTACGATCTGAACCTCACCAACGGCCAGCAAAAGCTCTGGACACATTTCTCGCCGACGGACAAGACCGCAATGGTTACCATGCGTCACGCGCTCATTACACCCGACGGCGCCCACTCCCTCTACGCTGTCCAGCGAATCTACTCAACCCTGTTCGTCGCCAAAAATATCCGCTGAACGGAAGACGTGCCCCGGAACAAACCTTAAACGACGTGGTCCAGAAGTCGGCTTCGAGGAGATCATCCGTTGATCTCCGCGAAGCTCGTTTATGAGGACTCAACTCATCTCCTGTCGCTTGCCAAAAGCCGATAGCGCTCTATTACGGTCGTCGCTCTTTCACCACCTGTGCGTTCGTCTCCTTTTCGTCAGGTGGATTAGTTTCGGCGAGGGAGTCCCTTTGCCGAGGCCTGGGATCCAGGTGGTTCACGGAACGGTTCCACAGAAATGCGCTCGTAACACACTTCCAGCACGGTCAGGTGTTCTGTACCGCCCGGCAATTGAAGGACTACGCTGTCACCCGCTGCCGACTTCATCAACGCGCGCCCCAGAGGTGACACCCAACTGATGTGGTTGCGGTTGAGATCGATCTCGTCGGTGCCCACGATGCTCACCACTCGCTC
>Ga0302326_10003571_pt1 | contig 36478 bp, 31 predicted proteins | sample Palsa_T0_3_FD_202264 | JGI IMG/M metagenome (GOLD analysis project Ga0302326, IMG submission 202264) | Peat permafrost microbial communities from Stordalen Mire near Abisko, Sweden - Palsa_T0_3 | ecosystem: Environmental > Terrestrial > Soil > Palsa > Peat permafrost | place: Sweden: Abisko... | reverse complement strand
AAGGCGTCGCGGATCGGGTCGCTGGCCGGGGCGACGGCGATCGCGCCGCCGCGCTCGCGCAAGCGGCGCAGGCCGGTGACCAGGGCCGCGATCACCTCGTCGGGGAGGCGTTCACCGGTCAGGGCGATCGAGAGCCGCGGCGGGTTCGCGCCGCGAGCGAGGACGTCGTCGACGGCCGCGGCCACCCGGGCGGGGGCATCCACGTCGTCGGCGTTCAAATGGAGCAGGGCGTGTTGTTCGGAGGGCGTCATCATCAGTTTTTGCATCTATGCGTGTGAGTGCTTGCACGGATCATAACCGAAGGGGTGGATTCGTGCAAGTACCTGCTTGCAAATGGCCGCGGTGCGCGCCCCGGACCTGAGCGGCCTGGCCGCGGCGGCCGGCCTGCCGAACGCTCAAACCCACGTCTGGAGCCTCGAGCCCGCCGGCCCGGCCTGGGACGCCGACGACGGTCGCGAGCTCTATCCCGCCTCGCTGATCAAGCTTCCGCTCGCGGTGGCCGCCGGCGCGGCGATCGAGGAAGGGCGGCTGAGCTGGGACGAGGCGGTCACGATCGACGCGCGCAATGCGACCCTCAACGACGCGTCGTCGCCGATGGTTGCGGGCTACCGCGCGACCGTCGCCGAGCTGATCGCTTTCATGCTGCAGCGCTCCGACAACGTTGCGACCAACCAGCTCTACGACGTGCTCGATCGCGAGCGTGCCACGCTCGACGTTCGCCGGCTCGGGTTTGCCGGAACCGCCTTCCGCCGCAAGCTCTCGGGCAGCCTGCCGCTGATCGACGACCCGCAGGCGACCGGACGCAACGCCTTCCCCGCGCGCGAGGCGGCCGAGCTGCTCGTCGCCGTCGCGCGCGACCGGCTGCCGCAGTCCGTCCGCTTGCGCGAGATCTTGGCGACGTCGTGGTGGGACGTGAAGCTGTCGCGGGGGCTCGAGCCCGGCGACACGTTCGCGCACAAGACGGGCGATACCGACGAGGTGAGTCACGACGCCGGGATCGCGACGCTCGACGACGGATCGCGCTGGGTGATCGTCGTCTGTACCGACCTGCCCAGCAGCGACGAGGTCGATCTGCGCTTCGGGGCCTTCATGCGCGCCCTGCGGCCCCATCTCGCCGGTGCCGCATCCCCGTCGAATGACGGCGAAGGAGCGACTCGCGAACCTGCGAACGCGCCCCTTGACCCCTCAGCTACGGAGTAACGAATGAATCGAACCTCGGTGTGCGCGCTGGCGCTGTGCTCGATCGGCGCGATCGGCGCGATCGTTGCGTTTGCCGCGCCGTCCGGCGCGGCCTCGAAGGGCCCGGCCGCGGGCAAGACCGTCCACGTCGGCGTCATCGCCGACGTCACCGGCGGCGCCGGCGTGTACGGCACGCCGCAGAAGAACGCGTACGAGCTCGCCAACGACGACATCAAGGCGGGCCGGATCGACGCGGGCGGCGCGAACCTGACCTTCGACGTTCAGGATGCGGCCAGTGACGGAGCGCAGGTCGTCAACCTGATGCAAAAGTTCATGACCGACGGCTCGACGCCGCTGGTGCTCGGTCCGACGCTGTCGGGTGAGGCGTTCAAGGCGTTTCCCATCGCGGCGCGGGCGAGTTTCCCAGTCATGGGCACGTCGACCACCGCCGAAGGCGTCACCGCGATCGGTCCATCGGTCTTTCGCGATTCGCTGGCGGAGTCGCAGGTGATCCCGACGACCGTCAAGCGCACCCACGACAAGTGGCACTACAAGACGGCGGCGGTCATCTTCGGCGACGACAACGCGTTCACCAAGACCGACGGCGACATCTTCACGCGCGAGCTCAAGGCCGCCGGCGTCGACGTCGTCGACACGGAGACGTTCCACATCAAGGACACCGATTTTCAACCCGCGCTGACCCGCATCGAGTCGAAGCATCCCGACGTCATCGCGATCGGCGCGCTCTTCCCCGAGGCCACCAAGATCATTCAGCAGGCCGGCAAGCTGGGCATCAAGGCGCACATGATCGGCGGGAACGGTCTCAACGCGCCCGACATGTACAGCGTCGCCGGACCGAGCGCCCAAGGCACCGTCGTCGGCGCCGCCTGGTACTCCGGCGCCAAGTACCCGTCGAATCTCGCGTTCGTCAAGAGCTACACGGCCAAGTACGGCAAAGGCCCCGACCAGTTCGCGGCGCAGTCGTACGCCGCGGCGCAGATCGTCGCGGACCTCGTCGCGCACGGGGCGACGACCAAGGACGAGATGCTCTCGGGGCTGCGCAACGTGCGCGTCATCCAAACGGTGCTCGGCCCGATCGGCTTCGACCCCAACCGCGACGTGAAGTCGTCGCCGGTGATCCTGTCGATCGTGAAGGACGGCTTCACGTACTTCCACTAGCAGCCGGTTAGCGAAGGGCGCGCCGATGGTCGCACAGCAGCTCCTCAACGGGCTCTTCCTGGGCGCCGTCTACGCGCTGTTCGCGGTCGGTTACACGCTGGTGTTCGGCGTGCTCGACATCCTCAACCTCGCGCACGCGGCGATCTTCACCGCGTCGGCATTCGTCGCGTTCTCGCTGGCCGCGGCCGGCGTGCCGCTGCCGCTCGCCTTTCTCGGCGCGGCCGCGGTCGGCGGCATCCTCGGCATCTTGCTCGACCGGGTCGCGTTCGCGCCGCTGCGGCGCCGCAACGCGGGAACGCTCGTCCCGCTGATCTCGTCGATCGGCGTCGCGATCATCATCGGCGCCGTTCTGCGCGGCATCTACGGCGTCGACGAGAAGCACTTCACCACCGGCGGTCTCGACACGGCGCCCGCGATCCATCTCGGCCCGGTCACGTTCACCGCCGTCGAGCTGACGATCTTCGTCGCCGCCGTCGCGCTGATGGTCGTGCTGAGCTGGGTGCTGCGCGCGACGACGCTCGGGCGTCGCATCCGCGCGGTCGCAGCGGACCGCATCGCGGCGGCGCTGCTGGGCGTCGATCTCGAGCGCACGATCGCCGCCACGTTCTTCATCGCGTCGTCGCTGGGCGGGGCTGCCGGCGTGCTGACCGGCCTCGAGTACAACAGCGTCACGCTCGACATGGGCAGTCCGATCGAGCTCAAGGGCCTGGCGATCATCATCCTGGGCGGGATGGGCAGCGTCACCGGCGCGGTGATCGGCGGCTTCATCATCGGCGCGGTCGAGACGCTGTCGATCGCCGCCGGCCTGTCGGAGTGGCGCGACGCGATCACGTTCGGCGTCATGTTCGTGATCCTGGTTGCGCGTCCGAGCGGACTGTTCGGCAAGCGCGCGCTGCGCCAAGCCTGATCGCCCCATGAACGCGCTGGCCGATTTCTACGCGCGCCACTCGCAGCTGATCGATCAGATCGGGATCAACGCGGTGCTCGCGCTCTCGCTGTCGGTCTCGCTGCAAGCCGGCCAGCTCGCCCTCGCGCAGGCCGCGTTCATGGGGATCGCCGCCTACGTCTCCGCGATCCTCACGCTGAACTACCACTGGCCGACCGCGGCGACCATTCTCGTCGCCGTCATCGCCGCGGCGGTCGTCGGCGCGGCGCTGGCCTATCCGGTCCGGCGGCTGCGCGGCGTGTTCCTCGCCATCGCGACCATCGGCTTCGGCGAGATCGTGCGCGTCATCGCGAACAACCTCGGCGTCACCGGCGGCGCCGAAGGGATGAGCGGCCTGCCGCAAGACGCCAACACGCTCGCGATCTACGCCTCGCTCGCCGTCGTGGCGCTGGTGCTCTTCCTGCTCTCGCGCACCAAGTTCGCGCTGGCCGTCGCGTTGGTGCGCGAAGACGAGCACGCCGCGCGCGGTGTCGGCGTCGACGTCGGGACCGTGCGCACGCTCTCGCTCGCGCTCGGCGGCGCGATCGCCGGGCTGGCCGGCGCGCTCTACGCGCACTCGTCCGCGTTCATCACCCCCAACGACTTCGGCTTCGAGCGCATGGAGCAGATCCTGGTGTGGTGCGTGATCGGCGGCGTCACCAGCCCGGTCGGCGCCGTGCTCGGCGCGGCCGGCTTGTCGGTGCTGCCCGAGCTGATCCGCTTTCTGGCCGATTATCGCGAGATCACCAACGGCATCATCCTGCTGCTGGTGATCGTGTTCGTGCCCGGCGGCCTCGCTTCGCTCTGGCGCCGCGGCCCGGTCCGCGTGCGCGTCTGACGGCGGCACGATGCTGACTCTCGAGAACGTCGGCGTGCGCTACGGCGGCGTCGACGCACTGCGCGACGTCTCGCTGGTGGTCGAACGCGGCCGCGTGCTGGGGCTGATCGGCCCGAACGGCGCCGGCAAGACGACGCTGGTCAACGCGACGACCGGGCTCGCGCCGCTCGCGTCGGGCTCGGTGCGGCTGGACGACCTTCGCATCGACGGGCTGCCCGCGCACCGCATCGCGCGCGCCGGCGTCGCGCGGACGTATCAGAACATCCGCCTGTTCGGCGCGCTCGACGTGCACGCCAACCTCGCCGCCGGCGCCTTCGCTCGACCGCAGCGGCTGCACGACGACGAGATCCGTTCGCTGCTGGAACGCGCCGGCATCGCGAACGTCGATCCGGCCGCGCAAGCCAGCTCGCTGGCCTACGGCGATCAACGCCGGCTCGAGATCGCCCGCGCGCTCGCCGCCGCGCCGTCGGTGCTGATGCTCGACGAGCCGGCGGCCGGGATGAATCCTTCCGAAACCGTTCGGCTGGTGGACACCTTCCGCGCGATCGCGGCGAGCGGTATCGCGGTCTTGCTGATCGAGCACGACATGACGCTCGTTCGCGCCGCCTGCGACGCGGTCGTCGTGCTGAACTTCGGCGAGGTGATCGCGCGCGGAACGCCGTCCGATGTCGCGCGCGATCCGGTCGTCGTCGAAGCGTATCTCGGCACCGGCGCGGAGGCGCTGGCGTGAACGACCTGCTGTCGATCGACGCGCTGCGCGCCGGCTACGGCAACATCGAAGTGCTGCACGAGGTCTCGCTCGCGCTGCGCGAGGGCACGCTGTGCGCGATCGTCGGCGCGAACGGTGCCGGCAAGACGACGCTGCTGATGGCGCTCGCCGGGATCTTGCCCGTCCGCGGCGGCCACGTTCGCTTCGACGGCGCCGACATCACGCGGATCTCGTCGCACGAGCGCGTGCGCCGCGGGCTCGTGCTCGTCCCCGAAGGACGCCGCATGCTGGCCGGCATGACGGTCGAAGAGAACCTGCAAGTCGCCGCCGGCGCGGGCGGCGCCGAAGGCTTCGCGCGCATCCCCGGACTCCTCGACCGCTTTCCGATCCTGCGCACGCGCCGCAACGTCGCCGCCGGTTCGCTCTCCGGCGGCGAGCAGCAGATGCTCGCCATCGCGCGCGCGCTCGCGATCGGACCCCAAGCGCTGCTGCTCGACGAACCGTCGATGGGTCTCGCGCCCAAGCTCGTCGACGAGATCTTCGCGATCGTCGCCGCCGAGCGCAGCCGCGGCACCTCGATCCTGCTGGTCGAACAGAACGCGCGCCGCGCGCTCGCGCTGGCCGACCACGCCTACGTCATGGAACGCGGCCGCATCGTGCTCGAAGGCACCGGCGCCGAGCTCGCCACCCATCGCGACGTCGTCGCCGCCTACCTCGGCGGCTGAAGCGTTCCATCGAACACCCCTTGCCGAGAACGATTCGTGGCTGCGGTGGATAGCCGTGGGAAGCGGTGGATAATCGAGATTTCTTGTGGACTGTGGCTGTCGGCCGCTTGCGCTCGCCGCTGCGCGGGCGTATCATTCGCGCACGCTGGAGGAAACGAAAGCGGGGCGAGCGGCGAGATGCTCGCCGGCGCAGACACCGTGGCGAGGCGAGAGCCGACCGTGACGGCAACGAAACGCCGAGTCGAAGTTCGACGCCGTCCTGGCGATGAATAATCGCGAGAACACGCGCAGATCGAATCTCGTGCCGCGGCTCTGAGGCAATCGTCTCGGGGCCGCGTTGCTTTGCATCGTGGTTGGGCGGTGATGGTGACGTGCTGCGTCGGGGCGCTCCCTGCGCGCAATCCTGCGCTTCGGTCGCTCGGTGCGGACTCGCTCCCGCCCATCCGGGGCTTTGCTCGCCCGCAACGCCCCGCCGCAGCACGTCACCATCACCGCCCCGGCACGATTGGTGAGCGCGCGGCCCTAGGACGATGGCGGCTCTTGCCGCGGCACTTCGTGGGGTCGCCAGGATGGTGGCAGGGGTCGACGGTGGTGATGTGCTGCAGCAGGGCGTTTCGCAGCGAGCGGAGCCTGGAAGGCGGGAGCGAGCGGAGAACCGAGTGAGCGGAAGCGCAGGATGCGCTGCAGCGAACGTCCCGGCTGCAGCACATCACCACCGTCGACCCCAAGAGACGACGTGTGCATTGCGGGGATTTGCTGTGAGTCTTCGTGGAGATCTCAAGTTTCTTGTGGACAAAGGCTGATTTGAGGTTTTGGCCTCTTGCGCGTTGCATTTGCGTGCACGTATGATGCGTTCACGTCGGAGGCAACGACGACGGGCGAGCGACGAGAAGCTCGCCGGCGCAGAAACGATGGAGAGCGGCGCAAGCTGAGCTGCATTTGAACGAAACGCCGATTCGAAGTTCGACGCCGTTCTGGCCGGTGCAAATCGGCGAGGACACGCGCAGATCGATTCTCGTGCTGATCGAGGCCGGCCGGGGAAACCCGGACGGCCTTGTCGCATTCTCGGGCGCGATCGCGCAGCGCTCAGGTCAATCGAATGCGATGGTCGGCGAGATAGCGTTCCAGGTTCGCGACGTTTTTGGTACCGTCGGCGAAGCCGCCGTATCCGTGCGGACGGACGATTTCGGTGGCATTAACCACGGCGTACCGGCTTTTCGGCGAGCAGGCCCACAATCGCTGCGCCGGATCAAGCTAGCCTGTGGATTGCGTGGATTGTTGGGGAACGCCGTGGAGAACGAAAGTTTCTTGTGGACAAGCGGCCGTTGGCGTCCTTGGCCTATTGCACGTTGCGAGACCGACCCCGTATGATGCGTTCACGTCGGTGGCAACGTCGACGGGCGAGCTACGAGAAGCTCGCGACGCAGGTGCGAAGGTTCGAGCGGCGCAAGCCGAGCGGGCAGACGAGGAAGCGTTCATACGAAGTTCGACGACGTAATGGCCATCGCAAGGTGGCGAGGACGCTCGCAGATCGGATTCTCGTGCTGACCAAAGCCGGACAGGGAAACTTGGACGGCTTTGTCGCGTTCTGCGCTTTCGCGCGCGCGTTCGTGTTCCGGCTGTCGTTCGCGCTGGTGGTCGTCGCGCAGCGGCGGTGCCCTGTGGAATGCGCGATTTGCGGCGAAACGCCGTGGATAGCGCAACTTTCTTGTGGATGCTCGGCGCAGGGGTATTGCAAGCGCAAAAGACTCGCCGCTATGATGCGGGCACGTCGACTCCAGGTCGACTGCGAGCAGCGAGAAGCTCGCCGGAACGGATCGGATCACCGAAGGCGCCAGCCCCACGGATACGACACCGCCGAGACGACATTCGTCGCCCTCCTGGCCGCCCGATCGGCGAGGACACGCGCAGATCGATTCTCGTGCATCACGAAGCCGCTCGGCATCTCGCCGGCGGCTTCGTTGCTGCGTTCGCTACCGCAGGTAGCGGCGGATCGGTCCTGAGCTCGTCGAAGGGCCGAACGCGAGTGTGGCTCGGTCCGTTAGGACCGAACACACACCTAATTTCCGTTCCAGGCGGTGAAGGGGGCGGGCTTGGCGTACGGCGGCCCGACTTCGATCGTCACGTCGAGGTGCTCGGTGAGCTCGATGTTGCGCGGGTTGCCGGCGTACGACTGCCCGTCGACCCACACTGCGACGTGTTCGCCGGGTTTCGGCTTCGCGCCGGCAACGTTGCTCTTGCTCAGCGGCTGGCCCCAGATGTCGAATAAGTTGCCGAGCGTGAACGTCTTGTAGTTCGGCGACTCGACGTGCACGATGCCGTCGGGCGTGTGCGTGTGCAGCCAGTAGAAGCACTGACCGACGATCGGCCGGCCGACGTCGTCGGGGATCGTCACCGGTTTGCCGTGATCGAAGATCGCGACGTGCTGATGGATGTGCAGCACCGAGCCTTCCATCTGCTCGCAGTGAATGCCGTCCACGGGCTGACCGGCGGGGACGGCGGCCTGCGCCCCGGCCGGCAGAATCAGCGCGAGGACGGCGGCCAGCGCGAGCGCACATTGCTTCGAGCGGTTCATGTCGCTGATCTTAACGCGTCTCCGAGGCGTCGCGTTCCTGCTCGCCGTAGCGCTCCGCCAGCCGGCGCGCGATCTCGGCGGCGGCGCGCCGCGCGAGATCGGGGGCGAGGACTTCCGCCTCGCCGCCCCAGCCCAGCGAGAACCGAACGATCTCGAGCGGGTCGGCGACGCGGTAGGTGATGTCGACGCCGCCGTCGTCGCGGCGCACGACGCGCCGGTCGCGTGCGACGGTCGACGCGGCAACCGCCGCCTTCGCGACGATCGGCGAGAACCGGACGGTCACCTCGTCGAGCGTCGCGCCGTGAACGACACCGCTGACCGAATTGGCACCGTACGTGTCGAGGTTGAAATCGGCCGGCTTCTCGAACGTTTGCGGGCTGACCGCGACGTCGAGCACGTTGTCGACCGCGAAGACGCGCATGTCGTTGCGGGTGTGGTCGTAGCCGACCAGGTAGACCCGGCCGTTGGAGACGATGAAGCCGTACGGATCCATCCGGCGCTGCGTTCGCACGCCGTTCTTGTCGGTGTAGTTGAACTGCACGCGCCGGTGCTCGCGCTCGGCGCCCTGGAGCTGCTCGAAGACGCGCTCGACCGCCGCATCCATCGAGACCGCCTCGAAACGGATGGCCAGCGACGAGCTGTTGACCGCGACCTCGGCGCGCCGATCGCTCGAGCGCAGCAGCTTCTCCGTCGTCTCCTCGATCGCGGCCGCGAAGGTACCGCCCAGCGACGACCCCAGCCGCTTGAGCGTGACCAGGCCGAGCAGCTCGCGGTGCGAGAGGTTGAGCCGGCGCAGGCTGTACCCCTCGGCGAACCGGTAGCGCCCGGTGGGGCGGTCGAAGAACCACGGAAAGCCGGCGTCGGAGAGCACGCTGAGATAGCGCCGCAAGGTCCGCGTGCTCGGCGGCTTCTCGTCCCCGATCTCGCCTTTGAGCTCTTCGAAGGTGAACCGGCCCTCGTCGATCGCGCTCAGCAGACGGACGAGAAGGACGACTTTGGGCTCGGGCCGTTCTTCCGCCACGTCCCTGGTCTTCGTCGTCTCCGCACAACGTCCGTGCGCTGCTTGTAGGGCACCTCGGAAGCGTGAAGAAACGGTCCCGAAAAGCTGCCAGCAATAATTAACGTAAGGAGCACCATGGCCGACCAACGCCCCGACACCTCTGTCGACCGGAAAGAGTTCATTCGCCGAACCGGCGCGCTCGGGATCGCCGGCGCCGCGGTGCTCGGTTTCCCGCTGCTCGAGTCGCGCCCGGCGGGCGCCGCCCCGCTCGTCCCGCCCCGCGACGTGATCGCGGCCGGCGGCGGGGCCACCGTCAAGATCGGCCACATCGACAGCTTCTCGGGCGTGTACGCTGCCGCGGCCGCGTCACAGCAGCACGGCATGGAAATCGGCGTCGCCGAGGCGATGAGAAAGAACAACCGCATCAAATACGAGATCGTCAAGGGCGACGATGCGAGCGTCCCGGCAACGGGCTCGACCGAGACGAAACGTCTGATCTCGCAGGAGAAAGTCGACGTCCTGACCGGTGGACTGAGCTCGGCGGTCGGGCTGGCCGTCTCGGCGATATGCGAGGATGCCGGCGTCTTCTTCATGGCGATCGGGACCCACGACACCAACATCACCGGCCCGAAGGCCAACAAAGTCACGTTCCGGCAAACGTGTTCGAACGCGATGCTCGCGAACGCGGTCGGGCCCGAACTGCTCAAGCACGGTAAGAAGTGGTATTTCCTGGTCGCCAACTACGCGTTCGGCACCGACGCGCACGATCGCTTCAAGAAGATCCTGCTCGCGCAGGGCGGCGCGGAGATCGGCGCGGACCTGCATCCGCTCGGTCAAACCGACTACTCGTCGTACCTGACCAAGGCGCGCAACAGCGACGCGAACGTGCTGGTCTTCTGCAACTACGGCCCGGACTGCCAGAACGCCACCAAAGCCGCGGTGCAGCTCGGGCTCAACAAGAAGATGCAGTTCGGCGGGATCCTGTGCGGCAACGACGTCGCGGTCGGCATGCCGGTCGACGACATCGTCGGTTCGATCTGGGGCTACGTCTGGGGGCCGGAGTCGGGCGGCGACGCGATGACGGTCTACAACAAGCTCAAGCCGGGCGTCGACGAAGTCGACTGGCGGCAGTACCTCGGTTACATGACGGCCCGCAACGTGATCGACCGGCTCGAGCACGTCGGCTCGACCGACACCGCGAAGCTCGTCGAGGCGTTCGAGAACTTCCACTACGACGCGGCCAAGAAGGCCGGCGCGTACTTCCGCGCCTGCGACCATCAAGCGATCCAGCAGACCTACGCCGGCGTCATCGTCGACAAGAGCAAGCGCCGCACGCCTAAAGAGTACTTCACCATCGGCGCGACGGTCGGCGGCGAGTACGCCGCGGAGTCGTGCTCCAACCCCGACAGCACGGCGGCCAGCAAGATCTTCGCCTCGGAGAAGATTTCGGCGCGCGACGGTTACACGGTCATCTCGCTGAAGTAGCCGGTTCCGCCGGCCGGGCGGGCGCGAGAAGCGCCTACTCGGCCGGCCGGCAACCCTTCTTCTTAAAGTATTAGTTGACAGTCGGGCGGCGGCGTGCGAGAATCGGAATATGCCCCGCAAGAAGTCGCCGACCCTTACAGAGGCGGAGTATCGCCTCATGCAGGTTCTTTGGGACCGCGGCGAGTCCAGCGTGGCCGACGTGGTCGAAGCGATCGGCGACCCGCCGCTCGCTTACAACACCGTCCTCACGACGCTGCGCATCCTCGAGCAGAAGGCGTACGTGAAGCACAAAGCGGCCGGACGTGCCTTCATCTACCGCGCGGTCGTAGCGCGCGACGAGGCGCAGCGCAGCGTCGTCACCCACGTGCTGTCGCGCTTCTTCGACGGCTCGCCCCGCGAGCTGGTGCTGAACCTGCTCGAGTCCGAGGCGGTCGACGAGAAGGAGCTCGACCGCTTGCGGGAGCTCCTGGACAAGGCCAAAGGGCAGCAGTAATGCTCGAGGCGATCGTCGGCGTCGCGCTGCGCGCGATTCTGGCCAGCGTCCTGTTCGGTGCCGTTCTGTCGGGGATGGTGCTGATCGTGACGCGCCGGCTGGTGCTCACCGCCGCGACGCGGCACGCGCTGTGGACGACCGCCATGATCGCGACGGCGGCGATGCCGTTGGCGGGCGTCGCGGTCTCGCTCGCCCGCGCGACGCCGGCCCACGCGCCTGCGGCAGCCGGCGGTCCCGCGACCGCGGGCGCGCCGGCGGTGCAGGTCGCGAACCGATCGGGCCGCGCTCTTTCGGCCGGTACGACGTCGGCAGGCGACGCGCTGCCGGAGGCGGCCAATCGTCGCGCGAAAGCCGGCACGCTCCCGCCGCCGGTCGATGCGACTGCCGTGCAGTCGGTTCCGGGCGCGCTCGCCGCGTGGTCGCCGCGCGTGACGCGCGCGCTGGCCCTCGGCGTCGTGGCGATCTGGTCGCTGGGCGCGCTGATCGGCATGATCGGCCTCGCCTTCAGCGTCGTGCGCATTCGGGGCCTCAAGCGCCGGTCGAGCCCGCTCGACGGCGCGCTGGCCGACCAGCTGCCGTGGCTGACGGCGTCCGGACCGGGTCGCGAGATCTACCTGCGCCTGTCGTACGAGATCGAGACGCCGGTGGCGATCGGCTTCGGGCGCCCGGTCATCCTGATCCCGACCGAGCTCACCGGTGACGGCGGTCTGGCCGCGCTCGAACCGCTCGTCCTCCACGAGCACGCGCACTTGCGGCGCTACGACGACTGGACGAATCTGGTGCAGCGCACGATCGAGCGCATGTTCTGGTTCAACCCGATCGTCTGGCTCGTCGGCCGCCGCATCGCGCTCGAGCGCGAGATCGCCTCGGACGACGCGGTCGTCGAAAAGACCGGCCGAGCGCACGAATACGCGACCTCGCTGTGGCGTTTGGCGCGCGAGATGCGGATGCCCGAACATGCCGTCGTCGCCCCCGGCGCGCTGCTGACCCGCAAACAGATCGCGGTGCGCATCGAGGAGCTGCTCGCCGCTGACCGCAACCGCCGCCATCCCTCGCCGGCCGTCGCCTTCGCCACGGCGCTGGCGGGAATCGTCGCGGTGGCGTTCGTCGCGACCAGCGCGCCGGCCGTCGAGCTTCCGGCCAAGCCCGACGCCGTCGCCGCGACGCAGACGTCGACGAAGCCGCAACGTGCGGCGCAGTTCCCCGAGCGTGTCGCCCGGCACGACGCCGGCGTTCCGGCGCCCTCGCGCGTCGCGAAACAGCCCGTGAAGGTTGCCGTCGCCAAGAAGCCGTCGGCCCCCGCCGCGAAGCCCGCTCCTGCGTCGACGCGGACGGTGTACGTGTACGTCCCCGTGCCATCGAAGGTAGGTGCCGCGAAAACCGCGGCGTCGAGCCGCGTCGCGATGGCATCGCAGCGCCGCTCGGTCGCCCGGAGCGGCGACGGCGACGACTCCGACGACGACGACTCATCCGATGTCGCGCCGCCGGCTCCGCAACCTGCGCACGTCATACCCGTCACGCCCGTCACGCCCGTCGCGCCGGCAGCACCGCCCGCACCGGCAGCGATTCGCGCTGTGGCCAAGAGCGCGGCCGCCGCATCCGCCGCGGGCAAGAGCGCGGCCGCCGCGGCTGCGTTCGGATCGGCGCTCGGGGAAGAGATCGGCGGTGCCGTCGGTCGCTCGCTGTCGCGCCTGCCGCGCGAGCTCGCGCAAGTCGACGAAGACGATGTCAAGGGCGCACATCACCTCCCGTCCGGTACGAAGCTGACGCGCGACCTGCTCGCCGCGTGCAACGGCTGCGCGCTGCGCAACGCCAACCTGCGCGGCATGGACCTGCACGGCATCACCCTGCGGGGCGACGATCTCAGTGGCGCGGATCTGCGCGGTACGAACCTGGCCGGCGCAACGCTGACCGGGGTCTCGTTGCGCGATGCGAATCTGTCCAACGCCGACCTGCGCGGCGCGCGTCTGAACGGTGTCGAGCTGCGCGGCGCCGCGCTGACCGGCGCGCGGCTGAACGACCTGAGCCTGGTCGGCATCTCGCTGCGCGGTCAGGGCGTCACCGGCGTCTCGCTGCGCGAGCTGCTGCTGCACTGCACGGGCTGCGATCTCTCGCACATGGATCTGCACGGACAGGATCTGCACGGCGTCACCCTGACCGGTGCGGACTTCAGCCGTTCCAACCTGCGCGCTGCCAACCTGAGCGGCGCGCATCTCATGGGTGTCGATTTGTCCTTCGCGGACTTGTCGGGCGCCGACCTGAGCAACGCGCAGCTCGACGGTTGCGATCTGCGCGGCGTGGCGCTGCGCGACGCGAACACGACCGGAATGACGATGCACGGAACCTCGCTGGACGGCTGACCCACCGTGCTTTTTTCTTGCCGTTCACTCTTATTTCGATAGTTCACATGAGGAGACCAGCCGTGATTCGATACCTCGTCGCTGCCGCCGCGCTGCTGCTGATCGGCTTGCCGCCGGCCCCCGTGCGCGCCGACGACGATCTCACCCGCAAGCTCATCGACGCGTGCGTCGGTTGCCGGCTGCCGAAGGACCTCCATGGCCGCGACCTGCACGGCCTGCATTTCGTCGGCGCCGACCTGCGCGACGCCGACCTCACGCACGCGAACCTCAACGCGGCGGAGTTCACCGGCGCCAACCTCGACGGGACGCGCTTCGACGACGCCGACCTGCGCAACGCGCAGCTCGTCGGCGTGCGGCTGCGGCACACGTCCTTCGCGCGCGCCAATCTTGCGGGCGCGAAGTTCGTCGGCGTCCGGCTGGACCCCGACGACGCCAACAGTCCGCTGGGGCTCACGATCATTCGCGACTGCACCGGCTGCGCGCTCGAAGGGATCGATCTCCACGACGCCGATCTGCGCGGCATCAAGGTCGTCGGCGCGAACCTCCGCGACGCCAAGCTCGCGGGCGCGCGGCTCAACGATGCGAACCTGGTCGGTGCGAACGCGCGAGACGCCGACCTGTCGCGCGCCGATCTGCGCGGCGCGGAGCTGGTCGCGACGAAGCTCAGCGGCGCTCGGCTCGCCGGCGCGACGGTCGGCGACGCGATACTATGCGCCGACAACCGCGGCTCCGCCAGCTGGCCGCGCACCGCGTGCGCCGATCTGCGCGGCGTCGACCTACACGGCGTCGACCTGCGCGCCGCACGGCACTGCACCGACGACGAATCGTCGGGCGCGCGCGACTGCCGAGCCGTGACCCGCGCCGAGCTCACCGACATCGCGCACGCCGACCTCACCGGCGCCCTCGCCCCTGGCTGATAAGGAGACACCCATGCTTCGAATGCTCATCTTCACCGTCGCGGCGCTCGTTCTGGCCGTGCCCGCCGCCCCGGCCGCCGCGCAGGACGACCTGACGCGTCAGCTCATCAACGCATGCGTCGGTTGCCGGTTCCCCAAAGATCTCCACGGGCGCGACCTGCACGGCTTGCGTTTCGTCGGCGCGGATCTGCGCGGCGTCGACTTCTCGCGCGCGAACCTCAACGGTGCGACGTTCACCGGCTGCGATCTCGACAACGCTCGGTTCGACGACGCCGATCTGCGCAACGCCAAGTTCATCGGGGTGCAGCTGTCGGGGACGTCGTTCGCGCGCGCCAAGCTCGACGGCATCTCGCTGCGCGGCGTGGACTTCGGGCCGGGCGGTTCCGAGTCGGCCCGGATTCCGCGACGGCTGCGCGACCTGGCCGAGTTCCCGCCGGTGATTCCGCCGGAGCTCGAACGCAAGCTGCGCGAGCTCGAGCTGCATCCGCCGGTGATCCCGCCGATGCCGCCGATGCCGCCGATGCCCGCTGCTCCGCCCGCCGCGCCGCCGGCACCGGTCGCACCACCGGCACCGCCGGCGCGGTGAGCGCCGCGCGACGGCTCAGTCGCGCGGCAGCTGTGCGTACTGTGACTCGGGATAGGTAGCGCCGAGCCAATCCAGCATGTCGTTGCGGCGCACGCGCGCCTCGTCCATGTCGAGCTTGCCGTAGAGTTGCGCGAGGCTGTAAGCGTAGCGCGGGATCCAAGGATCGCGCGGAAAGTGCGCGTGCCAGTCGCGCAGCGCATCTTCGACCAGCACCGCCTTGTCGAAGACGTGCTCGGCGTCTTCGGGATGGGCGTCGGCGCGCGCGGAGAGATCGTTGATCGAGTTCCGCACGCCCAGAATGCTCATCTTCAGGCGCCCGAAATATCGGTCGGCCGGAGCGAGGTTCGAGAAATCGGCGACGGCCGGCGCTGCGCAAGCAAAACCCAGCAGCAACGCCAAGAGAATCCTTCTCATGGTGCACTTCCTTGTCGGGCGTCAGTTCCGAGGCAGCTCGCAACGCGAAACGCGGAGCCGCATATGCGGCTGCCTCGCCATCAGATTACCGTACGCGCGAGCGTGAATGCACGCGTTTCGCGCGATCTGTGACGGCGCTTACTGGGCCGCTTTACGTACTACTCCGGGTCGCTGAACAAGAAGGCCAGATCGTCGCGCGTGAGCGTCTTGGCCACCGCGCTGTCGGCTTTGACGACCGCCCGCGAGAGCGCCGACTTGCGCTCGGCCAACGCCCGAATCTTCTCCTCGACGCTGCCGACGGTCACCATCCGGTACGCCGTGACGGGCCGGGTCTGACCGATGCGGTGCGTCCGGTCGATGGCCTGCCGCTCGACCGCGGGGTTCCACCACGGATCGTACAGGATGACGTAGCTCGCCGCCGTGAGCGTCAAGCCGACGCCGCCCGCCTTGAGCGAGCACAAGAACACCGGCGGCCCGTTGTCGCCCATGAACCGCTCCACCTCGATCTGCCGGTCGCGATCCTTGGTCGAACCGTCCAGGTAGCCGTACGGCAAGTCGCGCCGGTCGAACGCGGTGCGCATGATGCGCAGCATAGACGCGAACGCGCTGAACACGAGCACCTTGTGGCCGCCGTCGAGCACCTCGTCGACGGTCTCCATGAAGGCGTCGAACTTCCCGCTGGCGTCGGGATCGTCGAGATACTCCGGCGAGAGCAGCCCGGGATGCGCGCACACCTGGCGCAGGCGCGTAAGCGCCGCCAGCACGTGCACCGTCGTCGACTCGGCACCGTCCTCGTCGTACTTCGCGAGCACGTCGCGCCGCGCGGCTTCGGCGATCCCGCGGTAGATGCGGCGCTGCAGCGCGGTCAGCTCGCACTCGATCACCGCTTCGGTTCGCTCCGGCAGCTCTTTGGCGACGTCTTCCTTCGTGCGCCGCAACAGGAACGGCTCGAGCCGCGAACGCAGCACCGCGGCCGCGCCTTCGTCGCCGTCGGCGATCGGCAGCTCGAAGCGCCGGCGGAACGACGTTTCCGACCCCAGCAGCCCAGGCTCGACGAAGCCGAAGATCGCCCATAGGTCGCGCAGCGAGTTCTCGACCGGCGTACCGGTGAGCGCGAGCCGATGATCGGCCTGCAGCCCGCGCACGACCTTGGCGATCTGCGAAGCGGGGTTCTTGGCGTTCTGCGCCTCGTCGAGCACCAGCGTCCGAAAGCGAAACCGTTCGAGCTGATGCGCATCGAGCCGCGCCAGCGCATACGACGTCACCACCACGTCGTAGTCGTGGATCGTGTCGTACTTCGCCGCCCTATCGCTGCCCGACTGAAGCCGCAGCGTGCGCAGACTCGGCGCGAACTTCTTGATCTCGTTCTCCCACGTATGCGTCACCGACGTCGGAGCAATCACAAGAACCGGCGACGCACCTTCCGTCTCCTTACGCCGCTGCACGTGCGCGATGACCTGAACGGTATTGTGCGTGACGATGAAGTCGTCAGTAATATAAAGGTGATCTGGAGCATCGACCGAGATGCATTGCATCTCCCGGGGCTCAAGCGGAATGACATCGACGATGGCGCGGCAAGGCGGATATTTTGGCCGCCGACGATATCGCTCAGCTTTTCGGTCGAGGCGAAACGGATTGAACTGCTCTGGAAGTGCAATGGTAACGCGCCAAGCCGGCTTTCCGATACGATCCTCGCCTTTGTGCCGATACTTCGGGGCAACCTTGAGATTCTGTCGAGCCGTACCACCGAGCGAGCGCACTAGGAACGTTACATCATGCATCAATTGCTCTGATGAGGAATAGTACTCGACGTGACCGCGAGCGTCCACGTACCCATCTGTATCCATGAGACCTTGGAGGAGGCCGAGTCGCTGCGATACATCTGCGAGCAGATAGTTGGTCGGAATGAATTTTCTTGTCGACGTTCGGCCGGAGAGTCCACAGTCATCGAGAAAGGCGCGAACCGGATTGCGACCGCCAAGTTTCCAGTTGACGCGCTCCCTCATTCGAATGCGATACCCGTAACGGCGGGTCTCAACGATCTCCGTCCCGGTAGGGGCAAGTCGGCGGCATTCCTCAATCAGTTCTTCGTCGGCGCTCGTCAGGTTGAGATTGTGGCGTGTCGAGAACCCGCCATCGCCGATCAAGCAGCCGAGGAAGTACGGATCGAGCGGCAAGGCCTGCGGAATGCCAAAGCGCATCGGTGCCGCTACCGGGATATAGTGGCGAGCATTCCCCGCCGCGTCTCGCAGGCGAGTTCTGATCTCCGACAACGTGAGCGCCCGAGGCAGATTACCACGCTTTTTTCTGACAGCCGAGTTCACCAGCCAGAGGTGATCGTCCGAGCACACGGTCGAGGCAGCGTCGCTGAATATGACGCGAAATGCAGGCAGAACACCTTGCGGAAAGACACCGGTAACGCGAGACACACCGCCGGCGGCATTCATGACGCTGTCGCCGACGCGCAAATCTCCAAAGCGCTTCCAACCGGTCGGCGTAAGAATTAAGCAAGCAGTCGATTGCGCTTTGCCCACGCCCATGTCGTCTGCCAATATCCCACCGAAGCGGAACGACGACAAGTACGACAAGAAATCTAGACCGCGCCGCTGATACTCGCGCAGCACGTCCTTGAGTTCGTCGGGCGGCTCGACCGGTTCGATGCCTTCGAAATTGCGAAGACGATCGCGCACTCGTTCTACTTCTTCGGGTAACGCGACGTCGCCGAACGCTTCGTGCAATTCGTCGCGCATCGCGACGAGTGAGGCGAGACCGGTGCGGCGCCGGTCGGTCAGTTCCGAGAGCAGACTTTGGCGCGAGCGCAGGTCGGCGACGTCGACCAGCTTGCCGCGCACTTCGGCATAGCGGCCTTTGGAGCCGAGCAGCGAGCGGAGCTCTTCGCGGCTGAGCGGTTCGCCGCCGCCGACGAACACCGCGACGTCGAGCTCGAACCAGTCGCCGACGTCGGCCGCGCTGGCGGTCACGGAAACATCGACTGCCGAGCCGCCGACGAGCGACGCCAGCGACTCGTCGAGCCGCACTTCGAGGTCGTCCCACGCCGGCCAAGCGTCGCGCACGATCTCCGCCGCACGATCGGCGTCGTGCAGCGCGAAGCTGTCGGTACCGCGCGGCACGAAACCGAGCTCCAGGAAACGGCGCGCGAAGCCGCGCGCGATCTCGGGAGCCCAGCGCACGAAGCGGCCGCTGCTGGTCGTCACCGCGCCGTGCGCGCTGAACGGCGCGTACGCGCCGGTCGCGCGATCGACGAACGCCAGCCGGGCCAGCAGCGCGCCGTCGCGCCAGCCGGCGCGCACGACGAGCGCCGGCTGCTCGGCGTCGACCACTCCTAGATCGGCCCGCTCGGCGGCGGTCAGGAAGGGCGCGACGCGCGCGATCGAGCGCACCGACGGGACGGCGTCGTCGACCGGCGGCACGGCGGCGGCGCGGCGCGCCGCCGCAATGACCTTGCGCGGATCGAACGCGCCGTCGAGCAGATAGGCGGTGCCACCGGCGGCCAGCCACATCGGAGGCCCGTCGACGACGACCGCGCCGCCGGCCTCGATGCGCGCGCCGTCGGACGACTCGAGGACCGGCACGAAACCGGCGCCGGCGCGCACCGCCCGCAGCCGCACGCCGCGCGAGTCGATCCCGAACGGCGCGAGCTCGGAGGGGTGCCGGTTCTCGCCCGGCGCGTCGTCGAAGCGCAGCCGCGGGTGGCGGGCCAGACGAAACAGCGCCCTCGCCAGCGCCTTGGCGGAGGATCGCGGGCCGAACGCTTCTTGCATCGCATCGTCGCGCAGCAGCGTGCGGTCGACCTCGTCCCAGTCGTCCGCCGGCGTCTGATCCATCATGGCCAGGATCGCGTCGGCGTCGCGGATCACGCCGCGCAGTCGCGGCGTGTCGAGGAAGAGCGTGCCGCTAAGCGTCCCGCCGGCCGCGGACAGAACCGGCCAGACGGCGCGGGCGCGCGCGCGGCTGCCGTCTTGCTCGGCGTCCGGGAGCCACGAGAGATCGTCCTCGGCGCCGTCGGCCGGCAGCAGCGGCAGCGCCGCCTCCTCGGCGGTGCGCACGACCTCAAGGGTCGCCACGACGTGCTCGCAGACCCCGCTGCCGCCGCAGGTGCAAACGGAGCGCAGCGCTTGCGGGCCCGTACCGGACGACCATTCGACGGCGGTCGCGACCGCGACGCGGTCCTTGACCGTCGCCTCGACGCGATTGGGCTCGACCGAGCGCAGCGCGACGCGCCCGCCCTCCACCAGGTCGAGCGCACCGCGCGTCAGGTCACGAGCGAACCACGTCCCGATCTGCGCCGGTAGGCGCGACCGCCACAGCGCGTAAGGGGTCAACCTACCTCAGATTCGCGGTCGTCCCTGAGCCTTGCCTGCCCTCTCAGACCTCTTGCACTTCGGGTTGTGACGGCGCCGGCGGCTCGACGTGTGGGATCTTCGAGAAGCGCAGCTTCTCGGGATTGTCCTGGTTGACTTCGGCGAGGATGCGGTCGCCGCTGCCGAAGTTGCCCTTGAGCATCTCCTCGGCCAGCTCGTCCTCGACCTCGCGCTGGATCGCGCGGCGCAGCGGACGCGCGCCGAACTGCGGGTCCCAACCCTTCTTGGCCAGCAGCTGCTTGGCGTCTTCGGTGACCTCGAGGTCCATGTCCTGAGCCTTGACCTCGCGGATGACCTTCTCGAGCTCGAGCCCGACGATCTCGGCGATCTGCTCGCGGCTGAGCTGGTGGAACACGACCGTCTCGTCGACGCGGTTGAGGAACTCGGGCCGGAACGCGTGCTTGACCTCGTCGAGCACTTTGTTCTTCATCCGCTCGTAGGCTTGCGTATCGGTGGTGCCCGCGTCTTTCTGCGAGCGGAAGCCGATCTCGGTCGTCGTCTGCATCCCGGTCGCGCCGACGTTCGAGGTCATGATGATGACGGTGTTCTTGAAGTCGACGACGCGGCCCTGAGAGTCGGTCAGGCGGCCGTCCTCGAGCACCTGCAGCAGCAGGTTGAAGACGTCCGGATGCGCCTTCTCGATCTCGTCGAGCAGCACGACCGAGTACGGACGGCGACGCACCGCTTCGGTGAGCTGACCGCCCTCTTCGTAGCCGACGTAGCCGGGAGGTGCACCAACCAGCCGCGAGACCGCGTACTTCTCCATGTACTCTGACATGTCGATGCGGATCATCGACTCGGCGTCGTCGAACATGAACTCGGCCAGCGAGCGCGCGACCTCGGTCTTGCCGACGCCGGTCGGCCCGAGGAAGATGAACGACCCGATCGGGCGCTTGGGATTCTTGAGCCCGGCGCGCGAGCGGCGAATCGCTCGAGTGACCGTTCCGATCGCCTGGTTCTGCCCGATGACGCGCTTGTGGAGCTGATCTTCCATCCCCAACAGCTTGGCGGTCTCGGCCTGCGCGAGCCGCGAGACCGGAATCTTCGTCCACGACGCGACGATGTGGGCGATGTCCTCCTCGGTGACCTTGAGCGTCTTGTCCTGCGCAGCGCGCTTGTCGGCCCACTCCGCTTCGAGGCGCTGCTTCTCGAGGCGCAGCTTCTCCTCACGGTCGCGGATCGCCGCCGCCTTCTCGAACTCTTGCGACTTGACGACCGACTCTTTCTCTTGTTTCACCAGCCGGATCTGGTTCTCGATCTCGCGGATCTCGGCCGGCGGCAGCGTGGCCTGCAAGCGCACGCGCGACGCAGCCTCGTCGATCAGATCGACCGCCTTGTCGGGCAGGAAGCGATCGGCGATGTAGCGGTCCCCGAGCTTGGCGGCCGCGACCAGCGCCTCGTCGGTGATGGTGACCTTGTGGTGCGCCTCGTAGCGGTCGCGCAGCCCTTTGAGGATCTCGACGGTCTCGTCGACCGACGGCTCGCCGACCATGACCGGCTGGAAGCGGCGCTCCAGCGCCGAGTCTTTCTCGATGTGCTTGCGGAACTCGTTGAGCGTCGTCGCGCCGATGCACTGCAGCTCGCCGCGCGCCAGCGCGGGCTTGATGATGTTGGACGCGTCGATCGCGCCCTCGGCGGCGCCGGCGCCGACCAGCGTGTGCAGCTCGTCGATGAACAGGATGATCTCGCCGGCGGCGCCGCGGATCTCGTCCATCACGCGCTTCATCCGCTCTTCGAACTCACCGCGGTACTTCGTTCCGGCGACCAGACCCGCCAGATCGAGCGTGATGACCCGCTTGTCGCGCAGCGGCTCGGGCACTTCACTCTTGATGACGCGCTGGGCCAGACCCTCGGCGATCGCCGTCTTGCCGACGCCGGGCTCGCCGATGAGAGCCGGGTTGTTCTTCGTGCGCCGGCTGAGGATCTGAATGACGCGCTCGATCTCGTTGGCGCGGCCGATGACCGGGTCGAGCTTGTTCTCGCGGGCCAACATGGTGAGGTCGCGGCCGTACGCGTCGAGGGTCGGCGTCTTCGACTTGCCCTTGGGCGCGGGGGGCTGTCCTTCGGCGCCCAGCAGCGAGGTCGTCTGCACCCGGACCTTCGCCGGGTCGACGCCCAAGTTGGTCAGCACGCGAGCGGCGACACCCTCGCCCTCGCGGATCAAGCCCAGCAGCAGGTGCTCGGTGCCGATGTAGTTGTGGTTGAGCTGGCGGGCCTCTTCGAAGGCCAGCTCGATGACCCGCTTGGCGCGCGGCGTGAAGACCATCTCTTGCTGGACGGTCTGACCGCCCCGCCCGACGATGGCCTCGACCTCCTGCCGCACCTTGGCCAAGTTGACGCCCAGGGTCTCGAGGACTTTCGCGGCCAGGCTCTCCCCCTCGGAAATGATCCCGAGCAGGATGTGCTCCGTTCCGATGTAGTTGTTCCCAAGCCGCTGCGCTTCTTCCTGAGCGAGCACGATGCTGCGCCGCGCGCGTTCGGTGAACGGTTCCCACATTGACATGACGCTACGAACTCCCCGAGCGGCCGAGCCGCTCCTGCCGCCAACCGCCGCGACTTTGCCGTCGTCGCCGCTGCGGTTGGTGTCCATATAACTTTCGGCCGCCTGGTTCAGTTTCAAACCGCGCGCCGGTACGGCATGGAAGCGGACCCCTGTTGCGCGAACGGAGGGTCTTCCCGTCGGACCCGGAGGAGGCCGCAATCCATCTCCTAGGACTGCTATCGGCACCCGAGCTGCTCGACCAGCTGGTCAACGGCATCACCCTGGGGATGCTCTACATCCTCGTCGCCCTGGGCCTGAACATCATCCTGGGGCTGATGGGCGTCATCAACTTCTCCCATGGGTCGTTCTTCATGCTCGGCGCCTACTTGACGTTCCAGCTGGTCGGCACGATCGGGTTCTGGCCGGCGATCCTGGGAGCCGCGGTGATCGTGGGGTTGCTCGGAATGGCCTTCGAGTCGACGCTCATCCGGCCGCTCTACAAGCGCATCCCCGAGTACACGCTGCTGCTCACCTTCGGCACGGCCCTGATCTTTACGCAGATCGTGCGCCGCGTCTGGGGCGACGACGCCGTGCGGGTCGAGCAGCCGGCGTACATCCCGCAGTCGATCTCGATCGGCTCCTACCAGCTGCCGTTCTACAAGGACGTGCTGCTGGTGCTGCTGACGCTGGTCATCCTCACCCTCGTGTGGCTGCTGCTGAACAAGACGAACATCGGGATCATCATCCGCGCCGGCACGCGCGACGCGGAGATGGTGAAGATCCTCGGCATCAACATGCCGCTGATGTTCACGCTGGTGTTCGGCATCGGCTCGTTCATGGCCGGCCTGGCCGGCGCGCTCGCCGCGCCGATCTACGCCGTGCAGCCGCAGCTTGCGTCGCAATGGATCGTGCTGACGTTCGTGATCGTCATCGTCGGCGGGATCGGCTCGTTCTGGGGCGCGATCGTCGGCGGGCTGCTGATCGGCGTGCTGTCGAGCCTGATGTCGCTGTTCTTCCCGCCGGCGGTCGAGCTGACCGGCTACGTCATCATGGGCATCATCCTGCTGGTGCGGCCGCGCGGCCTGTTCGGCGTGGAAGGCCTGTTCGAGTGACGTTGTCCCACGCTCCGGAGAAGCGGCGCAACCCGCTCACGCACCCGCTGCTCTGGACCGCGATTCTGTTCGTCGTGCTGCCGTTCGTGGCGGGCGCGAACCCCTTCGCGCATCAGGGCGGGTTCGTCGACATCGCGACGACGATGCTCGTGTTCGCGTTGTTCGCGAGCGGCTTCAACCTGCTGTTCGGCCACGTCGGCGAGCTGTCGTTCGGGCACGCGATGTTCTTCGCGCTGGGCGCCTACACGACGGCCCTCTACACCAAAGGCTTCTCGGTCGAGCTGTTCGGCCGCCAGCTGCAGCACGCGCCGACCGACGGCATGATCGGCGCGCTCGTTCTCTCGGTGCTGATCGGGCTGGCCTGGGCGTGGTTCCTCGCGCGCCTGGTCGTGCCGCGCTCCAGCGGCATCTACTTCTCGATGATCACGCTGGCGTTCGCCCAAGTGATCTACTTCATCGCCTTCAACTACAGCGACCTGACCGGCGGCGAGGACGGGATCCAGGGGATCAATCGGCCGTCGCTGGGCCCGCTGCCGTCCGAGTGGTTCCACGAGTCGATCCATTACTACGTCTTCACCGCGGTCGTCGTCTTCCTGACCTTGGCGCTGCTGTACTGGATCATCACGTCGCCGTTCGGCAGCGTGCTGCACGCGATCCGCGAGAACAAGCAGCGCGCGCGCTTTCTGGGCTACGACGTCGACAAGTACCGCGTCAACGCGTTCGTGCTGTCGGCGCTCTTTCCGATCGTGGCCGGCTGGCTGTGGGCGTTCTTCCAGCAGGCGATGAACCCCGACGCCGGCTCGGTGGAGTACTCCGGCAACGTCGTCATGATGTCGCTGCTCGGCGGGATGCAGACCTTCATGGGACCGATCATCGGCGCGATCGTGTACTGGGAGCTCCAGAACAACGTCTCGCAGGCGACCAAGTACTGGGAGGCCTGGATCGGAATCGTGTTCGTCGTGTTCGTCCTGATCGGCCCGCGCGGCATCATGGGGCTGGCCGACGACATCCGTCACTACGGTTTCGCGAACGCCCTGCGGCGCGGCGTCTCGCCGCGCGCGCGCTTGCAGACCGATCTCAAGGAAGAGCTGCCGCCGCTCGACGAGCCGGCGGCGTCGGAGCGCGCGACGTGACCTCGCCCGCAGCGGACGCGTCCGACTACGTCTTCAAGACGGAGCGGTTGACGCGGCGGTTCTCCGGCTTCGTCGCGGTGAACGACGTCTCGCTGACCATTCCGGCCGGCGGCGTGCGCACGATCATCGGCCCCAACGGCGCCGGCAAGACGACGTTCTTCAACCTGCTCAGCGGGTTGTTGCCGCCCAGCGAAGGGCGCATCTGGTTCAAGGACCGCGAGATCACCTCGCTGCCCGCCTATCAGCGCGCGCGCCTCGGCATCGCACGGTCGTTCCAGATCACGAACATCTTCGGCCACCTCACCGTCTACGAGAACGTGCGGCTCGCCGTTCAAGCCGTGCACGACGGAAAGGCGAACTTCTTTCTGCCGACGCGCCGCATGGGCGATCTCGCGGCGCAGACCGAGCGCGTGCTAAACGACGTCGGCCTGGCCGAGGCCGCGGGTGCGCGGGCCGAGAACCTGTCGCACGGCGACCAGCGGCGGCTCGAGATCGGGCTGGTGATCGCCAGCGATCCACCGGTGCTGCTGCTCGACGAGCCGCTGGCCGGCATGTCGCCGACCGAGACGCACGAGACGGTCGATCTGATCCAGCGCATCTCGCCGGGCCGAACGATTCTGCTGGTCGAGCACGACATCGACGTCGTGATGGCGATCTCGACGACGATCACCGTGTTCCAAACGGGTCAAGTGCTCGCCAGCGGCACGCCGCAGGAGATCCGCGCCAACGAAGCGGTGCAGCGCGCCTACTTGGGGGAGCTGGTCTGATGCTGCTCGAGCTCGACTGCGTCAACGCGTATTACGACAAGAGCCACGTGCTGCAGGACGTGTCGCTCAACGTCGACGCCGGCGAGGTCGTCGCGCTGCTGGGCCGCAACGGTTCGGGCCGCTCGACGACCTGCAAGACGATCATGGGCCTCGTTCCGGCGCGCTCCGGCACGATCACGTTCAAAGGCAAGCCGATCACCAACCACACACCGTTCTCGCTCGCGCAGGCCGGCATCGCGTTCGTGCCCGAGGACCGGCGCATCTTTCCGAACCTGACCGTCGGCGAGAACCTCCGGCTCGCGGCGCTCGCGGGCCGCAAGGGCGCGTGGACCGAGAAGCGCATCTACGAGACGTTCGCCGTGCTCGGCGAACGCAAGGACAAACCGGCCAAGCTGTCCGGCGGCGAGCAGCAGATGCTGGCGATCGCGCGCGCGCTGGTTGCCAACCCGGAGATCATCCTGCTCGACGAGCCGATGGAAGGTCTCGCGCCGCTGATCGCGCGCAGCGTCGAAGAGGTCGTGCGCTCGATCCGCGACGAGGGCAACACGATCTTGCTCGTCGAGCAGAACGCGCAGGTCGCGATGAGCCTCTCCGACCGCGGCTACGTGCTCTCCAACGGACGCGTGGTGGGTTCCGGCACGATCGCCGAGCTGCGCGCCGACGAGGCCATGATGCACCGGTACCTCGCGGTGTGAGGTTCCGCCAGTCGCTGCCGCTGGGCGAACGACACCTCGTCGGGCGGCTGGAGTCGTTCGGCGACATCGTGGTAGGCTTCTCGATGTCGCAGCTCGCGCTGCAACTCGGCATAGCGCAGACCCCGCAAGGCGTGTTTGCGCATCCCGACCGCTACGCGGTGTTCTTCTTGGCGTTCGCCGTGGTGAGCATCTTCTGGTTCCGCTTCCATCGGATCATGTCGACCGGCTTCGCGCCCGAGCGGCTCGACATCGTCTTGCTGTTCGCGTTTCTGGCCTTCGTCGCGCTGACGCCGTACGCGCTCGTCACCTATACGCGCATGCACGCCGGCGAAGGCAGCTCGCGCGAGGGAGTGATGCTCTACATCTCCGTGTTCCTCGGCGTCATCGGCTTCAGCTGGATCTTGGCCGTGCGTGGAATGCGGCGCGCGTGGAGCCACCTCTACGCGAAGGAACGCCGCGATACGTGGCGCTTCGTCGTCAGCGGAGGCTTCACCATCCCCGTCTTCGTCGTCATCCTGGCCGGCGTCGGCGTGCTCGGGACCGAGGCCTTCGGCGCTTTCGTGTTTCTGATTCCGCTGGCCGTGCTCGGCGCCCGGTTCACGCGCCGGCCGTGGCGGGCGATCGTGGGACCGCTCGCCGACACCCCGCCCGTAACCCTCGCGTCCGCTGAGGTATCGTAGAGGCTGTTATGGTGACCGTGGAGATCGTGCGCGATGCGCTCAAAGACGTCGAGGACCCCGAGCTCAACATGGGGATCCTCGATCTTGGGCTCGTCTACGACGTGGCGTGCGAGGGGCCGTCGGGCGAGGACGTGACCGTCACCATGACGCTGACCTCGCCGATGTGTCCGGTCGGGCCGATGTTCAAGCAAGCCGTGCTGAGCAAGGTCGAGAGCGTCGAGGGCGTCAAGCACGCCAACGTCGAGATCACCTTCAGCCCGCCGTGGGACCCGCGCACGATGGCCAGCGAAGACGTCAAGCTCGCGCTGGGCATCTGGTAGCGGCCTCGGCCGAGGCCTGAATCCCGGCGGGGCGCGTGCCGATGCCTAGGGTGTGCCCGCGCCGAGGACGTACCATCTGCGCTGTTGCGGCTGTGGCGCGTCGTTCGAGGACGACGGCGTCAGGCTCGACTGCGCGCACCCGCACCCTCCGGCCCTCCTCCGCAGCGAGTACGCGCAGACCCGTCACGCCCCAGGCACCGCCCCGTCCGTAGCGCGCTATCAGCGCTGGCTGCCGCTCGGGCGGCCGATCGCGACCGATGCGAACGTCGCCGTGTACCGCAGCGCGGGGCTGGCCGCCCAGCTCGGACTGCGCGACCTGTGGATCGCCTTCAGCGGCTGGTGGCCCGAGCGCGGAGCGACGATGCGGACGGCGACCTTCAAGGAGCTCGAGGCGATCGCGGCGTTCGGCCGGCTCGAGCCCGACGAGCGCCGCACGCTAGTGGTGGCGTCGGCCGGCAACACCGCGGCCGCCTTCGCCGAGGTCGCGACCGCTGGGGCCCTGCCGGTCGTCATCGTGATACCGCTCGAGGCCTGGGAGCCGCTGGCGGCGCTGGTGCAGGTCGGGCCGTCGGTGCGCGTCGTCGCCGTCGAGGACGGCACGTACGACGACGCGATCGCGCTGGCGAAGCGGATCGCGGCGCTCGACGGCTTCGTGGCCGAAGGCGGGGTGCGGAACGTCGCCCGCCGCGACGGCATGGGAACGATCGTGCTGACCGCCGTCGACGCCATCGGAGCGCTGCCCGACGTCTACGTCCAGGCGGTCGGGAGCGCGGCCGGCGCCCTCGCCGCGCACGAGGCCGCGCTGCGGCTGATGCGCGACGGCCGGTTCGGCGACCGCGCGCCGCGGCTGATGCTCAGCCAGAACGCGCCGTTCACCCCGATCCACGACGCCTGGTCGGTTCGCGCCGCGACCCTCGCCGAACACGGTGCCGCCGAGGCGCGCGAGCGCCAGAGCCGTATCGCGGCGACCGTGCTGGGCAATCCTGCGCCGCCGTATGCGGCGCCGGGCGGAATCCGTGAGGCGCTGGCGGCCAGCGGCGGGCGCACCTACGCGATCGGCAACGACGCGATGGCGCGCGCGATGCTGCAGTTCCTCGAGCTCGAAGGGATCGACGTCGAGCCGCCGGCCGGCGTCGCGATCGCCGCCTTGGCCGAAGCCGTGCGCGACGGCAGCATCGGCCGCCAAGAGATCGTCCTGCTCAACGTCACCGGCGGGGGCCGTGCGCGACGGCCGGTGGTGACCGCCCGCCAGCGGCCGCCGCTGGTGGTCGACCGAACCGAGATCGCCGCCGTCGGGGACGTCGCCGATCGGGTATGATGCGGGCGTGAACACGCTTGCATCACGACGCATCCTGGCCGCGGTCGCAATCGCCGTCGCGGTGACCGCCCTGACCGCGCCCGCCGCCGCGCGCCGCGGCACACCCGATCCGATGGCGACGCCCACCCTCCAACCGCTCTACGACCTGGGCTCGCCGCCGCCGACGGTCATGCTGGCGGCGGCGGCCGACACGTGCGCCAACGATGCGTTCCTCTCGTATCGCACCGTGCCGGCACCGTTTCGCAACGAGGTGACCGTTTGCGGCATCGTTTACAGCGGCCCCGCTCCGAGCACCGCGCGCGGCGTCCCGAACACGAGCTTTCTGCTCGACGTCGACGGAAGCGATCCGATCGCGGTCGCGGCGGGAGCGGTCAACGCGCATCCCGGCGACGTCATCGTCGTGCGCGGGCGCTACCACCGCGAGAACGGCGGCTTCGAAGGGATCGACCAGACGCACACCGCGAGCCGCGGCCAAGACTTCGACGGCTACGTGATGGTCAACGGAACGATCTACCACTAGCAACTAGCAGGGCAGCGAACGGACCCGCACTGCCGGCGGCGAAGGCCGGGCGTGATGTCGACCGAATCGCCGCACGATCAGGCTTACCAGCGGCTCGAGCGGATGCGGGCCGAGTCGCTCGCTCCCGCCGGCGAGGACGCGAACGAGCGGCAACGTGCGCGCGGAAAACGCCTGGCGCGAGAACGGGTCGAGGCGCTGGTCGATCCGGACTCGTTCGTCGAGCTCGATCGCTTCGCGGTCCATCGGACGTCGGAGTTCGGGTTGGACGAACGCTCGTTCCTCGGCGACGGCGTCGTGACGGGGCACGCCACCATCGACGGACGCCGCGTCTTTTTGTTCTCGCAGGACTTCACCGTGCTGGGCGGATCGCTGGGTGAAGTCATGGCCGAGAAGATCTGCAAGGTGATGGACCTGGCGGTGCGGACGGGCTGTCCGGTGATCGGGATCAACGACTCCGGCGGCGCGCGCATCCAGGAGGGCGTGGTGAGCCTCGGCGGCTACGCCGAGATCTTCTGGCGCAACGTGCAGGCGTCGGGCGTCGTGCCGCAGATCAGCTTGATCGCCGGCCCGTGCGCCGGCGGCGCGGTGTATTCGCCGGCGATCACCGACTTCACGGTGATGGTCGAAGGCATCTCGCAGATGTTCATCACCGGACCCGACGTCACCAAAGCGGTGACCGGCGAGGACGTGAGCTTCGAAGAGCTGGGCGGCGCGATCACCCACGCCACCAAGAGCGGCGTCGCGCACCTCACCGCCGCCGACGAGGACGAGATGAACGAGCACTGCCGGCGGCTGCTGTCGTTCATCCCGTCGAACAATCTCGACGACCCGCCGCTGGTGCCGAGTGACGACGACCCACTGCGTGTCGCGCCGGAGCTCGACGAGCTGATCCCCGACTCGCCCAACAAGCCGTACGACATCGTCGATGCGATCGTGCCCGTCCTCGACGACGGCGACTTCTTCGAGATCCAGCCGCTGTGGGCGCAGAACGTCGTGATCGGTTTCGGCCGCATCGGCGGGCGCAGCGTCGGCGTGGTGGCGAACCAGCCCAAGGTGCTCGCCGGCGTGCTCGACATCAGCGCGTCGATCAAAGCCGCCCGCTTCGTGCGCTTCTGCGACGCGTTCAACGTTCCGCTGCTCACCTTCGTCGACGTGCCGGGCTTCTTGCCCGGAACGGCGCAAGAGTGGGGCGGGATCATCAAGCACGGCGCAAAGCTGCTTTATGCGTTCGCCGAGGCGACCGTTCCGAAGATCACCGTGATCACGCGCAAGGCCTACGGTGGAGCGTACGACGTCATGTCGTCCAAGCACATTCGGGCCGATTTCAACTTCGCGTGGCCGACCGCGGAGATCGCGGTGATGGGGTCGGCCGGCGCGGTGAGGATTCTCAACCGGCGCGAGATCGCCGACGCCGCCGATCCGGCGGCGAAAGAGGCCGAGCTCGTCGCGGACTACACCGAGCACTTCGCCAACCCGTACATCGCCGCGCAGCGCGGCTACGTCGACGACGTCATCGACGCGTCGCAGACCCGCCGCGCCGTGTCGCGCGCGCTCGACGCGCTGGCGAACAAACGCGTCGACCGCCCGCACCGCAAACACGGGAACATCCCGCTGTAGCCGCCGTCGGCGGCGCCTACGGGTCAGACCCGTTCGTCGACCGTCGCGTACTCGGCGTACACCGTCTTGACCCGGCGCGGGATCGGATACGTCAGCGGATAGGCGTCGCCGTTGAAGATCGCGCGCAACGCGTGCACGAGCTCCGAAGAGGCCAGCGACTTGGGCAGAACGATCGCGCCGGCCTCGCGGTAGCGCGCGAGGGGCCGAAAGTCGCGCTGGTTGGTGAGCACGATCGGCCTCACCCGCGGCGCGGCGCCGGAGAAGTACGCCAAGCCATCGAGAACTCCCGGCAACGCGTAATCGAGATCGAGCAGCGCATACTCCGTTTGGAGTCCGGCGATCTCGACGACGTCGAAAGCATCCGACCAGGTGATGACCCGACCGCCCGCAGCGGAGACGATTCGGTTGAGTTCGGGGATGAACACCGTCTGCGGTTCGAGGACGAATACGGTTCGGGACATGGGGTACACCCTTCGGGGAGCGCGGGCCGCCTTGCATCGGCCCGCGGACTGACCCATTACCGCAAAATGAGGCCAAAATTACCTATCTGTTCTGGGGTGTATAAATGTGATCGGGGTGTATCGCAAATGGTATGGCCGAGCATCGTCCGGACCCCGATTGAACCGCTTTCAGCGGGGTCGAACCGGCTCGGCAGGGTTGTCCGACCGTTGCGGCCGATGACCGAGCCTCGTGGCACTGCTCGATGGAAAGACCATCCTCGTCACCGGGGTCGCCAATCGGTGGTCGATCGCCAGCGGCATCGCGCGGCGCCTGCACGCGCACGGCGCGCGGCTGATCCTCACCTACCAGGGCGACCGGGTCGAGGACGCGGTGCGCAAGCATGCCGCCGAGTTCGGCGGCGCGGCCGTTTTCGAATGCGACGTCACGAGCGACGCGTCGCTGCGCGCGCTGGCGGAAAAGGCCGGCAGCATCGACGGCTTCGTTCACTCGATCGCCTTCGTGAAGAAAGAGGACCTCTCGGGTCAGGTCTACGACACGTCGCGCGACGGCTTCGCGATGGCGATGGACATTAGCGCCTACTCCCTGATCGCGCTGGCCGGTCACCTCAAGGACAACCTCAACGACGGCGCGTCGATCATGGCGCTGACCTATCTCGGCGGCACGCGGATCGTGCCCAACTACAACATCGCCGGCATCGCGAAGGCCGCGCTCGAGGCATCGGTGCGATATCTCGCGTTCGATCTCGGCGGGCGCGGCATCAGGGTGAACGCGATCTCGGCCGGGCCGATCAGCACCGCTTCGTCGCGTCAGGTCGCGGGGTTCTCGTCGATGCCGGGCAAGGTCGCCGCCGCGTCGCCGCTCAAGCGCAACGTCACCATCGACGACGTCGGCAACGTCGCGGTGTTCCTCGCCTCCGACCTCTCGTCGCAGGTGACGGCCGACGTCCACTTCGTCGACGCCGGTTACCACGCGATGGGGATGTACCCGGAACCCGCCAAGGCCTGATGCGAACCGACGTCATCACGGCCGACGCGCTCGCCGCGGTCGCCGCAGCCTACCTCGTCGTCAGCCGACGCGACGAACGCGCGGCGCGGCCGATGCCGTCGCCCTCGCGCTGGCAGCTGGCGGAGCGTCTGCCCGAGGTCGACGTTCGCCGCGTCGCGCTCGCGACGACCCGCTGGAACGCCGCCGGGCGACTCGATGTCTGACGAGCCGCCGTTTCGCAAGATTCTCGTCGCCAACCGCGGTGAGATCGCGGTGCGCATCATGCGCACCGCCAAGGAGTTGGGTTGCGCGACGGTTGCGGTGTACTCGGATGCCGATCGCGACGCGCTGCACGTTCGCTACGCCGACGAAGCGTATCACCTCGGCGCCGCGGCGCCGTCGCAATCGTACCTGAACGCCGACAAGCTGCTCGACGTCGCGCTGCGCGCCGGCGCCGACGCCCTGCATCCAGGCTACGGTTTCTTCGCCGAGAACGCCTCTTTCGCGCGACGCGTCGTCGCCGCGGGGATCGCCTGGATCGGACCGCATCCCGACGCGATCGACGCGATGGGTGACAAAGTGCGCGCGCGGCAGGCGATGGTCGCGGCCGGCGTGCCGGTCGTTCCCGGCGGCACCGAGCCGATCGCCGACATCGCCGGCGCGCTGCGCGCGGCCGAATCGTTCGGTCTGCCGCTCGCGCTCAAGGCGTCGGGCGGCGGCGGCGGCAAGGGCCTCAAAGTCGCGCGCACGGCCGACGAGATCGCGTCCGCCTTCTCCACCGCGCAGCGCGAAGCGACGGCGTACTTCGGCAACGGCACGATCTACGCCGAACGCTATCTCGACAACCCCAAGCACGTCGAGCTGCAAATCCTGGCCGACAAGCACGGCAACGTGCTGCACGTCGGCGAACGCGACTGTTCGCTGCAGCGGCGCCACCAGAAACTGTGGGAGGAAGCGCCGGCGCTCATCCCGGCGCACGTTCGCGAGGGCTTGCGCGCGGCCGGCGTGCAGGCGGCGCGCGCGATCGCCTACGACTCGGTCGGGACGATCGAGTGCCTGGTGAGCGGCGACGCGTTCTATTTTCTCGAGATGAACACGCGCATCCAGGTCGAGCACACCGTCTCCGAGGAGATCTCGGGGCTCGACCTCGTGCGCGAGCAGATCCTCGTCGCCGCCGGACGGCCGCTCGGGTTCGCGCAGGGCGACGTCGAATTCCGCGGGCACGCGATCGAGGTTCGAGTCAACGCCGAAGATCCAGCGCAGAACTTTCGGCCCGCGCCGGGGACGGTCGTGCGCTATCGGGAGCCCGGCGGCCTGGGCGTGCGCGTCGACTCGGCGGCGTATCCCGGGTTCGCGATCACGCCCGATTACGACTCGATGATCGCCAAGCTGATCGTTCACGCACCCGATCGCGATCAGGCGCTGGCGCGGCTCGCCCGCGCGATCGACGAGTACGACATCGGCGGCGTGCCGACCACGTTGCCACTGTTGCGCGCGCTGATCGATTTCGGTCCGGTGCGCGATGCATCGTACGGCACGGCGACGCTCGAACCGTTCACGGCCCAGTGGGGCAGGGACGGCGCCCTTCGACAAGCTCAGGATGACAAGATTGGGGCTCAGGGTAGTACGATTACCGCTCAGGGTGACACGAATGGTGGTTCGGGCGAGGCCGACGGCGACACGATTCGGGTTGAGGTGAACGACCGGTTGTTCCGGGTGCGTTTCGTCGATCTGCCGGCGATCGGTGGCGGTGGTTTGGCCGCGCGCACGCCGGCTCCGAAGAAGGGCGGGGTGACGCGTGCATCGAGCGCCGGCGCGGGAAACGACGTCATCGCGCCGATGCACGGCGTGGTGGTCGAGGTCTCGGTCGAGCCGGGTGCGGCGGTCGCCGACGGTCAGGTCGTCGCGGTGATCGAGGCGATGAAGATGATGAACGAGATCCGCGCGCACAAGTCCGGGACGGTCGCCACGGTGCACGTCGCCGCCGGCGAAACCGTCGAAGCGCGCACGCCGTTGCTCACGCTGGCGTGAAGATCGTCGCGCCGACTCCGTTGCAGGCGCTGCCGGCGGCGCTGTTCGCGGTCTAGGCGGCGGGGCCGGGACGGAAGCGCAGCGCGACGCCGTTCATGCAATAGCGCAAACCCGTCGGCTTGGGGCCGTCGTCGAAGACGTGACCGAGGTGGCCGGCGCAGCGCGTGCAGTGCACCTCGGTGCGGGCCATGCCGAGCGACGTGTCCGTGCGCGTCGCGACCGCATGAGGGAGCGGAGCCCAGAAGCTCGGCCAGCCGGTGCCGCTGTCGAATTTCGTCTTCGACGAGTACAGGGCGAGATCGCAGCCGGCGCAGGAGTACGTCCCGGCGCGCTTCTCTTCGTCGAGCGGGCTCGAGAACGCCATCTCGGTGCCCTCGTGGCGCAGCACGTCGTAGGCCTGCGGCGAGAGCAGCTTGCGCCACTCGGCGTCGGTATGGGTGACGGTCTGCTGGGCCGCCCTCGCCCCGACCGCGGTCAGGGCAAGCAGGCCGGCGACTCCGGTCAGGACGGTACTGCGCTTCACGATGGCTACAACGATAGCGCACCGGTGGCGGATGCGGCTGTAGGCCGGCTTACCGCGGCCGCCGTAGGTCGGCCGGGCGGCGGCGGCGCAACCGTACGGGGTGAGCGCGCGCGAACTCAACGCCAGCGGCATCCCGCTCGAGCCGTTCTACGACCAGGCCGAGCCGCCGGTTCGGCGCGCCCCGCCCGGCGCGTTCCCCTACACTCGCGGCATCCGCCGCGACATGTACCGCGGCCGCCTCTGGACGATGCGGCAGTATGCCGGCTTTGCGACCGCCGCCGAGTCGAACGAGCGTTACCGCTACCTGCTGGCCAACGGCGTGACGGGTCTCTCGGTAGCGTTCGACCTGCCGACCCAGCTCGGCTACGATTCCGACGCTCGCGAAGCGCGCGGCGAGGTCGGCAAGGTCGGCGTCGCGATCGACACGATCGATGACGTCGAGACGCTGTTCGACGGGATCCCGCTCGACCGCGTCACCGTCTCGATGACGATCAACTCGCCGGCCGCGATCCTGCTGGCGTTCGTGCTGGCCGTCGCCCGGCGGCGCGGGATCCCGTTCGACAAGCTGGGCGGCACGACGCAGAACGACGTGCTCAAAGAGTACGTCGCGCGCGGCACGTACATCTACCCGCCGGTGCCGTCGATGCGCTTGGTCACCGACGTGATGGCGTACTGCGCGGAGTCGGTGCCGAACTGGAACACGATCTCGATCTCCGGCTACCACATCCGCGAGGCCGGCTCGACCGCGCTCCAAGAGATCGCCTTCACGCTCGCCAACGCCAAAGCGTATCTGCAGGCCGCGCGCACGTCGGGCTTGGACGTCGACGCGGTGGCGCCGCGCATCTCCTTTTTCTGGAACGCGCACAACGACTTCTTCGAGGAGGTCGCGAAGTTCCGCGCCGCGCGCACGCTGTGGGCCGAGATCGTGCGCGACGAGTTCGGCTCGCACGATCCCAAGTCGCAGATGCTGCGCTTTCACACGCAGACCGGCGGTTCGACGCTGACCGCGCAGGAACCCGAGAACAACGTCGTGCGCGTCGCGCTGCAGGCGCTCGCCGCGGTGCTGGGCGGCACGCAGTCACTGCACACCAACGGTCAGGACGAGGCGCTCGGCCTCCCGACCGAACAGGCCGCGCGCATCGCGCTGCGCACGCAGCAGATCATCGCCTACGAGAGCGGCGTGACCGACGTCGTCGACCCGCTGGCGGGGTCGTACTACGTCGAACGGCTCACCGACGATCTGATCGAGCGCGCGCGCGGCCTGATCGGCGAGATCGACGCGCTCGGCGGCGCGGTCGCCGCGATCGAGAGCGGCTGGATGCAGGAGCAGATCGGCGAGTCCGCCTACCGCGCGCAGCAGGCGATCGAATCGGGCCGTGCCGTGATCGTCGGCGTCAACCGGTTCAACGAGGAGCGCGACGGCGTATCGATGCCGATCCAGCGCATCGATCCCGCGATCGAAGCCGAGCAGGTCGCGCGCACGCGCGCCGTACGCGCACAGCGCGATCCGGCCCGCACCGCCGCGGCGCTCGACGACGTGCGCCGCGCCGCCGAGGGAACCGCCAATCTGATGGCGCCGTTCATCGAAGCGGTCGACGCCGGCGCGAGCCTGGGCGAGATCTGCGACGTGCTGCGCGGGGTCTTCGGCCGCTACGTCGCGCACGAGCGGATTGCATGATCGACGCGCCGATCGACCACGTCGCGATCGTCGTCGCCGACCTCGACGCGACGATCGCGCTCTACACCACGACGCTGGGGTTCAGCGAAGTCTACCGCGAGATCGTCGCCGATCAAGGCGTTGAAGCGGTCGGATTGCGGACGGGCGACGCGATCATCGAGCTGCTGCTCCCGCTCGACGACGGCTCGCCGATCGCGAAGTTTCGCGGCGACGCGCCGGCCAAGCTGCACCACACGGCCTACCGCGTGGCCGACATTCGAGCTGAGCTGGAACGGCTCAAGCAGGCCGGCGTCCGCCTCATTGACGAGCAGCCGCGCCGCGGCGCGCACGGCAACACGATCGCGTTTCTGCACCCCAAGTCGACCGGTGGCGTCCTGATCGAGCTATGC
>Ga0302326_10003570_pt1 | contig 36495 bp, 31 predicted proteins | sample Palsa_T0_3_FD_202264 | JGI IMG/M metagenome (GOLD analysis project Ga0302326, IMG submission 202264) | Peat permafrost microbial communities from Stordalen Mire near Abisko, Sweden - Palsa_T0_3 | ecosystem: Environmental > Terrestrial > Soil > Palsa > Peat permafrost | place: Sweden: Abisko... | reverse complement strand
CTGAAGCGATCAAACCCACTCGAAACAGGGATTTTGCATGATTCATTAAGACCCCTCCGATCTCCTTCACAGGAGACGAGTCTTTTCAACCACTCACGCTATACAAATCGTCGCAGGATCGATAAGTCAACAACCGATACGAAGGCCCTGACCAGCACGGTAAAGGTATCCGCCAATCAAAAACTTGTCAATAAAAACATGTCAGAATAAGCTTCATTTTTACATTTAGATATGACACGGGTATCCCGCAGCCCGGATCACGCAAATACGGTTTGAAGGGCTCTTCGGTACAACAAAACTGCTATATCTACTACAGGTAAATACCGTATCTTCTTATATGAACGAGCCAATATGGCGCGCTTGCTATCAGGAAACCGGTCACGCATTGCAAAACCGCTCAGTTGGCGAGCCGGAAGTGTCGCCGCCTTATGCTGGCTCTACGTCTTGGCCCTGATGGCATTCTGGCTCTATCTCCGATTCGAGGGAGACCGGACGACCACAGGAGCGCTCATTCTGTTCTCTCCGCGGTGGCTTGCCCTGTTGCCATTGATCATCCTCATTCCTCTTGCGGCAATTGCCAATCGTTCATCGCTTTTGCTTCTAACCGCCGGGACCTGGATCGCCCTTTTTCCAATAATGGACCTCTGCTTGCCATGGCGCTCGTTATTGTCGCGCTCTATTTCGCACGGCTCGTTTCGCGTGCTGAGCTGCAATGTGCATAGTCATTCGGCAGACAGGCGGAAGCTCTCCGACCTGATCGCCGTGACAAACCCGGATATTGTCTGTCTTCAGGAATGGCCTTCCGACCAAACGCGCGAAGTATTCAGCTCGCCCGACTGGTACATCGCCAACCTCGGCGCGCTTTGCATCGCCAGCCGGTATGAGATTCAGGCCGCCACCTATCTGGCTCCGCTCGATGTCATACGTTGCCGGATCATCCTGCCAGGCGGCGCGATCAATTTCCTCGATCTCCACCTCAGCTCCCCGCATAAGGCGTTGTCCAACACGTTGCGCGATGTTCCCGAGGGGCCGATGGCTTTAGCGCGAAACATTCAGGTCAGGCAAATCGAAGCGCAAAATATTGCCGCCATCCCCCCGCGATTGCCCGGCCCAACCCTGCTGGCCGGCGACTTCAATCTCACCACCGACAGTACGATCTACCGCGATAATTTCTCGTCATATTCCGATGCATTCAGCACCGCAGGCCTGGGTTTCGGATGGACCTACCGCATCAAGTGGACCGCCACCCGGATCGATCACATGCTCACCGACGATCGCCTCATATGCACACGCTGCCAGGTCTGCCCGAATATCGGTTCGCCGCACAGGCCGCTCTTGGCCGAGTTCTCGGTGAAGTTCTGAATCGGAATCCAGCGAATCACGAGCGGTGAACTCATCTCGGGGCGGAATGACGCCAACCCAGCGATGCGTTGGTCCATATCTTTCCGGGAGAGACACTTTCGCGAGTCGTTGTCATCACCGCATGATGAGGACGATAATGACGATGAGAACAATAAGGCCGACTGAGCCTCCGCCCACCCAAATAAAAGTGGCGAGATCAGGGGCTTTTGCGGCAACCATTGATAGCAGCAATTCGTGCATGGCGGTCTCCCGTAAAGGAAAGTGGTTTCAGTAAACAACAATTACGCGTGAGCGGCATATCGATCAGAAGCCCCGCGGGATCACGTTGAAAATCAGCAGCAACACTACGATCAACAGCAGTAATCCTAAGCCGCCGGTGGGACCATAGCCCCAATTGCGGCTGTATCCCCAGTGGGGCAGGCCGCCAACAAGCAGCAGAACGACGAGAATCAGTAGTATCAATCCCATAAAGGCTCCTCTCGGAAGTCTTACGAACTTGGGAACACCATTCCCGTGAACGTCACGGTCAGGCTTTCCCGCACCCGGTCATTGGGCCGACGATCCTTTCGATACGTGCGGCCTAATCCCTCCCCGGTACTTCGCAACCTCTGCCGTCGCCGCTCCTCCACGTTCAATCCGATCGAGCAGCGCGCCGACGACGGAATCGCATTCGCCGTCGCGACCGGCGATGACGCGCGTCAGCGACAGGAACTTCTGGACGCCGGCATCGATGGACGCCTGCTTGCCCGCGCCGAGGCCCACCTCATTTCCATTACGCATGATCGCCCAGCCGCCGTCACATCCGACGACAAACAGCCAATCGGTTCCATCTCGCCCAACTGATTGAAATAGAGCCTGAGACACATGCTTTTTTCTCATGATATTTCCGCATCCTTCCCGGCGAAACCCGCAAAATCTCATCCCGCCACGTGCGCCCGGACGGCACCGGCAGGATTACGAGACAACGTGCCGGCGCAGACCTCAAGGCGTCTTTGTCTCGGTTTGCGTCTTGTCGTCCGTATTCGTGATTGGATTATGCGTGGTTGTCGTCTCTTCATGAGTCGTTCCGCCGAAGAAGCCCGGCGTATCCGATTCCGTGTGGGAGGTTTCACAACCCGTCAAATAGGAACAAGTAAACAGCGTTGCCGTCAGCGCAAGAACATTTATCACCTTCATGAGATCTCCTGAGAATTAGACATTTCTATACAGGCCTCAGGCGTGACACGCGTCACGACATGAGCTGAATTGCCCGACGAGACCAGGGAAATAAAAAAAGCCGACGCAAAACAAACACCCGTGGTGTTTAGTTGCGTCGGCTTACTCGTTAACGGGTTTCCCGGCCATTGACCGGGCGACCCTTTATTTAGTCATCCGAGGACTTCGATATTCTCTTGGGAAGCCTATTTTGTTGAGGCTTCACCGTTGCCTCGATTATAGGCACTCCGACCAGCCAAAGCGAGAAAGTCGCCGAAAATCCTCCATATGCCATTGATTTTGATGAAGACTCAGGCCGAACTCGACGACGCCACCGCCGCCTATCGACAGGCCATTCGGCTCAGGCCGGATCTGACGTTAAATCTCGATGGAAATTTGCATCCGATTGCACGATTCAGGTATACACAGGAAGCGTCCGGGTAACCGATTTATCGTGGACGAGCCTTGTGCCTTTGGGTTGGGAAGCATCATCAAATTTAGTGGAGGCCCAAAACGTGTCTGCATCTCGGCCTTCTTCTCGCTTGCCAGCAATCTTCGGCCTCATCGTTGCACTTTCATCGTGTAAAGTATTCGGGGATCCAGCGTCGCCGTCGACACTGCCTTCGTTGATGGATCGAATCACTCTTCCCGCATCGGCGGCCATAATCAACGGCCGAAATCCTCTCCCCCGCTCGGGCGAGATTTTCGGATCGGACAGTGGGAAACGAACAAGCGATCAGTCTCACTCGCGCGGCATCACCGCAACCAATGTATATCCCAAAGTCGCCCCCGCCGTGGTGGTCGTCGATTTGCCCGACGGACATGGAACCGGATTTATCGTGGATCCCGAGGGGTGGATTATTACGAATAACCACGTCGCCATTCATGCCGAGCCTGATCCATCGACCGGCGTAAGAACCGCCGACATTCTTTTCGGTCAGCTCGTCGATGGCTGGATGAAGCCGCTCGACCATACCGTTCAGGCCCAGGTGTACAAGCTCGATCCCGATAAAGACCTCGCGCTTCTGAAAGTGATGTCCCTTCCGGACGAAATTCGGACGATGCCGTATGTACCGCTGGCGGATCATCTCCCTCCACCGGGGAGCGAATGCGTCGCCATCGGTCATCCCGCCACCAGTGCCTTGTGGACCGTCAGAACCGGCGAACTCACCGGCACAGCCCTCTGGCCCGATGAGGAACCGGATGTGGTGCTTCAGCGAATCTCTCTCTCCGCGTCAGACCTGAGCCGATTTACCAGCGAACTGAAATCAGCCCCCAAGCGATATGTCCTTTATTCCGACACGGGCATTAATGTGGGAGATTCGGGCGGCCCGCTGGTGAACGACCAGGGACAGGTCATCGGCGTTACGTTCGCGATGCCGGCCTTCAATCCCGATCAACTTGGTCGCCAGGGCACCACGTCATTCCATGTCCGCCTGGACGAAGTGCAGCGATTTTTGCGCGACAAGCCGTCCGATCCAATGATGGAGTGGGATCCCTGGCCCAGCGAATTGATCGCAGGCTTTGCCGACATTGCCGGGACCGGAACATCCGATACGCTGATTTTCGCACCGGACCGGCAATCGCGTCCCACCGCTCTTCTGGTCGATCTCGATGGCGCCAGCGATCGCGGACTGACCGTCGATCAAATGAATGATCCGTCCCAGCGTTCGCGGTGGCATTTTCAGTTCGCGATTCACGCCGGACCCAATGGGTCTATCCACCGAACGTTCTACGACACCAGCGATAGCGGCAGGATCGATTTAATCCTGACCGCGTTAAACGGCGACGACCACTGCGATGTAGCCGTGCGCCTGGGGCCGGACGGCCAATGGCATCTTGATCCATCCAAAGGGGGGCCGATGATCGATCCCAACCTCATTACCGATGAAGGTTTGCGGCAACGATTGGTGAAGTACTGCGCGGCGATGAGCCGGACCCACTAACCACTCCTTGCAATCCGGGGTCTAACTTTTCGATTTTATTTGTCGCGATTGCCGGGTGGAAGTTGATTGCCCTTTTGTGATGAAGTCGCGACGAGGTAAATGTGCTCCCGAGTGGGAGCATCCTTGAAACGAACATCATATTCGAAAGGAGCTTTGCCATGTTTCGCACTATCGTTGGTTTGTGCCTCTTGTCGTTATTCCCGGCCGCTGTCGTGCTCGCCGATACGAAGAATATCGAAACGCACGGCACCCCCCAGACGGCGGCGGTGACCGTCGATTTTAATAAGGAGCTTGGGCTCGCCTCGCCATCGCTGCGAGAACTGGGCATGCGAATCGATCAGGCCCGAGCCGCATGCGACCCGATTGGCCTTGCGACTGCGGCCAGCGAACTCGCCGCCCTGGAAAAAGCCACCGGCAAGAATGCGGACATCAGGTCCGATGCCCTGGCCGCCGAGGCCATCAAGCTCGCTCAGGAGCGAAATCAATCGGCCGAGCTTAAAGCCGTCGCGGCGATTCTGCCCGACCAGGCCACCGCCGCCGACCTCACCGAGGCCGCCGACGCCGCCGCCAAAGCCGAAGTCGCCGCAGCCGCCGATAAGCAAAGCGGCTCCAAATCCAGGGGCATCGGCGAATCCCTCCACGTCGACAGCCGCGTTGGCGAACCGGTCAACATTTTCGTGAACGGTGTTTATGTCGGCCAGGTTTCGCCCGCCGGCGACGGATATATGCATGTCGGCCTGCCCTATGGGACGACCGTGCTTCACGGCGTGGGCGTGATCGACGGCACCACCTGGGACATGCAGGTGTCCGATGTTGTCGGCGACTTCACCTGGATTATGTATCCGTAATTTCCCTGCCAAAGCCGGGCGGGCCAAACCCGCCCGGCTTTCTCGTTTTCCGCGGGAGCCGTCCATGCCGGCACAAAGCGCATCTGGCAGAGCACCTCTCAGGCTACGGAAATACTTGCTTGCGATATTCACCGCGCTCCTCACCGCCCGTGCCTCGGCGGATGTTCAGTTTCCTACCGACCCCTCCCTTCCCTATAAGTTCGGGGTGTTTATCGGGATTGACCGTTATCCCCGCCTCTCCTCCGACGAACAGCTCGATGGCTGTATCCACGACGCCCAGCGGATACAGCACCTGTTCGCGACCGCCTTCGACATCAAGCGAAGCATTTTGCTGACCGACAACCAGGCAACTCGCCTGGGCATCGTCCAGGCGCTGCACGAGCTGGTCCGCCAGGTGCGCGCCGCACGGACACTCACCAAAAATCCGATCGATGTGGTCATCACCTACGCCGGCCACGGATGCCGCGTCGAACGGCTCCCGAGCGAAAACGATCCCAATGCGCTGGACAACGCCTGGGTCGCCTCCGACAGCAGCAGGGATTTCGACTGCGTCGTGCGCGGCCACGAGCTGCTTGAGTTCCACCAGGCGCTGGCGGACCTCAACGCCCAAGTGCTCATCATTTCCGATTCGTGTTTCTCCGGAAACGGTTATCGCGGCGTCGATTTTTCCAAGGCCCGTTTCGTGCGGGACGGCGCCCAAAATGCCCGTGGCCCGCAGGATGATCTCTTTGCTGATCTGGATACCGCGCCGCAAAAGAGCGGGTCGGCGCTTCGATCCGACAACCAGCCGTTGCCTGGATTCGTCTATTATTCGGCCTGCGGCGACAACGAAGAAGCCGACGAATACGTCGATCCCGGCACCCGGCAAAGCTCCGGCCGGCTCAGCTACGTCATCAACGATCTTCTCATGAAGCGGACCCCCGATCTCACCTATGACGAGCTGGCCGGCCAGATCGCAGTCGAGTTTGTCGCCCACAACTTTCTAGACCAGCATCCGGAATTTCACGCCGCCCCAGGCAAGGCGGGCGATCTGTTTCTGCACGCCGGTCAGCGCCCTCCGCTGAACGCGCAGATTCTGAACGCCAACGATGATGGAACATTGGAATTGAATCTCGGCAGCCTTGACGGCGTGACCTTCGATTCGCATTTCAGCTTTTACGCCTCGCTGGATAACCTCGTGAACAACCGCTCTCAGATCGCCTCCGCGGTCGTGAGTGGTCTGACCCCCCTCACCTGCAAGGTGAAGCCCGCACGCATCGGGGCAATCCCGCTGAGCGCCCGCGCGAAAATGGATGAAGTCCGCATGACGAATTTTATCGTCGGCCTCGACGGCAATGTTCCCCAGCCCATTAAAGACAAGCTCCAGCAGATGGACGCAAATTCGCAAATCGAGTTCGCGCCGCCCGGCCATCTGTTCACCCTGGCGGTTCATTACGAACCGCGCAGTGATGTGGTCGGGTTCTATCTTCCCAGTGCGCTGCCCGGTGGAAGCCAGCCCGCGCCGGCTCTTCGCGAGTGCCGCTACACCGGGGATCCCGAGGTCGTCGCCGACAATCTTCTCTACGTGGCGAGGGTTCAGCGATTGGTCAGCCTCAAGCAGGAAGGCACAACGCCGATCATGGCTGCCGATATTCTCCCCCTGGCGCCGCTTTCGCCGGCGACGCAGCCGGCCGATGGACTCGTCCACCTCCGCGAGGGGAGCCGCGTCATCATCAAGCTCACCAACAGGCGGCATGACATGCCCCTCTATTTTTGGGTCTTTGTCGTCGGCGCCGATGACAGCCTCGATATCCTTTATCCGCGCGGGGGAGAAGCCGAGCCAATCCCGGCCGGACAAACTCTGGAAATTGGACGCAGCCGGCCCTTGACGGCCAGCATCAGCGGGCGCGATATTCCTCCCGGTGGGGCCGAAAAGACAATTCTGAAAATCATCGCCACGACGAACCCCCTGCTGGATTTGCAGCCACTTAAGATCGCTCCGACCACCAATATGCCGGCGATCAGCGGCCCGCGCGGCGTCACCGCCGCGGACCCGCTCCTGAATCTCCTCACCGCCGCCGCCCAGGGCGGAGCCGCCACGCGGGGATTGATCGATCTGCCGCCCGGCATCATCTGGGACACAGGCGACGTCGCGGTCGATGTGATCAAAAATTAAATCGGGATAAACTTCTCCCACCTCAGCGCCAATCTCCGCTGAGGACGAACGCCCCCCAGTAAATCGGCGGTGTGCGCACCGCCGTGTCCGCCGCTGATCCCGCCAGCGTGAATCCGCGCTCAAAGCCGTGCTGAAGCATTTCCTCCTGCGCCAGCCGAAGAGCAGTCAACGGACCGGTGGGATGCTTCCTGTCCCACATTGCCGCGTAAAATCGCGTCATTAATAACTGCGTCGGCTCATTGGGGACCTCCCACAGCGACGCCACCACCGTATGCGCCCCCGCCACCTCGAATGCCCGCTGCAATCCCACCAATCCTTCACCCGCGGAATCGGACCCCAAACCCGTATCACATGCCGACAGCACCGCCAGCCTCACCTTGTGCAAATCCAGTTGCGAAACCTCCATGTCCGTGAGATACCCATTGTCCCACGGATGCGCCGGATCAAACGTCTGCGCGTTGTTCGCCCCCGCCAGAACCAACGCCCCCAGCGGCGCGGTGTTTGCCTGCTCCGCGGTGCTCCCCAGCAGCGATTTTGCATCCATTCCCGCCGCCGCGGCGATGGGCCGGCTTCCGAAATATCCGTGTGTCGCCAAATGCAGATACGCGTATTTTCCCGCCAGTTCGGACACCGCCTCTTTCGTGGCGTCTTCATCCCGCAGCTCCTTCACAGCGGCCGATGATCCCGCGATTCGCTCAAACGAATCCGCCACCGCCAGAATTTCGCTCCGCGTCGCATCCAGCGGCGGCCATGATGTCCCCTCCGGACCGCGAAAAAACGCATCGGCCACCGCGTACTGCGGAATTCCCTGCGGCTCGGCATCGTAATCCACGCCGCCCACCACCAGCAGCCCTCCGTCTGTTCCATTCACACCCGCGTCCCCAGCGGAGGATTGACGCAGCAGCTCCGGCAACAGCGCCGGCGAGGGCACCGTGGCGATGGCGTTCTCCTCCAGAAGGTATTTTCCCTCCGCATCGCCGGGCAGCGCTCCAAACGCGACCTTGCACAGCGATCCGTCGGGGCACACAAGAATGGTCCGCGCCCCCGCAAGCAGCGGTTCCAGCTTGTTCCATGCAAGTTGCCGCAAAATTTTCCCCGGCTCCATCGCCGAATGCCGAGCAATCACCGCCGTGCGCCAATCCGACACCGCCTTATCAATTGGCTCAGTCAGCCCCAAATCCACCATGACGACTTCCGCCCGATCCGATCGAATCACAAAAGCGAGCAGCCGTTTTTTAGTACCCATCTTTCCGTCGTTTGCCGACTCGGAAAAATGGTCATAGGCCAGGAAGTCCACCAGAGCCGTGGCGCCCGTATCCGCATTTTTCAGGGCCTGCTGAATCTCCTCAAGCCCCGGCTGCGGCCTGGAGTTGATGCGCTGGAACTCCGCATTGCGCGATGACAATTCCGCCTCAAGCTGGTTCTTCCGCGCCGTCAGATCCGCGATCAGCTTCTCCCGCTCCTTCGCCTTGGTCGGTGAATCCGGAACAGAAAGTATGACTTCCGACAATTGCCCCGCGGTCAAATTGAGCTTTTCAAACAACTCCTGAATCTGCGGGTCCGCCGAACCCGCCACCACCCACCGCAACTCGCGCATCTGTCGCTGCCGGAAGGTCACACTTCCTTTCCATTGCAGAACCTGGGTGTAAATTTCTTCATCCGACCGATGCGCATTGCCCGACACGCTGAGCCAAAGGTCCAGCATTCGCCGATATCGCGCCAGCGTGTCCATTTGCTCGCTTTCTGATTCCGAGGCCGACCTCAGATTGACGTAGCGGATACTCATTTTCGCCGCCTGGCGTGCGTAGGTTTCCGCTGAAGTTGCATCATTCAACTGGAGGTCGGTGATCGCCAGGCAAGCCATGGTCGCCACCTCGTTGGGATGATCCGCCTGTCCGTAGATCCGCTGCTGGATATCCAGCGCCCGGCGAAATAGCGGCAATGCGTCTTTTGGCCGTCCCATCAGGAACATGCATCCGCCGATGTCGTCCAGACACTGCGCGATATTGGGGTCGCCATTTTTCGAATACAGCCGCTCAAACATCGCCACCGCCGAATTGCAATACGGCAGCGCCTCCTTAAAGCGTTTCAGCTTCACCAGACAACACGCGAGATCGTTCAGGTCCTTGCCCACGTCCGGGTGATCCTGCCCGTTGTAAATCCGCCCATACATCGCCAGCGATCGTTCGAACAACGGCAGCGCATCCCCCGCCCGGTTCAGGGAAACCAGGCAGTTGCCCACATTGTGCAGGCTCATCGCCACCGCCGGATGATCCTGATTTCGATACATGCGTCCGAGCATTTCCAATGTCTGGGAATAAAGCGGCAGCGCCTCGCCGGGCCGACCCATCAGAAATAAACACGCCCCCAGGTCATTGATGCTCCGGGCCACATCCCATCGATCCTGTTTCGGGTACAGCCGGTAATCCATCTCCAGCGCCTGACGAAACAGCGGCAGCGCCTCGCCATAGCGCCCAAGCGAACTCAAACACCCCGCCAGATACGTCATGCTCGTCGCCACGTACGCGTTGTCCCGATTCGGATAAAGCCGCTGAAACATCTCCAGCGCCTGGCGAAATAGCGGCAGCGCATCTTCGTCCCGCCCCAGTAAATTGAGGCACACCCCCACACCGACCAGCGTGCCCGCGGTGTCGGGGTTGTCCCGGTTGCGGGTGAGCCGGCGCTCCATCTCCAGCGCCTGAATAAACAGCGGAAGCGCGTCCTCAAATTTCCCCAGCGAGTTCAGGCACGAAGCCGTTTTAGTCAGGGCCCCCGCAACAAGAGTGTTGTCCCGACCCGGATAAAGCCGCTGGAAAATGTCTTGCGCATGCTGATAAAGCGGCAGCGCATCGTCGTATCGACCCAGAGAACAAAAACACATCGCAGCCCCGGACAAAGCCGTCGCTTCATCCTCATTATTCTTATTGGGGTAAAGCCGCTTATCCATCGCGACGGCGCGGCCGAAGAGCGGTATCGCCTCCTCATAATGTCCCTGCGAATTCAGGCAGAACCCTTCCTTCATCAGGCATTCCGCCACGTCGGGCCGGTCCTGATTGGGATGCAATCGCGCCAGCATCCCCATCGCGTCGCGATAAGCCGGCAGCGCTTCGCCAAAACGCCCCAGGCCGGTTAGGCAATTCGCTTCGCCCAGATACGCCGCGGCCACATCCGGATGATCCTGGCTTCCATGCAGCTTCAGTTGCAGCGCCAAATCAAGTTGAAATCTGAAAAGCGCCTCTGAGTATTGTTCGTGTGCGTAAAAATTTTTCCCCTGCTCGGCCAGCAATTGCGCAAAATGGGGTATGTCGCCGTCCGACTGGGTCGTTGGGGCGGCCGCGCGCCCCGCGGGGGCAGCAAACAGCCATGCCAGTAGAACGAGCCCGATTTTGCGTTTCATGGCGTTCGCCCCGAAAGCCGATTGCGAAGGCAAAATTCTAACTTTATCCGCGCACCGCTTTCAATGCGAAAATGCGATTCCCTGAAACCCGTTTTCACGGTCAGTCAGCGCCTGCCCGATTGCGCTCAGCCGGCCCATCGCCGTCTCCACCGAGTTATCCGGCCCCGTGCTGGGTTGGATTCCCCTGCCTCCGGACCCATCCTCAACCGGCGGCCGTACTTCCGACACGCCATCACTCCGCGTAAGCCGCAGCACCGCCTGCGGGCCAATCGCCGGCAACGGCGCTTCAAGCGGCGAAACGCTCATCAGATCGTCCGCGCTTGGAACCTTCCGCCGATTTATACAGACAAAAATGAATTCCGTTCCGCTGCCGGTAACAGAGCCATGAAATTCCAGCGGCTGACTGGCAGAACTCGCCGAAACATGCGCCAGTTCCTCCAGCGATCCGTCGCTGGGAAGAATGAACAGCGTCGCATTCAGACCCGCCGGTATCGTGGCTTCAATGTCGATCTGGGTTCCCGGATCGACCCGGCCAACCGTCTCCAGGTCGCCCTGCTGATTCCCCGATGTCACGTTCACGTGCAATGCGCTCCTCGGCCAATCCACCATCGCGGCGTAATACGAATAATATTGCCACCCGCCAACGACAATCCCAACTCCAAGAAGCACGGCAATGAGCATCAAGGCCGTCAGCACTTTCCCCCGCCGCGCGAACCGGTCCAGCGCCCCCGCTGCTTCCGATGCGCTGGTGAATCTTTTCTGCGGATCGGCCGCCAGCGCGCGCAGGCAGATTTTCTTCAGCGCCCGCGGGATTTCCGGCTTATCCAGAGGCGCACGATCAAACTCCCCTTGCTTGACCTCGTCCTTGTATCTGTAATATTTCCCGTTTAGCTCCAGCGGCGTGTTATACAGCGGTCGCCGCGTCAGCCCGAAAAATATCAGCCCGCCAAAGCCCCATACATCGGATCGTGCCGTCTGTGCTTCGGCGCGGGCTTGCTCCGGCGATGCGAAATTCGGCGTTCCGCTTTCGGCGCTGGGGACCACATCGTCTTCCGCCAGGCCGAAATCGATGAGCTTGCACTGCCCCGTCTTTGAATCGACCAGGACATTGCTCGGTTTCACATCCCGGTGCAGGATCGCCGATCGGTGCGCCAGGTGCAGTGCATGCCCCACGCCCGCCAGCATCCGCGATAATTGCGCCGGCGATGCGTGATTCTTGCGAATCCACTCCTCAAAATTCGGGCCCGGAATATACTCCATCACAATCGATTGCCGTCCGTCCAGCATCTCCACCGAATAAACCGCCGGCAACGTCGGATGCTTCAGCTTGGAAAGCACCCGCGCTTCCTGCAGAAAAAGATCCCGTGCTTTGCCGGAGTGATTCGCCCTGATCTGCTTGATGATGACCTCCGTGTGGCGATCCGGATCGAAGGCGAGAAAAACATCGCACTGCCCGGTCTTGGGAAATTTGTTGATCACCGAATATTTGCCGAGCTTTGCAGCATTCTGATTTCCCGCGAGCTTGCGGTAATGGCGATCCAGTTCCAGCAACTCGCGCAGCATCTCGGCCTGAAGATGCGCCGGCGCCTTGGCGAGATAATCCTCAACGCTGGGCGCCTTCCCCTCGATCCACGCAGCTTCGAACTTCTCGAGCAGTTCGTTCAGCTCCTCGTTGTGCTCGTCGTCGCCCTGCGTTGAAACGATCATGGGTTCGTCCCGCTTTGGGAAGTCTGCCTGGTCAGCAATCTGCCCAGCTCCCTGATCCGCCGCTCGATCGTCCGCTGCGAGCACCCGAATTTTTCCGCCATGTCCGCGGCATCATGGCCGGCCAGCAGGAGCAATGCCACCGGCCGCAAATGTTCCGCAAGACCGCCGATCATCTGATCCATCTCCTCATCCGCCATCAATGAACCAATCGGCGATGAGCCTGCATCGGGTTTGCCCTTCGCCTCAAACTGGGGAGAAGGCCGATCGTCGCCGCCGTCGGTCGGCAACTCCCGCTGGTAGTCTCGTTTTTTGCGGCGGTGAAATTTGGCCTGATTCCGGGTCTTGTTCCGCGCAATTCCCACCAGCAGGTTCCAGAACGACTCCCGATCGGGAACGTGATACTGGCCGTCGCGATGGCGGCGATAAAATGAATTCATCGCCGAGTTCACCACCTCCTCCGCATCGAGCCTCACTCGCAGCCGCTGCGTCATTTCGCGGCGAACCACCGGCAAAAGCTGCGTGGCATAACGCTGGTAAACCTCCGACGCCGCCTTCTTGAACGTCCAGGGCGTGGGCGATTTTATCCCCTCGATCATTCGCGTCACAGATTTCGGGTCTGATGCGGACATCATTGTTCCTGGTTCGAGCGGACCGACCCCTCACTCACTGAATCAACATCACCCTTGGAATTGCGACAAAAGGAGAGACTATCCCGCAAATGATGTTTTTATAACCATTTCGAGATTCGATTTGAATCACCAATGCATTTTAACAATTCGAAGCACCCCCAAAAAATTGGCTTTCTCAAATGTGCAAACCTTTGGGAAACCTGTCGGTCTTCCTTTGGATGTTTGGATATAAGCGGCAGCAGAGCTACATTGACTCAAATCAATGCGGATCATTTGCACGCAAATCGCGTATTTTTGAAAGATCAATCTAACTTAACGCACCCGACAAGCGGGCCGGAAGGAAAAGCGTCATGAAATGCCTCACTACTTTTGTCAGTATGGCTCTGCTTTGTTTTGGCGTCGCCACGGCGTCGGGGCGCAACATCCGTACGTCCGTCACGCACCACAAACTGGCGTCGCAGATCGATTTTGCTTCCGTATTCGGCTGCGCCAACGCCTCGGTCCAGGACCTTGGTTATCTGATTGATAATGTCAGAGAGCAAGCCGATCCGATCGGCCTGGCAACATTGGCCAATGAATTGGCGGCTCTGGAAAAGGCCACCGGCAAAACCGCCGAGATCAAATCCACCGACCTCGCCGCCGAAGCCGTGGGGCTCGCCAAGGAGCGTCAACACTCCCTTGAATTGCGGGCGCTCGCCGCCATGTTGCCCGACCAGGCCAGCGACTTGAACACCGTCGCCGATGCCGCCGCCAAGATTGAATCCGCCCCCAAAGAATCCGGCGCCCGGGGCGTCAACGGAACCCTCCATGTCGATAGCCATTCCGCCGAGCCGGTTGATATCTATGTCAACGGAACCTACTGCGGCCGCATTGGACCCAATGGCGATCTCTATGTCGCCGTCGGCGGCCCTGGAACCACCACCATCTTTGCACGCGGTGTTTTCGACGGGGGGACCTGGAGCGAGCAAGTCGATGAAGTCGTCGGCGATTTCACCTGGTCGCTCAGCGACTAGCCCTCTCGCCCGGAAGCAAATTGGATGAGGCTGTGCCATGAAAAATTGCAAGCCAACATCGCTCCCCGGCACGCTGCTGAGCTGCGTCGCCTGTCTTCTTCTGGCGATGCTTGGCGCCGCCCGCGCGGACGACCTGCGGTTCCCCACCGATCCCGCGCATCCCTACGCATTCGGCCTGTTCATCGGCATCGACGGCTATCCCCGTCTCGCGGAAAATTACCATCTTCATTCCTGCGTGCACGATGCCACCTCGATGCAATCTTTCTTTGCTGATCAGTTCCATCTCACGCAATCCATTCTGTTAACCGAGCAAACCGCGACTCGCAGCGACATCGGCCAGGCCTTCCGCGAACTCATCCGCCGCGTCACTGCCGCCAAAGCTCAAATGGATGCCCTCCCCAGCGCCGATCGCCAACCCATTAACGTCGTGATCACATATTCAGGTCACGGCGTGCGCGTCGTCCGCCTTAAATCCGAAACCGCCTCTGATCCCGATGATGATGCCTGGCTTTGCTACGACAGTGGAATGGATTTCGACGAAGTCATACGGGGATATGAATTACTGGAAATCCACCAGCAATTGGCTCGACTCGGAGCCTCCGTCCTCATCATCTCCGATTCGTGTCACTCCGGCAGCAACTATCGGGGGATCGACTCGTCGCAAGCGCAGGCCCGCACCGTACCCATCGATATGGCCCCCGATGGTCCCCAGGACAATCTTTTCCCCGAATTCGCCGCCATCGTTCCCGCTACCACCGATGCCGCCGATGATCGTTCCATGCCCCTCCCCGGCTTCGTCTTCTACTCCGCCTGTTCCGATTCCCAAAGAGCATGGGACGTCGTCTGCGGCGATCATCGCGAAGGCAGGCTTACCCATACGATGCTCGACATCCTGAAAAATAACCACGGCAACACCACTTATCGCGACATGGCCGCCCAGCTCACGGTCGCCTTCGACGCCAATTTCCCCGACCAAAACCCGGAATTCCACGCAGCCGTCGGCAAGACCGATGAATTGTTTCTCGGCAAGGGCCTCCCCGCTCCCGAAGGCCACATCATTTCCCTGAACTATGACACCCACACCGTCACGCTCGATCTCGGCGAACTCAGCGGCATTGACCAGGCAACCGCCTTCACTTTCTATCGCAACGTCGATGATCTCCAGCGAAACCAGAATCCCATCGGCACCGGCTCAGTGACCGATTTGCAAGCGATGAACTGCACCGTTTTGCTTGACGGCTCGGCGTCCGTCGATTCCACCGCCGTCGCCAAGTTCGACCGCCCAAGAATGGCGCACGTAGTCGTAGGAATAGACGGCGACCTGCCGCCCGATGCTTTGAACGCCCTGCACGACCTGGCGAAATATAAACAGCTTCAAATGGCCGGCCCCACTCTTCCTCCGACAATCATGGTCCACTATTTTCCCAACACTCAAACGATAGGTTTCTATTCGCCCACCGCTCTTCCGGCCACACGCCCGACGGATTCGCAGCCTCAAGCCCTCAGGACAATCGCCTATACCGGCCCCGCCGACGCCGAGCGATTCGCTCAAAACCTTCTCTATGAAGCCGGCGTGCAACGCCTCATGAGCCTCCGCCATGACGGCGCCGAGAACCTCTTCTCCGCCAGCATCCAATCAGGGTCGGCCAATGTCGATCAAATCCATCCTCCCGACGGCCTCCCGCACGTTGCTGAAGGCGCGCCCTTTTATGTTTCCGTGACCAATTCCTCCACAACCGGCCTCTATTTCACCGTCATGGGTCTCGACGAGAAGGGAAATCTAATCATCCTCTATCCCTCGACACCGCAAGACAGCGACGGCCTGGTTCAACCCGGAATCACCATCTCCGTTGGCAAAGGCGAACTTACCGCCAGCATCGATGGTCCCCTCGCCCGAGGGGGCGCCGAACTGACGCAATTCAAAGTGATCGCCAGCGACCATCACGAAGATTTCTCCGCCCTTGAGCACCCCCCCGCCACCGGCCTCGCCTCCCGCGGACTGCGCGGCGAAGAAGACCCTCTCCTCCAGATCGTCACCGACGCCGTTATGGGCGGCCCCCGCGGATTTTCGGAAGGAAATTCCGGCAACGTCAACTGGATGGCCGCAAATCTGGATTTCGATGTAATCAAAAAGTGACGCAATATGGCTGAAGGGGCATGGGCGAATTCCGTTGGCAAGATAACTTTAAGACCGCGGGAGCAACGCTGTGTGCTTCTCATTACGAGGACCGTCCAATGAACTACCGCAATGCTCTGTTACTTCTCTCCGCGTTCGCGTGGATATCTCTCGTGGCATTCGCCCCGCACCGCCTCCGCGCGGATGATGCTTCAGACAACTCGCCCGCAGCCATGAATGCGGACTTGCAATCCGCCATCACACAGATTGACAACCTCAAGGACGAAGAAACCGGTTCCCCCGATCAGCGGCAGGAATACGCCGCCGCACTGCAGAAAGCCGCCCTCCTCTACGAAAAGCTCGGCCAAAGCGATCGAGCCGAACCGCTCTATCGCGAAGCGATCGCCCTCGCCGGCCCGGAGATGCAGGATGCGGATAAGAGCAATATCTGGCACCACCTTGGACTGGTCTATCTCGATATGGGCGATTATTCCATGGCCGAGCAGTGCATGCAGAAGGCCGCCTACAGCGGAAATGAATTGCTGGAAACCTCGATCATCAACTGGCGCGAGCGCGGAGAAACAGCCATGGTGGACCAGACCGAAGCCGGGCTGTTCCAATCGGTCGGCGCCGATGTCCTCAGCGACTGGGGCCGCGCCCTCGCCGCCATTGGCGATTCCACCAGCGCAGCCAAACGCTTCGGCCAGGGATTGCAATTGGTCCGCCAGCGCCACGCGATGGGCTTCCATAACGATCAAAACTTGGCCCGCATCCTGAACGATTTCGGCGCCTTCTATCTGGAAACGAACGACCTCGCCAGCGCGGAGCCCTTGATCCGCCAAGGCATGCAGATTCGCGCCCAAAGCTTCCAAACGCTGCCTGATTACGCCGACAGCCTGGAAACGATGGCATCCCTGTACGCCGCCAAAGGCGATTACAGTCAAGGCGAACAACTTTGCCGACAAGCCCTGGACATCCGCCGCCAATCCCAGGGCGAAACACATACCGATTTCACGCGCTGCCTTGTCGAACTCGCCCAATTTGAATTGCTGCTGGGAAAGTCCTCCGAAGCACACGATCTTTCCCGCCAGGCCCTCGATACCCTTGAGCAAAACATCTCGCGAGCCGCCGGAATGCAGTCCGAGCGCCAGCAGCTTCAAATGCAAGCCGCAAATCGCCCGGCTCTCGATCTGTATCTGACCCTCACCCCCGGCGCCGAAGTCCTCGCCGCAAAAGCCTACGAGCCCGTGCTCCTGTGGAAAGGCGCCGTCACGCTCCGGCAGCGGCAAATTCGCGCCCTGCGCGTCCAGGCCCCGCAGCAAATGCTCCCCGCGGAAGTCGTCCAACCGAAATCAATGGACATGGGCGTCTTCAATGTGCTGGTTCCGCCCAACGAGGCCGCGCAAAACGCTCCCAAGGTCAACGCGCCCGAATCAGTTGCAAGCGCATGCGCCCGTCTCGAAACCCTCTCTTCCACGCTTGCCCAAACCGTCCTCTGCATGCCCGATCACCTGAGAAGCGGACAACTGCGCGATCAGCGCACCACCACCACCGATACCGAAAATGAAATCGAAAGCCTTCAGGAACGGTTGGCCGCCGCCAGCGATGCCTCCGGCGTCAAGCTTCACGTAACGACGGTCAATGAGTTGACACAGGCCCTTCCCCCCAACGTCGCCCTCATCGACATGATTCAGTACGCCAATTATTCTTCTCCACCCAGCCAAAAAGGTCCCCTCGCCTCCGAGGATCGCCTGACCGCCTTCGTGCTCCGTGCCGGGCAGGATGTGAAACGCATCGACCTCGGACCGATCGCGGACATCCAAACACTCGTCACCCAATGGCGGCAAACCTACGGCAGCGGCGCCGCCGGAAATGCCGCGGGGGCGCAATTGCGCAAACTCATTTGGGAACCTCTGCTACCGCTGCTGGGAAATTCCGAAACTGTCCTGATTTCGCCCGATGGCCCACTCCTCCAATTTCCCTTCGCGGCCCTCCCCGGCAGCCGCCCCGGGCATTACCTGATCGAAGACCTCTCGCTGGCCATCGTTTCCGTCCCGCAGGCGCTTCCCGACATGCTCGCCGCCGCCGCGCCGACCGGAAATCCCTCCCTGCTTGTGGTCGGAGACGTCGATTACTCCGCCCAAGCCCCTGCAACGCCCTCCGATGTGGATATGCCCGACCGCGCTGACTTCCAGGCGGCGCTGAATGGCCAGACGGCCGCCCCTCACCAACGAAGAAGAAGACCTTCCGACGATGTCTCCCCCCAGGATTGGCCGGCCCTGCCTGGAACTGATCAGGAGGTCGCTTCTGTACAAAGCGCATTCAAGAAGATTTTCCCGGCCGCTCCCACCACGCAGATGTCCCAGTCGAATGCCAGCCCGTCGACATTATGCGATCAGGCGGGCCAATTCCGCTATGTTCATCTCGCCACCCACGGGTTCTTTGACCGCCTCATCCTGGCTCGCTCGGAAAATAACGCCGCGGGTGTTTCGGCCGTTCAAGACATCCGCACGCGGCAACAACGGATGCTTGACATCGTGCGCCAGGCTTCCACCATGCCCGAGGACCAGCGCGAGCAGTTCTATCGGCAACAATTCCAGCCGCAGGGGACGGACGCACCACCGGAAGGATTGATGCAACAGGGAGTAGCGCCCCAGATATTTACCATGATCCGCCCCACCTTCGCCCCGGAAGATATCTTTCGATTCCATCCCGCCCTCCGATCCGGCCTCGTCCTCTCCGGTGGTGACCGCGCCGGTGGAATCCTCACCGCCCTGCAAATCGAGCAACTCAATCTCGATAATGTCGATCTCGCTACCCTGTCCGCCTGCGAAACCGGCCTCGGCGAGCGCAGCCAAGGCGACGGCGTACTCGGATTGCAGCGGTCGTTCCAGATCGCCGGCGCCCGATCCGTCGTCGCCACCCTCTGGTGCGTCGAAGACCAGCCAACCCAGAAATTGATGACCCACTTCTATGAAAACCTCTGGGGAAAAAATATGGGAAAACTGCAGGCCCTTCGCGCCGCCCAACTCGAGCTTCTATCCGAAGGCGCGCAGGCCGGACCCGAGCGAGGCTTCCGCGTCGCCGGCGCGGCCACGCAGCCGCAGCAGTCCGACAACGCCATGTCCCCGCGCTATTGGGCCGCTTTCCAGCTCTCGGGAGATTGGCGATAAGACCGAACCGTAATGTCGATAAGGTGACGCGCGTTTGCGCTGACTCGAGATGATTCAGCGCCCCCATCAGTTGACCTTCCCGCCCAGACCGTTTATCCACCCTTCATATGTCCGCAATTCCCCCCATCGACCTCACCTCCACCGTCACGCTTTCCCCCCGCCAAATCTCCAGCCATCTCGGCGATGAGATCGTCATCATGAATCTCCAGACCGGCGTCTATCACGGCGTGCAGGGCGTTTCCGCTTTTATCTGGAACCTTCTCGCCGCCCCCGTTTTGGTCCAAAATATCTGCGACCGCGTCGCCGCCGAATATAATGTTGACCAGCCGCGCTGCCAGGCCGATGTTCTCAATCTGCTGAATCAGCTTCTGCAGGAAGGTTTGGTCGTCCTTGTTGATTCGCCTGAAAAAGTTTCTCTCCCTTGAGCGCTACGACCAGCGAATCCTCCTCGAAGCGCTGGCCCTGCTCATTTGGGCGCGTCTGCTCCTCTGGATCGTTCCCTTTCCCGCGCTTCATCGCCGACTTTCCCACCGGCGGGTCCGAAAGATCGCGCCCCCCAAAGATCCGCAGTATTACATGAACTCCATCGAGCGAGCCGCGCGATACGTCCCGGGGGCAAGCTGCCTGACCCAGTCGCTGGCGGCGCGATGGCTGCTGGCCCACAGCGGCCACGATGCCACCCTGCGCTTCGGCGCCCGCCGAAATTCCGCCGGAAAATTCGAAGCCCACGCCTGGATCGAAAGCAATGGCCAGATCATCAGCCGCCCCACCCCCCACGCCGAATTCTCCCCACTCCCCTCCTCGTCGTCCGATAACAAATTGTAAATTGATTCGCAAAGTGTTTGCAATCAACGACTTAAATATTCCACAACTTGCCGCTGGACCGTTTCACCTCCCTGGGTTATATTTCCGTTCAGTTAGCACAGGTCGGATGCAAAGCAAAAAGGGAGCGATTTTATGTTGGGTGAAAACGTCAAGGTTATGGTGGAATCCATTTCCGAGAAAAAAGCCTATCAGACCCCCGTGCTCATCACGCACGGCAGCGTGGCTAAATTGACGCAGCATGATTCCAGCGGCGGTCATAGCGGACTCGATTGTTCGCCTATGGGCACTCACCACAGACATCGCTGGTGGGAACACCTTTTCTAAACCGCGCCTTATCCGCAATAATAAGCGAAAGTGCCCCAGTACCACGCTTACGGTCTGCGCATCGATTCAGATTTCGACCTGCCGGAGCTTCTCGCCGCTCCGCGGGCCGCGCACTCGGCCGATATCACCTTCCGCAAAACCCACATCGATCGCGACGAGCCCGCAACTGATCCCGATCCAATCCAAACCACCATCGGCCTGCATTATCCGCGCGTCGCATCCATGCTCGTCACCAATGGTGCACACGTGGATATCGATCCTTACGCCGACGCCGACCCGCGCGTGCTTCGACTGATCCTCCTCGGCCCCGTCCTCGGCCTGCTTCTGCATCAACGCGGATATCTCGTCCTGCACGCCAGCGCTGTGGAGATTGGTTCCACCTGCATCGCATTCATCGGCGAAAAGGGCGCGGGAAAATCCACCACCGCCGCCGCCTTCAACGCGCACGGCCATCCCCTCGTAGCCGATGATGTTCTTGCCGTGTCACCGCATTCACATCTTGTCTATCCAGGATTTCCTCAGCTAAAACTCTGGCGCGAAGCGGCCAATCATCTCGCCGCCGGTCGCGACGATCTGCCCACGCTCCATCCCGATCTCGACAAAGTCGGCCTGCGCGTCGAGAGCCGTTTCGCTACGTCGCCCCTGCCGCTCTCGCGCGTCTATTCCCTCGCCGACGGCCCTTCCATCGCCATCGAATCCCTCGCGCCCGCACTCGCGTTCATGGAACTGGTTAAACATTCCTACGCCCTCCCCTTTGTGCAGCCGACGGGAACCTCCGAAGCCCATTTCCGCCAGGCGGTGGACTTGGCAGCGCGAATTTCCATCCGCCGGCTCGTGCGTCCCCGCTCTCTCCCCCAGCTCTCCCAACTCATCGCCGCGGTGGTGGCCGATGTATCCTGAACCTTCCGCCGAAATTCTTCTCCTGCTCGATTCGGTCCGTTTCGCCCTTCACCTCATCGACGCCGATGAATTTACCAACCGCCTCCCGCAGACCCTCGACTGGCCTGAGTTCTGGAAACTCGTCCACGCCCACGGACTGTCAGGCCCGGTCGTCTCCGCATTTACCGCTGCAAATATCCCCATCCCCGATGAACTGAAATCCGCCCGCAGCGCCAGCGCCATGCGCTCCCTCTTCCTCGCCGGCCAATTGATCGAAATTCTCCGCTTGCTCGACTCTCATGGAATCCCGGCGATGGCGTTCAAGGGCCCCGTCCTGTCCGTCGATGCCTGGGCCGACCCCGCCATGCGCGCCGCCGGCGATCTCGATCTGCTTCTGCATCCCCCAGACATGCCCGCCGCGCGAAATCTTCTCCTCTCACGCGGATTCGAGCCGATTTTCCCCACCTCCACCCCCGCCGAGGCGAAATATCTCTCCTCGCTCGCGGGCAAACCGCTGGACAAATATGTCAAATCCCACAGTGAGCATCACCTGCTGCGCGCCGCCGATCGCCTCAACATCGACCTGCATTCGAGCATCGCCCTGCGCCAATTCGCCCTTCAACTCGACTACGACCGCCTGTGGAAAAATTCCCGAACCATCCTCCTTGCCGGAACCCCCATCTCCACGCTCGGGCTGGAAGACCTGCTCCTGGTTCTGTGCATCAACGCCGCCAAGGATTGCTGGACCCGCATCGACCGCATCTGCGACATCGCCGCCCTGACCGTTCGCCACCCGCAGATCGACTTTGAAATCCTGATCGATCAGGCTCGCCGCGCCGGCGCGCTGCGAATGACCCTCGTCACCCTCCTCCTGGCTCGCGATCTGCTCCAATTGCCGCTTCCAGCAAGCGTGAACCATGCGATTGACCGCGACGATTCCGTGATCGACCTGGCCAATGAAACCATCCGCGGAATTTCCAGCAACCCCCAATCCCCCGCTCATTTGGCTGAATTCCGCCTGCAGCTCCGCGCCCGCGATCAGCTCCGCGGAAAAATCCGCTACGCGCTCTGCCAATGCTATCCCACCGTCGGCGACTGGTCGGCCCTGCCCCTTCCCCCCATGCTCGGCTTTCTCCACGTCCTCTTCCGCCCCATCCGCCTTCTGCTTCAACCCGACCGCAAATCACCTTGATCCGAAACAAAGTTCTTCCTCACCACCGCCACATATCCGCCATCGTGATATTTTTCCGGCAATGATTCACCCATGCTCGGCAACGTGAAGCATTCCTCGATCAACTCCAACCCCGCGTTGCGCGCAAGAAATTCTTTCGTCTGCAACTCATTCTCCTCCGGCCACACGCTGCAGGTGCTGTAGACCAGAATCCCGCCCGGCGCCAGCCACGGCAGCGTATCGGCTAGAATTTCCCGCTGAAGTTTGACGAGACAATCGACCTGATCCCGATACCGCGCCTCCGGCCGCCGCGCCAGAACGCCGCTGTTGCTGCACGGCACATCCACCAGAATTCGCTCGAAAACCCCGCCAATCTGATCGGCAACGTCCGACATCTTCTCAGCATGCACCACTCGAACATTCCCGATCCCCCGTTCCGCCACCAACTCGCCCAATTTTTCACAGCGAAATTCCGAAGCATCCATCGCGATCACTTCGCCGGAAATTCCGGCGCGCTCCCAAATCTGCATCGTCTTGGTCCCCAGCCCGGCGCATCGGTCCAGCACCCGCATGCCCGGCGATATCCGCATCTTCTCAACCACCCCCGCAGCCGTCGCATCCTGCACCTGCGTCAGTCCCATCTTCGCCCAATGCCCAAGTATTCTGCCGCCGCGAACCCCGCGCACCACCAGCAACCCCGCCGATTCATGCAGCCAAAGCTCCACGTCCGGCAAATCCCCATATTGGCTGCGAAGCTGCTCCCATTCCAAAATCAAATCAGCCGGTTCGATTCCCTGAAACATCCGCAAAACAATTGGCGGATCAGAATTGTCATGCCGGCAAAACGCCATCGCCCGCTCAGCACCCAGCAGTTTCGCCAATTTCTCAAACATCACCGGTGGATGCGACAGCACCCGCTGCGCAAACGCCACCGGATCGGCAATTTCATCCGGCATCGGCGGCTCCGGCATCCGCGCGACATTTCGCAGCACCGCGTTGACGAACCCCGCCGCCTTTCGCCGCCCAAAATTCTTCGCCTGCTCCACCGCGCTGTCCACCGCCGCAGATGCCGGGATTCGATCCAGAAATTTCATCTGATACAAACCAATCGCCAGAATTTTCTGCACCAGCGGATCGACCGATGCCGCCGACTTTCCCGAGTAATGCTCCATGCGATCCCGCAACAGCAGCAGATTCTTCACCACCCCCGCGGCAATCTGCTCCCCCAATCCTCGATCGCGCGAGTCCTCCGGCGGCTGCCAACGCCGCGCATGCAAAAGCCCCGGCTTCCATCCCGGCAGCCGCTTCTCATCCAGCAAAATCAGCGCATAATCGCGTCCGTTCATGTCTTCGCATTTCACTCGCAACGCGCAACTATTATTCAAACCGATTTAAGTCGCATCCCCGGCATCCACGCATTCCCCCTTCGAAAGTCCTTCAAACTCATGAGCTTTTTCCCATCCGGCTGCACTTCCAGAATTTCCACCGCCCCCTCGCCGCAGACAACACACCCGTCGATCGCAACCTCGCCCGGATGCCAGCGCGGCCCTTCGCTATCGGCCGCCCGCGCGCGCGCCAGCGTCATCGCGGCCACACGCGCACCCGTCGCATCGCAAAGCTGCACCCGGCAACCGGGCCATAAATACAGCCCGCGAATTTTCCGTGAAATTTCGTTTCCAGATTCGTTCCAGTCGATGCGCGCCGATTCCCTCGCCAACTTAGGCGCCACCGTCGCGGCCGATTCATCCTGCGCAATCTCCCGCGCCGATCCATCACGCAACTGCTCCATCACCTTCATCACGAGCCGCGCCCCGTCGATCGCCAGCCGGTCGTGCAGTTCACCGGCCGTCTCAACGTCACCGATTACTAATCTCGATTGTCCCAGAACCGCGCCGGCGTCCATCTTCTGCGTCAGCCGAATGACACTGTTGCCTGTTTCGCTTTCCCCGCGCAGGATCGCCCAGTTGATCGGCGCTGCCCCGCGATATTTCGGCAAGAGCGATGCGTGCAAATTGACCGCCCCCAGTTTCGCGTGCGCCACCGCCGCCGGAGAAATCTTCTGCCCAAACGCGATCACGATCATCAGATCGGCTTCCGGCAATTTCTCGGCATTGAAGTCCGCTGTTCGAAACGCCGTCAAATTCCGCTTCCCCGCAAATTGCCCGACCGGCGTCGGCGTTAATTTTCTTCCCCGCCCGGCAGGACGATCCGGCTGCGTATAAGGAAAAATCTCATGCCCCGCCTCCAGCAGCGCCGCGAGCGTCGGAATCCCAAATTCTCCGCTGCCCGTAAAAATAATCCGCATGTTGGGCTTCCCGCGCTCTATCTATCTATGACTTTTTTGCCCTTCCCCGCGCCGATTGATCCTCCTCATATTTCTCTTCCAGCTCCTTCAGCGTCTTTCGATTCTCCATCTTTGCCGTCGGCCCCATGCGGTCGATGATCAGCACGCCGTTGAGATGGTCCAGCTCATGCTGCCAGATGCGCGCCAGATATCCCGTTTCCACCTGCTCAACAAGGTTCCCCGACAAATCCTTCGCCCGCATTCGCGCAGTAACGGGGCGGCCCACATCCACTGTGATATTGGGCAAACTAAGGCACCCCTCCTGCGACGTTTCCTCCCCCTCGGCATCGGAAACAACTGGATTCACGTACACGCGATCATCTTCCGGTTTGCCCGTGTGGTTGGTCACAAATAACCGGATATTGTGCCCCACCTGCGGAGCCGCCAGGCCAACGCCCCGGGCCTCGCGCATGAGCAGAAACATCCGCTCGCTCAGCTCCCGCAGGCTCTGGTCAAACGTCTTCACGTCCACGCTTACTTTGCGAAGACGCGGGTCCGGATAGGAAATAATTCTAAGCTCTTCGTACATGCCCGCCACTCGATCAGCAGACACAATCCGCGTAAAATCAGCAGCCATCAAGATTAGGTGAATTTGTTGACAGGTTCAACCGGGCTCGGATAGATTCGCGTCATCAGCACGCTCGTGAAGCAACCCTGTCTGCGTAACCATTCGCACTTGAAGGAAAAACCACGTGGCCGACGTCCCTGAAGGTTATAAGGAAATCCCACCCGAAGATCGCGCCAAGGCGAAGGTCTTCTTCGACCGCGGTAAGACCGTCGCCGGCACTGGTAACTACGAGTATGCCATCGAAATGTATCTCCAGGGTTTCAGCCTCGACCCCGATGCCATCGACGGACACCAGGAACTCCGCGACATCTCCCTCAAGCGAAAAGCCAGCGGCGGCAAGGCCATCGGATTTCTCGAAGGCATGAAGCTCAAACGGCCCGGCAATGACGACAAAGTCAACATGCTCAACGCCGAAAAGCTCATGTCGTATGATCCCGGCAACACCGATCACCTGCAGTCGCTTCTCCAGAGCGCCTACCGCGGCGGGTATTTCGACACCGTTCTCTGGGTCGGCCCGATATTCCAGAAAGCCAACGCCGACGATAAAAAACCTGATTTCAACAAGTTCATCGTCCTGCGCGATATCTACAAGGGACTGAAGCGATGGCGTCTCGCCGCCGATGCCTGCCAGTATGCCCTCAAACTCCACCCGCTGGACATGGATCTCTCGACAGAGCTGAAAAATCTCGGCGCTCAGGACACCATGGACAGCGCCGGTTACTCAAAGGGCGGCAGCTTCCGCGATCAGATCAGGGACATGAACAAGCAATCCCTGCTCCTCACCGGCGACAAGGATTTCGCCGACCTCGACGCACAGGCCGGCGTCATCCACGCGGCCGAGGCCGAATATAAAGCCAATCCCCACGATCCCTCCAAGGCGATGAAGCTCGTCGATGCGCTGGAAAAAACCGAGCATCCCGACTTCGAGGGTCGCGCCATCGATCTCCTCCAGCAGCTCTATGACACCACCAGGCAGTTCCGCTATCGCCAGCGCATCGGCCTCATTCACATGAAACAACTGGCCCGCATGGAACGCTCCAAACGCGAGGCCCTGACCCTCGATCCGAAAAACGAAGACCTGCGAAAAGAATACATCGACTTCCGCCGCGAACTCACCGAGTTTGAGCTGAAGGAATACGAGATGGCTTCCGACGCCTATCCCACCGAAATGCGCTGGAAATTCGAAATGGGCCGGCGAATGTTCAGCCTCTCCAATTTCGTCGGCGCGATCCCCATTCTCCAAAGTGCGAGAAACGATCCCAAATTCCGCAATGACGCGGGAATTCTCCTCGGCCTGGCTTTTCTCAACGCCGGCTATCTCGACGAAGCCGATGAAACCCTCGCGATTCTGATCAGGGATTATCAACTCAAGGGGGACGACCGCTCCAAGGAAATGTACTACTGGCGCGGCCGAGTGCTCGAACAGAAGGGCATGATCGAGGAAGCCCTCCAGCACTACAGCCAGGTCGTCCAGTGGGATTTCAATTTCAAGGATGTCCAGGCGCGTATCAAACGGCTCAAGTCCACCGGCGGCCCAACGGCCTGATTCATCCCATGATCCTCCAAGCCAGCGCCGTCTCGTTCTCCTACGGCGACGTTCCCGCCCTCGCCGATGTCTCCCTCTCGCTCGATCCCGGCCAAATCATCGCCCTCATCGGCCCCAACGGCAGCGGCAAAAGCACACTCATCAAAGCGCTTCTCGGCCACGTTCCCGCCACCGGAAAAATCCTCTGGCGAGACCACGATCTCAATTCCTGGCGTCTGCGCGATCTCGCCGCCGTCGCCGCATATTTGCCGCAATCCCCTCGCCACGAGCCGGGCCAACTGGTGTCCGATGTCCTGCGTCTCGGCCGTGCCGCCCGCTGGGGCGCATTCGGCCTCGAATCCAGCGCCGATGAGCGCATCACCCTCGAAGTCGCCACCCTCCTCGGCCTGCAGAATCTCCTGAATCGCCCCATGGAGCAGATGTCCGGCGGTCAGCGCCAGCGCGTTTTCATCGGCCGGTGCCTCATCCAGCAGCCCTCCGCTCTCCTGCTCGATGAGCCCAACACATTCCTCGATCTCAAGCACCAGATCGACCTCTGGCATCTCCTGCGCGACCTGGCAAAGAATAAAAATCTCGCCGTGATCGTCGCCTCCCACGAGCTGAACATCGCCGGTGCCTACGCCGATCGCCTGATTCTCCTGAATAACGGCCACATCGCCGCCAGCGGTACCCCCGACGAGGTTCTCCGCCCCGAACTCCTCACCCCCGTGTATGGTGTCCCCATCGCCCGCTACGGCACCGCAAAAAATCCCATCGTAGTCCCCCAGGTTTAGAAACGCCCACGGCGCTGCCGTGGGTCCCCGCCTTCACCTGAAAAACGCCCACCCCGCCGCAATAAGACAACTCACCCCCCCAAAACAAATCCCCACAATCGCCATCCCCTTCCCCCCGCGCGTCGCCGCCTCCGGCGACCCAATCTGCTTCAATCCCACCGCCCCAAAAATAATCGAGAGCACCGCCGGGATCACGATCACAAACGTCGGCACCGAAATAATTCCCAGCACCAGCGCCGCCACGCAAAACCCGTTGTTCGCCCCCGCCGCTTCCAGAGTCGTTCCCTCCATCGTGAACGGCATCCCGCAGCTTTTGCAGTTGTTGGAAGTGATCGGGCTGCTCGCCGAGCACCGCGGGCAGACGATGTTCTGCGCTCCGTCCTTCCCCCGCTTGATTTTCGGCGCCCGCGCCCCCGCCGCCGCGTACGCATGCACCGGATGCGGATCCTGTTTGATGATCTGCCGGGTCTTCGGATCGATCAGACGCCCATACCGGTCCAGAATCGGGATCGTGATCTGATTCCCACACGTGGGGCATTGCCCCTCCTGAGCCGCCATCGATTCCGTCGCCTCCAGCCGGCTCGAGCAGTATCCGCAGTTGAATCCATATCGTTTCCCCGCAAACCGTGGCGTCACCGCCGGCCGCATCGGCGCCGCCGCCGCCTTCACCGGCGGCGCAGCGCTGCCGCCCGACATCACCGCTTCCGGCACCGGCACCCGCAGCGTCGTCTTGCACACCGGACACCGCAGCATCTGCCCTGCCTGCCCCTCCTCCGCGGAAAGCGATGTCCGGCAAATATGACACGGAAACACGATCATGACGATTCCCAAATTTTATGCCGGATCACACGCCCCTCAAAGCCAAAGAACATCGAAAAACCCACCCCCAGCGGCGCGGCGACTTCAGTCGCCGTGTCCCCCACCCCCACAATCCCCCATGATGCAAAAAAATCGCCCCGTGGTAAAATCACCCCAATCGCTCTCTCATTTCCGGAGGAATCGCCCATGAAAAAGATGATGCTCGTATTCATCGTCGTCCTGCTGATCGGACTCGCGGGAATTGGCGGTTGGGCGCTGAACATGACCCATCAGAGCCGCGCCGCCGCCGATGAATACGTCCAGTGGGCCCAGAACCAGAAGATCGTGCCCATTCAGTTCATCATCACCGTCCCGCCGGAAACGCCTACCAACCAAACCCTGTACATCTCCGGCGATGCCTCTGAAATGGGCAACTGGGACGGCGCCGGCATCCCCCTGCACCGGCAGGCCGACGGAACCTGGCAGGCCACCGTCAATCTCCTCAGCGGCATTCCCCACCGATTCAAAGTCACCCGCGGAACCTGGGGAACCGTCGAACGCGGCGCCGGTGGCGCCGACATCGACGATCACACTTTCACCGGCGAAGGCGGCGGTGTCGTTCTGTCCACCGTCCTCACCTGGGTCGACGGCGGAAAATCCATCCCCGGAAAAATCACCCTCACCGGAAACGTCCTCCTCCACAAAAAATTCGAATCCAGCCTCCTCGGCAACGCCCGAAACATCATCGTCTATCTCCCGCCCGATTATGATTCCCAGCCCAACCAGTCCTACCCCGTCCTCTACATGCAGGATGGCCAGAACCTTTTCGACAGCTCCACCGCGTTCGCCGGAATCGAATGGCAGGTCGATGAATCGGCCCAGCGCCTGATCACCGAAAAGAAAATGCAGCCGATCATCATCGTCGGAATTTACAACAGCCCCGATCGCACCGCCGAGTTCACCCCGTTCGACAAAACCTCCACCGGCCTCGCCGGCCGCGGATCGCTCTACGGCCGCTTCGTCGTCGAAGAAGTCAAACCCATGATCGACCGCACCTACCGCACCCTGCCCGATCGCGCTGACACCGGCATCGCCGGCTCATCGCAGGGCGGCCTGATCACCCTCGCCATCGCCCACGATCATCCCGATGTCTTCAGCAAAGTCGCCGTGCTAGACCCCTGGCTGCGCGATTCGCAGCATACCCTCTTCGACCTCTGGAAAGACACCGCCTGGATGAAAGGCATTCGCTTCTACGTCGATATGGGCACCAATGGCGGCGGGCTCTATCCCGGCCCAACTGAAATGCAGGACATGGATCAGTTCACGCAATTGATGGATTCAGCCGGCCTGAAAAAAGGGTCCGATTACACCGCCACCCCCATCGACGGCGCCGAGCACAACGAATCCGCCTGGCAAAAACGCGTCCCCGATTTCCTGACGTTCCTCTATGCACCCAAGTAGCTCCGGATATACATCCGGAGCTCCACCCCAAAACGCCCACGGCGCCGCCGTGGGGAAATCCCCATTCAGTTCCCCCACAGCGCCGCCTTCAGCGGCCCAAGATGCTTCTCATAATGTCGCCAGCGCCCCACCGAGCTTTCGTAAATCGGCCGGCGAACCTGCATGACGCTCGCCGTCACGCACGGCCGCTTATCCGCGTGAAATTTCAGACAGCGGTCGTCCCACGGCAATCCCAGAAACTCGATCATCCGCCGTGACTGCGTCTCCGGATTCGCGACCACCTCTTCATACGACACATCCAGCATCGGCAGGTCGATCACCTTCTCCCAGTGCGACATCAGCCGCGAATAACTGCGGTAAAAATGCCCCAGGTGCGAAAGGTTGTGCTTGAATTCGTGTCCCTGGTTGAAATGAGTCAGGTAACACGACAGGCACGTATCAATCGGATCGCGCCGGCAATGGATGATCCGCGCATCGGGAAACAGCAGCGAGATCAGCCCGATGTGCAGAAAATTCAGCGGCATCTTATCCGTGATCCGCGCCGCACCCGGCTTCAGCGCCAAAAACGGCCCCAGATAAACATCCGCCATTCCATCCACGTGCGCTTTCGTCAACCGGTCCATACAACCCGGAAATTCGCTGAAATCCGCCCGCAGCATCCCCAGCGTTCCCAGCAACGTGCGATACAGAAAATCCAACTCGCCCGCCCCGTGAATCGATGGATGCGAAGCCAGGATTTGCTCGATCAGCGATGTGCCCGATCTCGGCATGCCGAGAATAAACACCGGCTTGTCGCTGCGCACCGTTGACCGCGGCATCGACGCAAGCCGCTGGCGCGTGAAATACTCAATCAGCAACTCGGTCCATCGCTGCTGCCCCGCGGGATCATAGTGGGCGCCCTCGCGCATCGCGTTGGCGTGGGCGGCATGCGTGAACGCCTCGTCATATCGTCCCGAGCGGTCGAGCAACTCCGCGGCCGTGAAATACAGCGACGATTCTCCCGGCGCCAGCCCCGCGCCGAGTAACCGATTAATCGCCGCCAGCGCCTGCGCATGCTCGCCATATCGCCCCGCAAGCCGTCCATACAGCCGCGCCAACGACGGCGTTAGCGCCGTGCGCGCCACCAGTTTTTTCACCAGTTCCCACGCCCCATCCGGGTCGCCCCCCGCTTCCAGCACCCACGCCCGCGCCTGCATGAACGTGAGATTCTCCGGCTCCAGCTCCATCGCCGCCGCTGTCGATTTCAGCGCGGCCTCGATCATTCCCTGGATCAGATACCATTCCCCCAGCCATGAGTGCGCCGCCCCATACTGCGGATCAAGCCGCACCGCCTTTTGCAGATATGGCCCCGCGCGATCGATCTGCCCGCCCGCCCAGTCGCTCATCGCGGCGCAGAAGTAATACCGCGCGCAATCCGGGTCCAGCCGAATCGCTTCCTGAAAATGTTTGTGCGCGGTTTCCCAGCGTCCCTGGGAAAATTCCGCTTCCCCCACCCGCGCAAGATTAGCAGCCCCGGTTGACATAGACGCATGAAACAAAAATGTCCCCCTGCGGAAATAGCGTTACCATAAAAAGCTGAATCGGCGCGCGAATGCCTGCGCTCGCCTGATCTTCTTCTGGTTCGCCGGTGACTCCCCGCCGCAAAACTAACATATCCCTTGGCATAAAATCCAAGGGATTTTTTTGAATTCGTCAAAATTGCGCGAATATTCCAACGGAATGAAGTGCCCCAGTTTCTACGGCGATTTCACGGTCAAAAGCTCCTCCATGCGTGTGCGGAAATCATCGCACTGTTTCGAAAGCGAATTCAAAAAATTGATGTGCCCCGGATCGTCCTCCACCATCACCAGCGCCTTGCACAAATTGACCGCATATCCCATCGCCTGGATTTGCGTCAGCAGAAGCCGCAGCTCGAACGTCTGCCCGCTGCTGGTCAGCAGTTGTTTCTCCTGCTCCTTCGCTTCCAGGTCGCGTGCCTCCTGCTCGACGCGCGGTAAATCCAGAACATCAAATTCGATCCGATTGATTGAATTCGGAAAATCGTGAAGCTGCTTCTGCGCGTCCTTGGCCGCCAGCCCGATCTCCTTCACCACCCCGCCCACCGAATCATCGGCATGTTTGATGATGAAAATCCCTCCAACCTGGCTCTCATCCAGCATGAGTTTGTACAGCAGGCTGTATCCCTCATTCCGCCTGCGAAACATGCCGCCGTTTTCTCCCGGCGGTGCGAGCGCCGAGGGGGGCGCGGTGCTGGACGAAGCGCATCCCTCCACGCCAAGCACGCCGCACAGCAGCACCCATTTCACGATTGAAGTGAGAAATTCGCGATTCATCGCCACCCGAACTGTAGCGAATCGAGCCCCGCACATGAACGGCCAAATTATTTTCCACCCGGCGTCTCGGACGATGGCCCCCCCGTCAGCCCCGCCACCGACGCAACCGTCGCGATCAATTCCGCCGGTTCAACCGGTTTGGCCACATGCACCTGATATCCCGACATCAGCGCTCGCGTCCGGTCCTCGGATCGCGCAAACGCCGTCAGCGCGATCGCAGGAATCTTCCCCCCGTTCTCAGGTTTCATCGTCCGAACCAGGCGCAGAAATTCGTATCCATCCACCTCCGGCATGCCGATGTCGCTCACCAGCACGTGCAACTGCTGCGACTCCAGAATCGGCACCGCCTCCGCCGCGGAGCCGGCAGTCACCACCTCTGCCTTGCATTCCTCCAGCATCCGCCGAATTAAGTCCCGCGCATCCGGTTCATCATCCACCACCAGCACCCTCACCCCATCCAGCGCAAAGCGCCCGTGCGCACCGGACATCGCCTTCGTCCCCTCCGCTGCCGGCGCGCCCCCCGCTTCCGCCCGCGCGTGCACCGCCATCAGCGGAAGTTCAACCTTGAACGTCGCTCCCTTCCCCGTGCCCGGGCTGCTGGCCGAGATGTTCCCGCCGTGCAGCTCCACAAGCTGCTTCGCGATTGCCAGCCCGATCCCCAGCCCGCCCATCTTGCGCGTCGTCGACGCATCCGCCTGGCGAAACCGATCGAACACAAACGGCAGAAAATCACCCGCGATCCCCTGCCCCGTGTCCGACACCGTCAGCTCGATATGCGAATTTACCCGCTGCAAAATGACTTGCACCTTCCCCCCCTTGGGCGTGAACTTGATCGCGTTGGACAGAATATTCCACGCGATCTGCTGCATCCGGGCCGGATCGCCCGCGATCGGACCCGCGTGCGCATCCAGAATCGTCTCGATCCTGATCTCCTTCGCATCCGCCGCCGGTTTCACCGAATTGATCGCCGCCTCCACCACCGACGCCGGCAATATCCGCTGAATCTCCAGCCGAAGTTTGCCCGAAATAATCCGGCTCATGTCCAGCAGGTCTTCGATCAACTGCGTCTGCACCCGCGCGTTGCGCTCGATCGTCGAAAGCCCCTGCTCCAGGTCCCCGTCTTCCAGCTTGCCTCGCTGAAGCAGATGCGACCACCCCACGATCGCCGTCAGCGGAGTCCGCAGTTCGTGCGATAGCGTCGCCAGAAATTCATCCTTCATCCGGCTGGCATGCTCGGCGTTGGCGCGGGCGGTGCGCTCGCTGGCCAGCAACCGCGACTTTTCCTCCTCCGCCCGCTTTCGCTCCGAAATATCGCGCAGAATCACCTGGATCGCGCTCCCATCCCGCCACGGAACCGTCGCGGAAATTGCTTCAACCGGCACCGTCGAGCCGTCCAGTCTCACCCACTCTTCCCCCACCAGGGGAACTTCGCCCCCCTGCGTCATCAGCCGCTGAATCCGCGATTCAACCAGTGGCCTGGATGCAGCCGCCACGAAATCCAGGGGCGACCTTCCGATCAACTCCTCGGAACTTTTCGCCCCGAAAAATTTCAGCGCTGCCGCGTTCGCATACGCAATCCGCCCATCCGCGTTCACGAACAGCACATCCGGGCTCAATTCCACCAGTGAACGATATCGCCCCTCGCTGGCGTCGCGCTCCGCCCGGCTCGTCGCCGCCGAAAGACGGCTCAGCCGCTCCGCGGTCGCCACCTGCCGAATCGCAAACAGCGCCACAAGCAGCAGCAGGGAAATACACGTCGCGATATACGGTCCCAGATGCTGCCGCACTGCCAGCGGCACCGTCAGCGCCAGAATCCGCGCCCCGAACATCACCGCCAGCGCCGCCAGCAGGATGATCCACGGCCGGCGGTCCGCCACTTCCATCGACATCCGGATCGCAAAAATCATCGCCGCCAGTTGCAGCACCGCCGAGACGAAATATAAAAAAGTGTCCAGACGATCCATGGAAGATCCCATCTTACCGCCCCGACCCGTGGACACCAATCGCCCCCAAAAGCGGCTTGGCGACTTCAGTCGCCATGTCCCCCGTTTCTTTAAAGCTTTCACACGCCATTTGGCATTCCCCCTCCCCCAACCCTACAATCCGGCAACATGAAGTATTTCTACGGCCAATTCAACGGCGACGAATTCCCCACACCCGACAAGCTCTTCGGCTTCGACCAGCTCATGCAGTTCATCATGGAGCACGGTGAAAACGCGCTCAAAGCCATCGAGCAGATGATGAATGACCCCAAAAACCAGGCCCAGTCGGACATGCTCGAAAAATTGCTGAAAGACGGCATGCTCGACAAGGACGGCCAGGGCCGCCTCCGTCTCACCCCCCGCGCCGTCAGTAAGATGCAGCGAAAAGCGCTCATGGAAGTCTTCGCCGGTCTCAAGGAAGGACAGCGCGAAGGACACGAACGGGTCACCCCGGGCCCCGGGGGTGAACGCATCGAGGGAACCAAGCCATACCAATATGGCGACCCCGTCGCCGAGCTCGATCTCCATCAAACCCTGCACAACGCCCTCTCTCGCCACGGAATGCCCCGCGCAACCGGTAACCGCTCAACCGGCAGCCGCGCCAAAATCCATTTCGATGAAAAAGATTTCGAACTCCACCTCCACGAAGGCGTCACAAGCTGCTCCACCGTTGTGCTGCTGGACATGAGCGGATCGATGATGCGCTACGGCCGCTTCATCTCCGCCAAGCGTGTCGCCATGGCGATGCAGGCGCTGGTGCGCGGTCGTTTCCCCCAGGACAGCATCGACTTCGTCGGCTTCTATTCCGGCGCCAATAAAATTCCCGAAGTCATGCTCCCCCTGGTCATGCCCAAGCCCGTTTCGATTTACGATTACCAGGTGCGCCTGCGCATCCCCATCAATCAGCTTGAAAAAGCCCCGCAGCACTTCACCAACCTGCACATGGGTTTGCAGCTTGCCCGCCGGATCCTCCGCAAGCGCACCAGCGAAAACAAGCAGATCTTCATCATCACCGACGGCCAGCCCACCGCCCACGTCGAGGGAGATTACGTTTATCTCCTCTATCCCCCCGATCAGCGCAGCACCGTCGCCACGCTGAAGGAGGCCGTCTCCGCCGTTCGCGAAGGCTGCCGAATCAGCACCTTCGCCCTGATCGAAGATTACTGGGGCATGGACTGGGTCAGCTTCGTCGACCAGCTCACCCGCCTTACCAAGGGCGTCGCCTTTTACACCAGCAGCGGCGAGCTGGCGTCCTGCATCATGGAAAGCTATCTCAGCGGAAGAAAAAAGAAACAATTCATCGCATAACACGTTTAGCGGCCGCACACGTGCGGCGTTACCCATGCCCCTAAAACTCCTCGGCGTCAGCGGCAGCCTCCGTGAAAAATCCACGGGCCTGCTCGCCCTGACCAGCCTTCTCGAAACCGCCAAGGAATTCGGCGCTGAAACCCGCCTCCTCGATCTCCGCACCGCCGACCTCCCCATGTACAACCCCGACGCCGACCCCGAGCCGCGCATCGCCCGCATCCGGAGCGAAGTCACCTGGGCACACGCATTCGTCCTCTCCTCCCCCGACTATCACGGCTCCATGTCCGGCGCGATGAAGAATTTCCTCGACTACCACTGGCACGAATTCAGCGGAAAACTCTTCGGCTTCATCTGCGCCTCCCACGAAAAAGGTCTCACCGTCATGGAAGGCATGCGCCTCGCCGTCCGCCAGTGCTACGGCTGGAGTCTCCCCTACGGCGTCTCCATCCAGGGCCGCGAAGACCTCACCCCCGACGGCCGCATCGAAAACCCCGCCGTCGCCACCCGCCTGAGAATGGCCGCCCGCGACATGGTCACCTACGGCTCTCTCCTCTACACCCAATTCCAGTCCGACCTGACCCAAAAACCCCCCGACTCCTTCGCCACCCGCTACGCCTGACCATTTAGCGGCGGTGCGCAGCAC
>Ga0302326_10003569_pt1 | contig 36496 bp, 28 predicted proteins | sample Palsa_T0_3_FD_202264 | JGI IMG/M metagenome (GOLD analysis project Ga0302326, IMG submission 202264) | Peat permafrost microbial communities from Stordalen Mire near Abisko, Sweden - Palsa_T0_3 | ecosystem: Environmental > Terrestrial > Soil > Palsa > Peat permafrost | place: Sweden: Abisko... | reverse complement strand
GTAGAACAGGCCCATGCCGCTTTGCTCGTCTGTGGCGTGGGAGAAGGTGTAGGAAGCGCCGACCGACAGGCCATGACTCAGGCGTTTCTCCACGTGAGTTTGCAGTGCGTTGTAAGCCGAGATGCCAGCGGCGGTGTAGGACTCAGACTCGGAGGAATAACCAATGTAGGGGACGCGCAGGTCGACGTTGCCGCCTTCGAACGTTTCCTGGTAGGGCTGACCACAGGTTGCACACGTGCCAGTGGGCAGGTTGATCGGAGTAAAGCCGCCCGGCGCGGTCACGATCGAATAGCCGTAAGTGAAGTCCTGCTCGGCCGGCGTGCCCCCCCGGATGGGACTGGTTGGCGAGGCGATTTGGGCCTGGTTGAAGGGCAGCGGGACGATGGCATGGCGGCCCAGGTTCCCTACATATCCGATTTCAAACACCAGATCGTTGCGCGGCTGCCATTGAATGTCGAGCGTCTGGTTCATGGTGTACGGCAGTTTGTTGGCGCGGTTGTAATCGGCAAACGAGAACAGGGGAGCTCCGCCTTCGATTGCGCCCACGTTGGGCAACTGCAGATCGGCCGGATTGCCGCTCGGTCCTGGCCCGAGCGTGGTGCCCCAAGGGGCTTCGAAAGTGCTGCAATTGGAATATCCGAAAGTGCTGCACGATTGCTGGTTCACCCACGGCGGAGTCTGGTTCACACCGAACGGTCCGCCCGCGATCACGCCCGACGCAAAGCCGGGGGAAAGATAGGTGAACAACTCGCCGCGGTCGTAGTACAGGCCCCAGCCCGCGCGAACTACCACTTTGTCGTTAAACGCCCGCGGGCTCCAAGCGACGCCCACGCGAGGCGCAAGTCCCCACTGCCGGCCGGTCAGAGTGGAATCGCTCACACCCTTGGTCGGGAAATCAGGATTATTTCCCGCGACGATGAAGCCGTTCGAGGTAATGGTGTCAGTGGTTGCGTCGTAGCTGTATTGCGACGGGTCGAAATTGAAAATGCGGCCGTTTCTTTCCCGCAGACCTCCGTGATAGTCAAAGCGGAGACCGGCGCTGAGGCTCAGGTTGGGACGAATCTGAAACTTGTCTTGCAGGAACGCACCGTTTTCGTTGGAGCGGTAGTAGCGGTTGGCGTCACCCTGCAGGAAGGTCGTGGCGATGAACCCGTCCGCCGTATAGGTGATGGGTGAGCCGGTGAGGAAGTCGTCCCAGTTGACGAAGCCGATCATCCCCGAGTTGGTTCTGTCGTCGCGGGTGTTGAGCTGAATATAGGCAAAGTTTCCGCCGAAGGTGACGGTGTGTTTGCCATGGTTCCAAATGGCATTGGCGGAAGCTTCCCACTTATTCTGGAAGACGCCGGTGAACGCGCCCTGCGAAGCCGCGGTCGAGCCGATGGTGGTGCCGGCGTTGAACACAAAGCCGGTATTCAGCGGGGACTCATTCCCTAGATCGTCCACGATGGTGATGCCGGGAAAAACGTTGGAGCCAAAGGCGTTGATGCCCGCGGTCGCCGGGGTGAAGGGCTGGCCGATCGTGCTGTAAATCTTCTCTCGACTGAAACCGAAGGTTTCCAGCACGCTGAAGTTCGGCCGGATGGATTGCGTGTTGGTGATGGAAGCCACCTGGCTTCCGGCGTCCAGGTGCTGCGGGAAACCTTCGACTGCGGAATAGCCGAAGGGCGCGATGGTGGGATCGTGCTGGTAGTAGTACTTCAATGCCAGAGTGTCTTTGGTGGACGGCTGATAGTCGAGATCGGCGACTGCCTGATCGGAAATGAAGTAGGCGGCCTGGGTGATGAAAACATTTTCCGGGAAGTTCAAGCTGGGCGCGAAGTTAGGATTCGCCGATGGAAACAGGAACTGGCCATTGGGAAGTGTGTAGTTCAGCAGGTAGAGCGCAGTCGAGTCTACTCCGGCAGCGGTAAGGCACGGTGTAGTGTTTTGGGGCGTTCCGCATGCATATCCGTTCACGGTGCGGAAGTTTTCGTTGTCAACCGCCGCCAGCGTGGCTGGGTCACGCGCAGCCCCCAACCCGAAGGGCACCGCTGTGCGCGAAGTTCCGATCTCCAGGTCGGAAGTATGGGTGTGCTCGTAGCTGATAAAGCCGAAGAGTTTGTCTTTAATGAGCGGCCCTCCGACCATCCCGCCCGCCGTGTAACGGTGCAACTGAGGCACGTCTTCATCCGCCGGGATGTTGCCGTCCTGCTTGTAGAAATACTCGGCGGCATTCAGCGCGTTGGTTCCGCGGTGGCCCCAGAGCTTGCCATGAATGGAATTCGTGCCCGAGATCGTGCTCAGGTCAACATGCGCGCCGCTGGTGGACCCTTGTTGCGCGTCGTACATGGAAGTGTTAACGTGAAATTCTTCAACCGTTTCCGGAGCGGGCGTGGGCAAAGCCTGGCCGATGGCCAGATAGGGCGATGCCGTGCTCTGAATCACTTCGGCAGTGGTGCTGCCGGCGCCGGCCACGCCAGTGTTATTCACGATGCGGGCCGAAGCCACCGAACTGGTGCTCTTGCCGTTGAACAGATTGCTGACGTCGACGCCATTCAGCAGGAAAGTATTGCTGGTGTCGCGTTGACCGTTGGCCCAGATCGGCTGATTGCCGAGGCCCTGGTTCACGCCTGTCCCGCCGGGCAGTTCCGCGTTAACGCCGGGGGAAAGAATCGCCAGTCCTGTGAAGCTGCCCGTGGGAAGCGGGACGGAATCGATCTGTTCTCTCTCCAGAATGTAGCCGTTGGTGGTGTCCACCGCGTTCATGGCGGGCGAGGCTTCCACGTCGATAGTGGTGCCGACCTGGCCGACCTTCAAGCCGACGTTCAAGGTCGCGGTGCGGTTGGCCTGTACCTGGATCGCGGGCAGTCGCTCGGTTTGGAATCCCTCATGGCTGACGGTGACGGTGTAGGTGCCGATCGGCAGGTTGACGAAATCGTAGGCGCCCGTCGAGTTCGTCTTCTGGGTGCGCGTCAGCTTGGTCTGATCTCCGACGATGGTGACCGTGGTGTCGGGCAGCACGCTGCCGCTCTTGTCGGCCACGGTGCCGGTGATGCCGCCCAGGGTTTCCTGCGCCAGGGTGAGCAGGGACAGCTGAAAAATCGCGGCGACTAAGAAAATGCCAAGCTTGACTTTCGTTGCCGTCGTCTTCCGAGCCGTCGTTTTCGTTGCCATCGTCTTCGCTGCCGTCGTTTTAGTTGCCATCAATGTGAACCTCGTCAGGGGTAGAAACACAAATGCAAAGCGGCCGACAACAACCGCACCCTACTGTGCGACTTTCTACGACGTGGTCGGCGAGCTGGTTGGCTCCGCCCTAAGCTCAGCACGTTACTTCAGCTATGCCCGTTACTTCGCACTACCCGGCTGGAAAACTATGCCGCCCAATGTACGCGAACTCCGGCGAAAGCGGAAGGCGCGGGCTCAATGAAAATTCTTTTGGCGTGAATCAGTAATTTTTATGGCTGGATTCTTTATCCCCGGATTTGTTAACGCTTCGGCCGGGTCGCCTTCAGCGTGCGGCGAGCCCGCGGCGCGCGCGAAGCAGAAACCATCCCAGACCGGCAATCAAATAAGCGAGGAAGATGTAGGGCAGTCTGCCGTACGGCCCCTCGGGAACGGGATAGAGATTTCCAACCAGCGCAAGCAGCATGGCCGCGGCGGCCAGCCAGGGAACGATCTGAGCGCCCTGACGGAAGGCTCCATGCTGCCGCAAATAGCGTGGCAGGGCGAGGCATACCAGCGCGTAAGCCACGATGAAGCCGTAAGTTGCCAGCGCGCCCAGCCAGCCATACACATCCAGTCCGCTGGCGCCGCGATAGGCCAGCACCGCCACCGGCAGCACAGCGGCGATGCCTGTGATGACCACTGCCCGGCTGGGAGTATGGTTGCGGGCGTGCGTTGCGCCCAGCGATGCATGCGCCAGCCCGTCCTGCGCCATCCGCAACAGCACGCGCGCCGCGGCGGTAATGCAGGCGAGAGTTCCGGCGAACATGCTCACCAGCGCGCCGATGTCGATCAGCAATCCCAGCACCGGCACGCCGCCCACCTGCGCGAGCACGTGCATTTGATCGGGCGTTGTTCCCAGGTCCTTGCCTGCGATGTGGAAACCGAGCACCTCGGCATACGCGCAGATGGCGAAGAAGGCACCGGCAAGGACAGCCGTCTGAATGACCGCGCGAGGGATCGTCTTCAGCGGATTGCGCGCCTCCGCGCCCAGCGTGGTGGCACTCTCAAAACCCACGAAACTGAACAGCGCCAGCACCAGGCCCAGGCGGAGTCCGCTGCCGGTCATGCCGCGCAAATGGAGTTGATCGCCGTCCACGTGCCAGCCGTAATGAAACAACACCAGCACCACCACAATCACGATCACCGTAACCGACGCGGCTTCAATCCAGAGCATGAGGCGCGCGGAAATCTTTACGTCGCGATAGGCGATCCAGATCGAAACGGCGGTCACCGCCAGCGCCAGCGCTGCCGAGGCGGTGTGCCCTGCGGCGTCCCGCAGCAACAGGTTCGCGTAGTAATAAAAGCCGCCAATCACGCTCGACCCGGTGGTCACGTAGGCCAGCAGCAGGCTCCATGCGACCGTCGCGGAGAGCCAGGGCGGAAGCGTCATCGCCGCGTAGGAGTAGAGCGATCCAGGAGAAGCGGAATGCCGCGCGTAGCGGGCGATGCACAGCCCGACCAGAAATATTGCGGCCGTGGCCAGCACATAAGCAAGCCACGTCCCGTTCCCAGCGAGCGCGCAGACCAGCGGAATCGTCGCCGCCGGCGTGGTGGTGGGCGCCATGGTGGAAACCGACTGCGCCAGAGTCTCCATGGGCGAAAGAATCCCGCTGCGCAAACCGTAGTCAGCGGTTGGAGAAGGCTCCGGCGACGTGGACTCCATGCTGTGCGCTCCTTTTTCGATTTACGGCTGGACGATCAACTGCGATTGGCGTCGGATTGTACATCACTCGTCGCAATACTCGTTGTACATCACTCGCAGTACACACTCGCCGACGTCGGCCTGAGCACCCGGACAGGTAAGCAGTGCGGCGCCGAAAGCCTAGAAGAAAAATCAATGCGTGGCAGGCGAAAACAAGTTCGTAAGCAGCGCGAGGCCTCGTGCTAGTGTGGCGTTCTGTGCAGCAGATTTTATCGCGGTGACACGGAGGTCGATATGAGAGTCTGTCCCAATACCCGATGCGTAGCGTTCAGCCGTATCGTCTTCTCGGTAGCGACCCGCTGTCCGCTGTGCCGGTGGGATCTGAAGAGCACTGTTCCCGTCAGCGAAACCGCGGCGCAGGCGAAGCCTGACCAGCAACGTCCTGCGGCGCGCTGACCGCGCCAGCTCAGCCCTGTGTCACGTTCCAATATCCTCATGCCACAGGTCGGCATGTGCGCGGATGAAATCGCGCATCAGGCCAATGCACTCCGCGTCATCGAGCACGGCGACGCTCACTCCGTGTTGCCGCAAGAGTTCCTCCGGGCCCAGAAAATTCTGATTTTCTCCGATCACCACACGTGGAATGCGGTACAGCAAGGACGCGCCCGTGCACATGACGCATGGACTCAGAGTGCTGACCAGCGTCAACTCCGCCCAGTCCCGCCGCCGGCCTGCGTTGCGCAGGCACACCACTTCCGCGTGCGCCGTGGGGTCGCCGCTCTGCACCCGCCGGTTGTGTCCGCGAGCCACAATCCGACCTTGTTTGTCTGCCAGCACGGAACCGATCGGCAAGCCGCCTTCGCCCAGGCCCTTCTTAGCTTCTTCGAGAGCCGCTTGCAGTAATTCCTGATCGTTCATGATTTGTGGGGACAAAATAGTTGGTGCGAAAGGGGGGACTCGAACCCCCACGGTTTTACCCGCCAGATCCTAAGTCTGGTGCGTCTGCCAATTCCGCCACTTTCGCAACTGTCAGGAATCCTAGTTTACTTTGTTTGAAAGCGGCGGGGAAGACGCCGCGGCGCCAGCCCGAATTCGACTGATCACCCTAGTGAGTCAGGTCCGCGATCTGCACGTGATACGGCTCCAGTAGTTCGCCGGTGGCATGGTCCACGCCCGCCACAGCGAGCTGATAATTAACTTCCGCCTGCAGCAAGCCCAGTTCGGCGCTGGCCAGTTCGGTTTGCGCTTCAAGAACGAAAAAGATCGTTTCGGAACCCAAATCATATTTGCGCTGCTCGGCCGCCATGGTTTTCTTCGCCAGGTCCAGCGCTTCCTTGCCGGCGGCGATGCTGAGCTTTGCCTGCTCGAGTTGGTGGACGGCATTGCTAACGTCAAGTTGCACCTGCTCGCGAAGTTGCCGTTCGTTGTATAAATCGCTGCGCCGCGACACCAGCGCGGTTCCCATCTCAGCTTGTGCGGCTCGGTTCCGGATGGGCAGAGTCAAGGACAACTGCGCACCGTAGGTTGGATAGCTGAAGTTAGCCAGCTGACTCAGCGATGAAGTCGAGACGATCTGGCTGGGGCCTGTGAGCTGAGTGCCTCCAAGGCCGTTGCTGGCGTAGATGCCGGTCAGATCGAGTTCGGGCAACAGGTGATTGTGAGCGAGACGAATGCTGGTTGCGTCATTGGCGAGGGCGGCGCGGTTGGCGTCAAGCTCGGGTCGCTTGGTCAGCGCCTGTTGCAACGCGGTGGCTGTGTCGATGGCGCGCATCTCGCCTTCTGGTTCAGGCTTTTCTGTAAGCTGAAGATCGAGCGCCTGGATATTCGGATACTGATCCGCGCCGACGGTCATGCGGAGCGCGTCTTCGGCCTGCTTCAGCGCATATTCACTCTGAATGACCTGCACGCGCCGAGACGCCACCTGCGACTCTGACCGGTAGATGTCGAGCGGAGGCAGCGCACCCAACTCCAGTGCCCGTTTATCCCGCTTGTAGGTGGCCTCGGCTGCGTCCATGGAACTGCGCGCGACGTCGAGGTTGCCTTGCGCTTCGACCACCGACCAGTACTGGCCCACGGCTTGCAGAATGTTATTGCTTACTTCGGCGGCGAAATTGGCCCGCGACTGCTGCAGGTTGCGCCGCGCGATCACCAGCGGCGCCTGGTTGGCGAATAGCCCGCCGTTTCGCAGGAGAGGCTGCGTGAACTGAAAATTCAGAGTGGAATTGACCGTAGGATCGAAGTAGGGGTAGGAAACGAGGCTGGAGTTGTTGAAGGAGTAATGGCTGCTGCTCAATCCCGCCTGGACGTTGGTGCCGGTCTCGAAAGTCTGAGAGTAGGTGAGCTGAGTCGACCTGGTGATGCTCTTCGCCGCTAGCTCAAGGCCCGTTCCGCCCAGGGTGGTTTGCGGGGGAAAAGTCGAATTATTCGTGATGTAAGACCCGGTGACCAGCGGATCGAAGGGCGAATGCGCGCCCAGCAGCGAGAATTTCGAAAATTCCACCTGCGTTTCCTGCATCCTCACCTGGCTGTTATTTTCCAGCGTGAGCACGACCGCGTCGCGCAGGCTGAGGCGCAGTTTTCCCTCCACCACATAATTGCGCAAATGCTCTGGCGCACCCAATTTGTCGGAGCGCACCTGTGGCGTGGCCATATCGCCGTAGCTCTCACCTTTTTGCGCCCAGCCCTGGGTCGCGAACAGCGGCGTGAGCAGCATGATGAGAAGAATGAATAGACGAAGAATACCCGCGTGAGAAGTTTTCATTTCTCAATTCCTCCAAGCTGTATTGACCCAACTGTATTGACTGGCGCGTGAAGACGACGGCCGCGCCGCCTACTCCCAACGAATGGCTTCGACCGGGTCCAGGCGTGCGGCTTTGACTGCAGGATAAATTCCGAAAACAAGTCCAACCGAAATGGAAACGATGAATGCGAGCAGAATGGAGCTGAGCGTCACAATGGTGGACCATCCCGCCAGCCACGCGATCAGGCGCGACATCACGAAGCCGAACATAATGCCAAAGCTTCCGCCGACAAACGAAATCAGCATGGCCTCCACCACGAACTGGCGGATAATGTCCGACTGGCGCGCGCCCACGGCGCGGCGAACTCCAATTTCGCGCGTCCGCTCCAAAATGCTGGCCAGCATGATGTTCATGATGCCGATTCCGCCCACCAGCAGTGAGATCGACGCGATCGCGACCATCACCGCATTGAACAACCGCTCGGTCCGCTTCTGTTCCGCCAGTAGTTCGGCGGGCACGATCACGCTGAAGTCTCCGGCCGAGTGATGCGACGAATCGAGAATCGCGCGCACCACCTGCGCAATTGAACCCATATCCGCGCCGTCGCGAATGTTCAGATAGATGCCGTCGATCTCGTCGCGCACGTCGCTGTAATTATCCTCCAGCCGCAGGATCGCCGAGTTCAGCGGAACGTACATGGTGTTGTTGAGATCCAGGGTGGGTACTCCCGCCACTTCCGTCTGCGAACTGAGTTGTGGCGAAGCCACGCCGATCACGCGGAACCAGGTTTCATTGGCCTTTACATATTGGCCAATCGGATCGGCGGAGCCGAACAGGCTCGACCGCGCCGCCGCGCCCAGCACCACTACCGGCGCAGCCCGGGTTTCATCGTCCTCGCTGAAGAATCTGCCTTGCAGCACGTGCAGTCCCGCGATCTGCAGGTAATTCGGGTTGACGCCGTACACCGTCGGCGGATCCTGCTGCGATTTTGGAATCGTCTTCGAGAGCGTCATCCGCTTCCGCGGTGTAGCCGCCACGATATCGTTCACGTCGTCGCGAATGACGCGATAGTCCTGAAACGACAGTCCCTGGGAAATCTTGCGAACCTTCTGGTGAGCCTGCCACTCCGTGGTCTCTTTCGCCTCGACGATCAAGTTGTGTACTCCCATCTGTTCGATCAGGGCCATTACCTTCTGCCGCGCCCCCGCTCCGATCGACAGCATCGAGACCACCGCGGCCACGCCAAAAATCATGCCCAGCATGGTGAGCAAAGAGCGCAACCGGTGCAGCAGCAGATTCTGTAGCCCCAGTTGCATATCAGGGAGCCACTGCCGATAACCGCGGATAATGCGGGCGCGAGGAGAGGAAGCGGCGGCCGCCATTACGGTGCGCCTCCCCCGCCGGCAGGCGAAGCGGCGCCGGAAGTCGAAGCCTTCCTCGGTGCAGTCGGATCGACCAGCGCGATCTCAGTGCCGGCGCCGATGCCTTCGATGGCAGCGCGGCTCTCATTCTCCGCCTGAATCTTGACTTCATGCAGATCAAAGTTGCTGCCATTGCGCACGTAGACCATGCGCTTGTTGTCTTTCAGAAACAGCGCCTGGCGGGGAACGTAGAGCACGTTCTTTTGCGGGTCGCTGTTGATAAAAAGATGCGCCGTCAGTCCCGGCCGCATGCGCGGGTCGGTGGTGGCGAGCGTGATGGAAACCTCGAACTTGCTGCTGGTGTCCTCTTCCCAGAACATCCGGGTGTTGTTGCCGCCGACGGTCTTCACCGTGCCCTGAAACTTACTCTCCGGAAAGGCGTCGAGTTGGAAGTCGACCAATTGTCCCGCCTTCACGTTGTTGCGCTCGAGTTCTCCCACCTTCGCCACCAGTTCCATTCCTTTCGGATCGATCACCTGGCCCACGGTTCGGCCCGGCTCGACCTGGTCGCCCTCGTGATATTCCGGCATCGTCATACCTGGGAAGCAGCAGAATCCGCCCATCGCCCCCTGATTCTTTTCCAGCGCAACCAGGCCATCCATGGGAGACGTAATGCGCATTTTGTCGATGTTGCCCTGCGCCTCGTCCATGGCGAGCTTTGCCTTGTTCCGTTTTTCCTCAGCCAACTGGATGCTGGCCTTATTCGATGCGCTGCGTGACTTAACGTCCTGCTCCAGTTCCGCGAGCACACGCTTGGCCTGGTCGAGCGCGAGATCGTTTTTTCGGGCGTCGATGGTGCTGACCAGTTCGTTCTTCTGCACGTCCAGTTCAGCGCGCCGCACGTCGAACCGCGCCTTCAGCAGAGCGACTTTGTCCTGAGCCGTGACCACTGCCGCGTCGGCCTTCGCCTTGGTAATTTCCTGTTCGGCCTGCAGCAACTCCGAGCGATTCTGCCCCAGCTTGAAATGCTGCTCGCTGGGATCGAACTCCATCACCAGATCGCCCTTCTTGACGGCTGCTCCGGTGTGCAGCAAATGCGTCAGTTGCAGCGACCCTCCACCAATCGGCGGCGCAAGCAGCATTTCTGAGTGGCTGGCGCGCAGTTCGCCGGTCACCGTTACCTTCATGTCAAGATCGCCGCGTTTCGCCAGCGCCGTCGGAACGCTGTCTCCCGTGGCTGCCGGCGCAGCCCGGCGCACCGCGCCCACTACGCCGGCCACGGCGCACAGCACGACCGCGACTATCGACCAGGTGATGGCACGCCTGCTTTTCATATTCCCGAACTACTCCTTCGCCGTAGGATCGCGCAGCGCAACTTTCTCTCCGGCGCTTACGCCCCTCGCGACCATGATCCGGTCACCGCTTTTTCTTCCGATCTCGATGTTTCGTTCCTCGAACTCCGATCCTCGCCACACATAGGCCACATTCTGTCCGGATTTCTGAAACATGGCCTGGGCGGGAATGGTGATGGCGTCCGGCACGCGGTCCACGATCACCGTAACCTGCCCGGAGATGCCGGGCTTAAAGCGCGCATCCGTCTGATCGAGAGCAATCTCGAGAATAAAATTTCGCGTAATCGGCCAGCCGCTGGTGAAATCCATGCTGGCGATGGCGCCGATCTGCGCGATGTGTCCGGTGAACTGCCGGTCGGGTATGGCGTTCAACTGCACCGTGACCGGCTGGTTGGCGGCGAGCCGGCCGCGCTCGGTTTCATCCACGCGCGCGGTAATGCGGAGCGTCGTCGCGTCGGGCAATTCCGCAATCGCCGCTCCCGGCCAGGCTCGATCCCCCGGGCGGTAGGGAGCATCGTTGGAACCGGTCCAGTGCTGCAGCAGGCTGATGGTTCCTGCCGAAGGCGCGAGCAGGGTCATCTGCGCCAGAGAACGCTCCGCGCGCGCCACGTCGAACTTGGCTTTCTTGCTGGCTTCCTCAGTGCTTCCAATGGTTGCGTGGTTGAGCACTTGATCCGATTTCTGCTTGGTCTCAGCCTCGTGCAGTTTCTGCCCGGCGTCGGCCAGTTTCAGATTGGCCTCTTCGCCTTCAATCTTGGAAACGATCTCCTGCTTACTGGCCTCGAGTTTGGCCGCTTCCACGTCATAGCGCGCTTTCAGAACCGCAGTCTTATCTTCTTCTTCAGTGAGGCGAGCCTGGGCGCGAGCCTGTTCGATTCCCGCCTCCGCCGACTTCAGCGTGGACTTATACTGCGCCAAATCCTGTTGGGTCTTGGTCTTGTCGAACTCAACTACCACGTCGCCGGGCTTCACCGCCGTACCTTCCGCCGAAACTTTGATGATCTGCAGATCGCCCGCTTCCGAAGGCGCGCTGATGGTTACCGATTTCAGCGCCTTCACCTCGCCGCGAAATTGCAGCGAGTCGAGAAATTCTCCGCGCTTCACGTCATACGTCGGTACTGTCGGCGATCGCTTTCCCAGGCGTACCGCGCCCAGCACCACTCCGCTCCCCGCCAGCACGAGCGTGACGATTGACATCGTCTTGTGTCGCATCGAAAGCTGGCGGAAGCGTTGAATCATAGGCCTTGAATTATCAGCGTTGAATAATCAGCCTTGAATAATTACGAACCACTCCCGGAAGCTGACCCACTGCCGGCTCCCGCGCTGGTTCCCGCACTCTGTTTTCCGGTATCCACATCCACCGCCGCGGAAAGATCGGGCATCAATTTGGGGTCATTTCCCGCGATCGCCACAATCACCACGAACGCGCGCACCTTGTTGGAAAAGTCTCCGCCTTCGCCGATCGGCGCCAACTGATCGAGCTTGGCCGGGAACACCAGATCCGGATACGCATCCAACCGGACCTTCGCCGTCTGCCCCACTTGCAGGCTCGGGAAGTCCTGCTGGTTGGCCATCACGCGCACCTGCATCGCCGAGGGATTCACCACCTGCATGAACGGGACGCCGGGGCGCACCTGGTCGCCTTCCTGCACTTCGCCCATCGTCCCCTGTTTCCACACCGTATTCAGCACCACCACGCCGTCGAGGGGCGAGCGAATCTGCATCAGATCGGCATTGGCCTGGGCGTGCAGCATGGTCTGCTGAGTGCGATCGCGTTGAATTTCAAGAATGCGAATCGCCGCCTGGGCTGCCTTCCGTTTCAGGTCAAAAGTTTCGCGCAGTTGGTCGTAGGTGGCTTTGGCTTCGTCGAGATTCTCCTGGTTTTTCTCCGCGTCAATGCGCGACACGATCTCCGCTTTCTGCATTTCCAGCTCGGTCTTCCGCAGGTTGTCCTCGGCGGCTTTCAACTCGGTTTCGTCTTTCGCTTGCGCGGCGTTCTCCTTCGCCTGCTCCTCGGCCACCTGGTCCACCAGTTTGGCGTAGTCTGCCTGCTTGTCCACAAAATCCCGCATCTGAGCCTGCCGGTCGAACTCCACCAGCGGATCGCCCTTCTTCACGCGCGTCCCCGCGGGCGTGAGATGAACAATCGTCAGCGTCGTAACCGACTGGCCCGCCAATTGGGGAGCCAGAATGGCGCGCGATTGCACTGCCTCAGTCGTTCCCTTGAGACGCAGAATCTGATTTGAACCGGCGGAGGTCGAGGCAGACTGCGCGGACGTGGAATTTGCCGGAATCCTGCTTCGCGTCGCCGCAAACAGAATCACCGCCGCGACTACGGCCGCTGCGACCAGTCCCATCCAAAGACGCAGACGCTTCGGGCGCGGTCCGTGGTTGCCGCCTGGCCCCGGTGAAACCGGTTCCAGCGGAGTTTGTTCCGTTCCCGTCTGCTCCGGGCGAGGCTCAGAGTCGGGAGTCACTGTCGCAGGGGCCGAGTGCATGAGTAGAATTCTCCCGCCGTAGGAATCTGCCAGCACCGCAAGAGTTGCCCGCAACTTCTGGCGCTATTAACTTATCTGACGGAAGGCCTGTTTCCAAGCCTCTTTATAGGTCGTCCAAAATAGATCGCGCAAGATCAATGTTTCTTGCGGCGGCATCGCGCCTTTTTTCTCTCCGGGGATGGCGAGAACCAGCAACCGAGAACCAGCAATAACAATAACAGCGCCGGGCGGCACATCTGGAAGGGGAACCATAGCGCTGCGTGAGACGGCATTTCCCGCTGCGCGGTTACGAGAATAGGGGGAACACTCACCGGCCGCGACACGGCGTCGCGGCCGTTCTTTGGCCCCGCAGGAAAGCGCCGGAGGCGCGGTCCTACGTCAATGACGCTATTGCACTTCGTTCAGTTTTTGGTAGATCAGCATCGCCACCAGCACCAGCAGGAAGACTCCAGATCCGATGCTGAATACCCACATCGGCACGGTCAGCCGGTTCACCTTGACCAGCAATTCTGTCTGCTCTTCCTGCATGTGAGAATTGTTGTCATCGAGAAACAACTGGTCATCCTCGTGCATCGTGAGCGTGCTCTTGTAAATCAGCAGGATGATCAGACCTACCGCGAACACTCCGAATATCACCATTACAATAGTCAGCGTCATAAGCCACCTCGGCAGATTCCAAACCCAGACTGCAAAGTCGATTGCTAAGTAAGTCCAGCGGCATTCCACATCGTGGTGGGGGAGCGCAGACCCCGCACCTGGTTCCGGGGAAATGCCCTGACGCGATGATTATAGCCCTGTTGGCAAATTCATGGGCGGTGAATAAATCCCTTTGTTCGGAGCCGCTTACAGGCTTTCGGAACCGGACCGGAAAGAGGAACAATGCGACCCACCGCCGGCCGGTTGCATCCAAGTTAGTGTCGGCTGCCCTGGGGCGCGGTTCAAAACCGCGCACTTGTGGCGGAAGCGGCATTTGCTATAATCAAGCAGCTTTAAAGCCAAGGAGATACCAATGGCCACCACCGTTCCTGCAGTGACGAACCCTGAAGTTACCCCAGAAGTTACGACCAAGGCCGCGCCCGTCACTCTTACCGCCAACGCTGTCACCAAGGTGAAAGAGATCATGGGCCAGCAGACCCCCGTTCCCGCCGGCTTGCGCATCGGAGTTGTGGGCGGCGGATGTTCCGGTTTCTCCTATTCCATGCAGTTTGAAAACGGCGCCGGCATGATGGATAAGACCTTTGACATGAACGGGCTGAAGGTTTTCGTCGATGCCACTTCCGTCATGTATCTCAATGGCTGCATCGTCGACTACGTTGAAACCCTGGAAGGCGCAGGCTTCAAGTTCGAAAATCCGAACGTGAAGAGCACCTGCGGCTGCGGCAGTTCCTTCAGCGTGTAAGCGGTTCGCAAGAGATTTTCTGGAAAATGAAACGGCCTCATCGCCAGCGATGAGGCCGTTCTGCGTTGAGAGGCCTAAAAGAATTGATTGAGGAATCTTGTGAGGACACGATGAACCATGTGGGGACAGCCGCCCCCGGCTGTCCGCCGTGCGCAGCACGGCTGGTGGCTCTACTGCTGCTGGGGCGGATTACTCGGCGGATTCGGCGTCCCAAACCCTCCGCTCGACGGCGCGTTCGGACTGTTCCCAAATCCCGAAGACGACGAACCGAACCCGCTGCTATTGTTGTTGCCGAAGCCGCTGTTGCTCCCAGGTTGCCCGTTGCTGCCGCTCTGCCCGTTAAGATTCGGCGTGCCCTGCTGTCCGAATCCCGCCAACTGCGGCTGGTAGGGCGCGGTGATCAGCCGTCCTTGATCCTGCGCGGGGTCGTACACAAAATACCAGTCCTTATATTTCTTCTTGTGATTAAACTCGCGGATGGTCGAGTCTTTAATCCTGGTGGCGCTGGCCACTCCGATAATCGGGCCGCCGATAATCTGCCCTCCGCCCAGTTGGTTGCTCCCGCTCCCCGTGCCCGACGCGTCCGTTCCATTCGCCGAAGTCTGCGACGGGTCCGGCTGGGCTGACGAGTTGCCGCCCGGCGCATTGCCGGTCGCCGTCTGGCCCTGGGTAGGACTCTGGCCGAACGACGAACCGGAGCTTCCCCCGAACGAACTGCTCCCCCCGAAAGCGGAACTCGACGAACCTACGCTGCCGGCCGGAGTCGCGCCCGGAATCACACCGCCGGTCATTCCGCTCAGCGTCATCTGCACTTCGCCAAAGTGCAGCAGCCGAAAGTCCTCGCACTTCCCGCTCTTGCAGTTCAGCGGATCCTTGTATCGTTTCCGCAGAAAGCGCTGGTGGTTGGTGTTCTCGAGATCTTCAATCTTGGTGGGATAACGTCCGAACTTCTTGTAGTAGGCGCGGACGGCCCGCGAATACTGCACTCCGCGATGAATCATTTCTTCTTCGCGATCGCGCTTGATCTCAAATGTAATGGTGGGAATAATGGCGCCCGCGAAGATCACCATCAACGCAATCGCCAGCAGCAGCGTCAGCATGATGTAGCCGTGCTCCGGCCGCCGGGCAGCGCGTCGCTGAGAACAATGCCGCGTTTGAGAATGCAAAACCATCGCAAATATTGAGTAATTGTGTAATTTAGAAATTGAGAAATTGAAGAACCGGAGATTTTTAAATTACCCAATTACCAAATTTCCCAATTTCTCAATTTCTCAATCTCCTCATCCCTGAGTCAGCGGAATGTTCTGCGGCGGCCCGCTGTATACCATGTCCTGAATCGAAACCGAGGTCGGCGTGATGCGAATCACTTTGTAGCGCCGGTCCACGATCTCGCCTTCGCCCGCGACCCAAACGTCCTCGCCCGCCTTCAAGAAAATCTTTCTCGGTTCTCCCGCTGAAGTGGCGAAGCCGTAAAACTTCAGCGGAATTGGCGGCGGCGGCGTGTTCGACGGCGGATGGTAAATGGGATCCTCCACTTTGGCGTTCGGCCCGTGGTCGGTCACTCCCGGAGCGCCTGGCTTCGGAATGACCACCTCTTCCCGCTGCGACACGAAAATATTTCTCCCATCGCCTTCGTACTTCGTTTGTTCGCTGGCGGCCAGCAAATCCAGCCGCAGCGTCGGATCCAGATTCTCCGCGTGCACCTTCTTCGCAGATTTTCCACTCACCCGCGCCGTGGTGTGCGCCACCGTCGGAGTCGCCTCCGCGCTGACCGCCGGCGTCGAGGACCCCATAAACATTGGAATCACTTCGTACCCCAGCGCCAGCAGCGCCACCACGCCCAGCGCGGCCGCCCAGGTCGTCTGCTTCTTGTTTTCCAGTCCCAGTTGCACTTACGATCCCGCCTTCAAGTACGTTTCCAGCTTCACGCCCAGCTTCACCGGCCCCTGCGGCTGGCCGTCCAGAGTGACGCCGTCGATAATAAAAAACATCTCGTCGCGCTCCAGCGCATTGATGAACGTCGCCAGCGCAGTGTAATTGCCCGCGAAGTCGGCCTGAATTTCCAGCGGCTCCAGCCCGCCGACTCCGGACTCCTTCACTTTATATTTTTCCTGATCAATAGCAACGCCATTGGCCATCGCCAGCTTGCCCAGTTCAGTCAACACCTGCGATTCTTCGGAAGGGAACCGCTGCTTGTAGAAATCGCTGATCTGGTGGCCGGCCAGCACAACCTTCTGGGGCAGATCCTTCAGCGGCGCAACCTGCGCGGTTTTCAGCCTCAACTCCGTCTGCAGCGTGGCCAATTCCTGCTGGCGCGCTTCAGCCGAGCCCACCAGCGGCGAGAAGTACACTGCCAGAGCCAGCACATCCACGGCGGCCATAACGGCGAGCGCAGTTTTCAAATTCTTCCGGGTTCGCCGCAGGTCGGGCATCAGGGCTTGCTTCCTTTCGGCGTGCTGATTTTCGAGTTCGCCTTCGAGTTCGTCTTCGGATTCGCCTTCGAGTTCGCCTTAAGGTCCGTCTTCGGTTTCGCGTCGGTTTTCGGCTTTGCGTCGCTCTTGGGCGGATTCTGCGCCGGCAACGCTTCCGGAACATAAATGGCAACAATCTCAAAGTGTTCGGTGTCGCCGGTGTTCGACTGTTCGTAGGTTGCGCTGGTTACCTGGGTCTGCGAGAAGCGCCGTGATTCCTCCAGGCGGCGCGCCAGTTCCAGGCCGCGGTCCCGGGAATCGCCCGCCGCCGACATCTTCAGGCCTAGTTGGTTGTCCTCATCCAATTGCGGACTGATCGAGATCAAGTGCACCCGCGGCGGCATCACTTTCTCCAGATCCTCCAGCACCCGCGTCCACGAGAAAGCCTTGCGCTCGATCAGTTCGTTCAGAAACTGCGACTCGTCGCGCGTGGTGCGGTTTTCCGGCAGGTTGAGTCTTTTCTCAGCTTCGGCGCGGATCTGGTCGCGATCGGCAATCATCGCGTTGGTCTCCGCGATCGCTGCCCGGTCGCGCCGCGCATTCACCCAGCCCGTCACGTCGAGCGCCAGCAGGATCAGCGTGAGCACCGCCACTGCGCCCACGGCCGTGCCCCAGCGCATCCAGAACTGCCGCGCATCTTCATACGGCTGGCTCGCGAGATTGATATCTAAACGCATAAATTCAGTTGCCAGTGATCAGTTGCCGGTGGCCAGTGGGTTTTTGCTGGCCACTGACCACTGGCAACTGGCCACTGCAGTTACGAAATCAACGCCCCCACCACTCCCGCCATTCTCCACCACGGCACTGCACCGCCGGTGCTCGCTCCCAGTTGCGCGGACGACACCAACTCCTGCACGTCCGCCCCGGTCTGCGCCCGCAGCGCCGGCGCCGCTCCGCCCGATTCCGGCAGCCCGGCCACATAAATCTGCTCAATGTTCAGGTGGTAGGTGTCCTGAAAAAAGACCACCGACGGATACACTTCCTCCGCCAGTTGGTCGCCCGTGATCGTTACCCCACGCGTGTTTTCCAGCGTGCGAAACAGCTGCAGCTGATCCTGATTCAGAATCGCGATGCTGGTGGTGTGGGCGTCCACCTTGATCACCAGCGTCGGTTTCTTGGCTTCCGCCGCCCCCAGCGCCGCCAGCGTCGACGGCAGTACCACGCCGGGATTGAATCCCGCATCGCGGAATGCCGCTTCGTAATCCGCGATCACGCTGGCCATCGCCACTGCCGCCACCACCCGCACCTCGTCGTTGACCTTCTGCGCGTGATAGGAAATCTTTGCCTTCTCCACATCAAATGGCAGCGATTTCTTCAGCCGGAACCGCACCACGCCAAGCGCTTCTTCTTCATCCGAGGGCAGAGTATCGAATTCCACCAGCATCACGCGTACGGCGGCATCGGGCACAATCGCGATCACGTCTTTCGAGCGCAGGGCCACGCCGCCCAGCGCCGCTTCAATCCCGGCGCGCACCGCCTCGCGCTGCCGAAGATTGTTTTCCACCAGGTCGGGAATCACACTGCCCGGCGCCAGTTCGCGCACGGCCGAGGCTTCCAGCCCGCCACCGTTTTCGGTGAGGCGCCCGGCAAGCACTCGGTCGGCCGCGATTTCGCAGGCCAGCTTAGGTTTTGCTGTGTTTGAATTCAAACTCATTCCCGAGAACGCCCTTGCGAGAAAATTTCCTGTATAAATCAGAACCCGAATCGTCCACAAATGCAATAGCTGGAAGGGCACTCAGCCAAATCCCGCTTAAGCTGCAATTCCGCTCGATGTTGTCATCCCCACTTTGTTGTCATCCCGAGCGAAGCGAGGGACCTCGGTTGCTGCCGGCGGCTTAACTACCCTTGCGGTGCGAGCAAGAACCCAGGTCCCTCGCTTCGCTCCGGATGACGTTGGGTGAGCAACCAGTGACAGGGGTGAAACACGCCCGCCTACCGCATGGCCTCGATGAACGTAACCTTGTTGATCTCTTTCAGCGTGGTCATGCCCAGCCGGACCTTATCGAGCGCCGACTCGCGCAGGAATCGCATGCCTTCGTCCCGCGCCGCGCGCCGGATTTCCGACGTCGGCTTCTTGGCCAGAATCATTTCGCGGATGCGGTCGCTTAAGTCCAGCAGCTCGTGAATCGCGGTTCGCCCGCGGAATCCCGTGCCCGCGCATTCAATGCACCCCGGCCCTTCATACAGGGGAACATTGCCCCATTGCGCCGGATCGAGGCCGCTGGCTTCCATCACGTCGGGCGCATAATGCACCTCGGTGCGGCACGACTCGCAAATCAACCGCACCAGCCGCTGCGCCAGAATGCAGTTCAACGCCGAAACAAAGTTGTAAGGCTCGACGCCCATATTCAGGAAGCGCCCAATCACGTCGACCACGTTGTTGGCGTGCACCGTGGTAAACACCAGGTGCCCGGTCAGCGCCGACTGGATGGCGATCTGCGCGGTCTCCGCATCGCGGATTTCGCCGACCATGATTTTGTCCGGGTCATGTCGCAAAATCGACCTTAGCCCGCGCGCGAACGTCAGCCCCTTTTTCTCGTTCACCGGAATCTGCGTAATGCCGCGCAGTTGGTACTCCACCGGATCTTCGATCGTGATGATCTTGTCTTCGTCGGTCTTGATCTCGTTGACCGCGGCATACAGCGTGGTCGTCTTGCCGCTGCCCGTCGGCCCCGTCACCAGCACCATGCCGTAAGGCTCTTTGATGTAGCGGCGGAAGCGGCGCAGGTCGTCTTCGTCAAATCCAACCACGTTCAGCGTCAGAGTGCGGAACTTCTCGCTCATCGATTCTTTGTCGAGCACGCGCAGCACCGCGTCTTCGCCGTGAATCGACGGCATGATCGACACCCGGAAGTCGATGGCGCGCCCGTTGTATTTCACCCGAAAGCGCCCGTCCTGGGGCACGCGCCGCTCGGAAATATCCAGCTCGCTCATCACCTTGATGCGCGAGATCACGGTGGAATGATGCTCTTTGCCGATGGGCGGCATGGCCTGCGTGAGCACGCCGTCAATGCGGAATTTGATGACCACTGAATCGTCGCGGGTTTCAATATGAATATCGGACGCGCGCCGCTGCAGCGCCGTAAAAATCGTGGTATCCACCAGCCGGATGATCGGGCTGGTATCGCCCGCCGCCGTCAGCTTGTCGATGGTGAGCGTTTCTTCGACGCCGGTATTCTCGTCCTCGCGAATAATCTGGAAGCCTTCGCTGGCTTCCTCCAGCACGCGCTGCGACTGCTCGGTCTTGGTGAGAATGTTGTCGATCTGCTTCAGCGTCGAAACTTTGGTGATGATGCGCTGCTTCAGCAGCAGGCTGATCTCGTCGATCATCATCAGCTGGCTGGGATCGGCAATCGCGATCGCCAGCTTACCGTCCGCGGTTTCTTCCAGCGGCACGAATTTGTAACGGAACATCAGCTCGACCGGAATCTTCTTGAACAATTCGTGATGCAGCTCGAAGCCCGACAGGTCGATGAACTCGCAGCGGTAGCGCCGCGCCACGTCCTGCGCCCGCTCCAGATCGGTGAGCGGGTTCCCCGTCGGGCTGAGCGGCTCGACGTTCCCGCCATGTACGAAGATCGATTTTTTGTCTGCCGTCGCCATTTAGAAAACCATTTGGTAATTGAGTAATTTAGCAATTTCAAAGCCCTAAGAAGACGCGTCTGGTGCGATCCAGGGTTTGGAATTACTCAATTACCAGATTACCCAATTCTTTCTTAATGCACGCCCAACGTGAAGATCGGCAAATAAAGCGAAATCAACACGCCGCCCACAAAAACCGCCATCACAATCAGGATCAGCGGCTCAATCAGCGCCATCGACGCGCCCAGCGCCGTCTGCACGTCTTCCTCATAAAATTCCGCCACCGAGTTCAGCATCGCCGGCAGCGCACCCGTGGATTCCCCCACTTCAATCATTTCCACCGCCAGCTCCGGAAAAATCTTCTGCTCCTCCAGGCTGCTCGCCAATCCCTGTCCCTCGCGCACCCGGATGCCCGCCCGCATCACCCCTTTTACGATGCGCCGGCTGCTCATCGAAGCCCCTGCCGTTTCCATCGCCGGCACCAGCGGCAACCCGCCCTGCAACAGCGTCGAGAGCATCCGCGAAAAACTTGCCAGCTGGTGCTTCAACCGGATCTCGCCCAGCAGCGGTATGCTCAGGATCACGCGATCAATGCGGTCCGCGCCGCCGTCGGTATCTTTCCAGCGCCACAGCCCAAACCCCACCACGATCAGCCCCACGAACACATACGGAGCATACTTCTGCGCGTTCTGTCCCACCGCCAGCATGAATACCGTAATCGCCGGCAGCTTCGCATCCAGACTGTTGAACAGGTCGGCGAACTTGGGCACAACATAGGTAAACAGAAACGTCACCATGATCGTCACCACGGTGATCAGCAGCGTGGGATAAATCAGCGACACGAACAGCTTCTTGCGAAACGTCATGGCCAGCCGCTGGAAGCTGATGTAACGCGTCAGCACTTCGTCAATGTTGCCGCTCTTCTCGCCCGCCATCAGCGTAGTGGTATAAATCTTGGGCACGATGCCCTGCGCCGCGAACGCTTCGGAGAGCAATTCGCCGCCCTTCACCCGCTCCCTCACGTTCTCCAGGATCTGCTTGAGTTGCGGGTCCTTCTGCCGCTTGATCAGCAACTCCACCGAGTTCAGGATGGGCAGCCCCGCCCGGATCAGCGTCAGGAACTGCTGGTTGAACACCAGAAACGTGCTCTGTTTCAGCTTCCGCCGCCGGCGCAGCGAAATCCCACTGGTCAGCACTCCCTGCGGCTTGACCCAATAGACGAGATAGCCCTGCTGTGAGAAGCGGTCGCGCACTTCGGCTTCCGAATATCCCTGCTCGATGTGCTGCTGCACCCGCCCGCGATCGTCCGCGATTTTGATTACAAATTCCGCCATTTGCCGACTTTTCTACGCGTTTTCCCGACTTACCGCCTACCGCTCAGTCTAACATTCTCACTGACCCATTCTATTCCGCCTACCCGCTCCCGACTCACCCCGCCCAGTACCCAAGTAACCCCCGCCGGCAGCTTTGTCAGGCCAAACTTCTTATGTGATTCGAGCGCAGCGAGGAAACTGTTGTTTGCCGCCCCCGGCACGCCCCATGTGGCGACAGCCGCCTCGGCTGTCCCGCCAGAGCGAAGCTCGGCGGCCCCGGCACCGCACCCTACGGCTCCAACCCCTCCGCCGTCTCCGTCCCGGCCGGAGGCTTGAACTCGAACCGCCCATCCCCGATCGTCACATCTTCCTTCATTCCGGCAAACCGGTATTCCGTGGCCGCCCCATCCACTTCCTCAATCACAATTCGCGCAATCCGGTGGTCGGGCGTAATCTCCAGCAGAATCTCGCTCACCCGGTCCGCCAGCGCCTGCGGCACGCCCCGCAGCACCACATTTCCCGGCGTCAGCGGCGCTATATCCGGAGCTAGAGATAATCCCTGTAACTCTTTCTCCAGCTTTGCCTTACCCAGCAGAAATGCCAGCGGAGACCGCACATCCTCCAGCTTCTTGGCCGAAGTTTTTCGCGCCTGCCGGTCGCCGGGGACGTAAAACCACGCATCTCTCCCATCGCTCACAAACAGCTTCTCCCTGGGAGAACGATATTCCCACCGCATCTTGCCCGGTTTTTTCAGCCACAACGTCCCGCTCTCGGTCCGCTCCATCCCGGAGCCGCGATAGATTTCAGTAAACTCCGCCTCCAGCGAGCGCAGATGGTTGTAGTGCGCATCCACCGCTGCCGCTAACGTGGTTACGTCGGCCGAAAGGCCGGCAGCCGCGAGCACGGTCGCCGGTATGGACGCCACTGCCGTCCAGAAAACGATCGCCAAGCTCAGCCAGCGTACTCGCATCTCAATAGACTTTTTCACCGGGTACCCGCCCAACGTGTTGGCTAAATATGTCAGCACCCTCGCGCAAACTCGGGAGGGAAACACAGGGCAGGTTCTACGGGAAGGCTCCTGCGACGATTGTAAGCCGCGCCACCGGACTTGTCATTCCACCCTCGCCATCAGGGATGACGCAGTTTGGATTCTTGACGGCCAACTCGGGAACGTCATCCCGCGCAAGAACAGTCACGACGAGATTGAACCGCCAGCCTGCCTTTCGCGTATCACCAGCATGACATCCTGGAGGCACGACGTGAAGCTCTCCCTGCAAGCGTTCTTAACGGCTGCTCTCTTCCTTTTGCTCTTCGCCGCCGCACTCAACTCGTCGGCTCAGACTCCCGCCGCCGCGCCCCCGCCAAACTTCTCCGGTAGGTGGACGGGACATTTCGACATCACCACCCCCGATGGAAGCATCCAGAACGACGCCGCTGTCCTCATCCTGAAGCAAGACGGCGCCGTAATCGCAGGATCAGCCGGTGAAAATGAAGGCCAGCAGTCGGAGATCAAATCCGGCAAGGCCGACGGCCTTGAGATTCAGTTCACCATCGACTCCCAAGGCTCGCCTATGCTCTTCCGCCTGCGTCTCGAAGCTGGCCATCTCAAAGGCGACGCCAGCAGCGGCAAGATGACCGCTAGAGTCGACGTAACCCGCGCCGGCGCGACCCCCGCGCCGTCTGTATCTCCCGAACCGGCGCTCTTCAGCGAGATCGCCCGCATGGACGCTCTCCTGTTCGACGCCTACAACCAGCGGGATCTCGAGAAGATAAAAACGCTGTTCGCGCCCGACCTCGAGTTCTACCACGACCGCGGAGGCCTGACCCGCTACCAGGAAAATATGGATTCGTTCAAGAAGACTTTCGAGGGTCCGGCCCGCATGCGCCGTGAGCTGGCCGAAGGCACGCTCGAGGTCTATCCCCTCAAGGGCTACGGCGCCGTCGAAATCGGCATTCATCGCTTTTACACGACTGATCCGGGGCAGAAAGAAAGGCTGACTGCGACCGCCAAGTTCGTTCACGTCTGGCAACAGAAAGACGGCGAATGGAAGCTCGCCCGCGTCATCAGTTACGACCATCACTAAAAACGCTAAACCGGGGACAGACGGGGCGCTCCCCAATTGTGGTTGAGACGCCGGGGAGCGCCCCGTCTGTCCCCGGTTTAGCGTCCCGCCCCCAGAATTCAAAACTAGAACTTCACCATAATGTCAATATCAATCACCTGCTCATCCCTCCGCAGATCGGGGAACCACACGCTGCTCCCTTGTCCTGCGCAGGCCGTTTGCGCCGCGCCCAGCGCCTCCTGCATCGATGAATTCCCGTCGTTGCAGGCAAAGAACTGCGGATATCCGTTATTGGTGTACGGCACTCCACCCGAACCCGTCGGCGTCACCCCGCCCTTGCCCGACCAATAAGGAACGCTCGCGTGGCGATAATCATATTCCCAGCGGAACGTCACCCACTGCCGCGGCATGTAGTCGTAGGTAAGAGACATATCCCAGGCCTTGAACGGGTCACCGGGATTGCCCGTGAAGTAGGGCGCGTTGATCGCCGCCGACGAAGCCGTCTCGCCGTTGATGGGCGGGTCCAGCACCAGATAGCGCCCCGGATTGTTAATCTGCCCGCCGCCGATGGTGAGCGCGTGCAGGTCTTTCTTGAACCAGGTCCGGTCATACAACATGTAGCCGACAAAGCTCTGCTTCGGATCGATTCCGCCCAGCGGGAAATTGGCGCTGGGCTGCGCCAGCCGGTCTTTCCGGTTCCCGAAGCAGCTCACGCCCGCCAGGGTCGCCGTGCTGGGGCCGAATTCGCAGCCCAGGTCGCCGGTGAACGTGAACGCCATCTTGTCCACGAACTGTCCTGGTTTATCGAAATACTTCACCTCGACGCTGTTGTCGGTGTGAATGCGCCCGCGATTCGGAATATACAGGTCGTCGTGCCCCAGTCCGTAGTCGTTGGAAAGCAGGTTGATCCAGGGCCGCGGCGTCCACTTAATCTGACCGCCCAGTCCCTTCCTCGAATTGGCCGAGCCGTACGATTGCCATCCATTGATGATCCAGGGCTCAATTTTCAAATGTGGATTGGGAAAGATCTGGATCCGCACGCCCTCGAAAAACCACGGCGTGTTGGAGGAAACGTACGAGGGTTGATACGCCCAGTTGTCGAAATTGTAGTAACTGAACAGGCCCACGTACGACATGAAAATTCCTGCATCAATATTGATCCCGTCCCACAAATCGATGTGATAGCCGCCGTACGCCTCTGACAAATAGCGGTCCGCATCGGCGATGTTCCATTGCCCCTTGGAATAGCTGGGGTCATTGCGGATGGTCGCCGTCGAATACATGCCAAACTGCGTCATAAACCGCGCCCGCACGTTGTCGAGGTGGAAATCGCCGCCGATCCCGAGTTGCTCCAGTTGGATTTCGTTCGAACGAAACAACTCGCTCGATCCACCCATCGAATCGTCGACCGGTTTATTGAAATCGTAGTTGTAGGTAATATCCGCCCGGATTTCCGGGGTAAAGAATTTGGAATCGAACGCCGTGTCTTTGTTGCGCGGGTTGCCGTTCAGCCAGGTCCAGTCCCAGTCCGAGAACGGCACTATTTTTTGCGTCGTTGCAGGAGCGGTCGCCGGAGCCAGGTTCGCCGCCTGCACCACGGCCGCCGGGGCCGGTGCCGCCACAGTCGCGGCCGGTTGGTTCGTTGCCGGCGCCGGCGTCACTGCCGTCGGCGGCGCTGCTTCAACCGCGCCCCGGCTCTTCAGTTCCGCTTTGAGTTCCTCGATCTCCGCCTGCATCGCGGCCAGTTGTCGCGCCACCGCCCGCGGTACGTCCGCTTCGGTCGCCGTATTGCCCGCCTGCACTTGAGCCTGGCTCCGCGCCGGCGCACCCACCAGCATGATCCCCAGCGCAACCGCAACACCGACTGTTCTTAAAGCCTCAAACACCTGAGTTCGCATCTCCATCACGCCCCGTTCCATTTTTTCTTATTTAGAAGACGTGCTCGCGCATCAAGCACCTTGCCTCATCCACCCTCTCGGTTAACAACAATTACAGCCGGAAACTCATAAAGATCGCGTAAAGCAATCGTATGAAGTCCGTAAAATGTCCCGAAAGAGATTCGCGAAAAAAAAGGGAAGGACCACCGAAGACTGACCACTGCCCACTAATCACTAACCACAGCTTTTAATCCCCCACGCTGCCGAACAACGAATACTGCTGCGCGCCCACTATCTTCTGCAATGCCGCATTCTCGCTCAGCGTGTATTCGAGCAGCGGATTGTAATAGAGCACATACACCGCCCTCGGGTGCGCGCGCAGCGACCGTTCCAGGTTCGCAATCACCTGCCGCATCCCGGATTCCGGAAATGGATTGAACAGATACACCACCAGCGGATCTTCGGGAAAAACAAAAGTGGTCGCATCGGCACAGATCGTTTCGATTGCAAAACATTTCTGCGATGCGCTCTTGTAGTCCCGCAAATTCTGTTGCGCGATCTGATGCAGCGAGGCCAACAGTTCCACTCCCACAATGCGCCCGAAAGGATAATCCGCCGCCATCAGCAGCGTGCGTCCCTTGCCCGAACCGAGGTCAACAAAAGTAAAGTCGCGGAAGTTGATGGTGGCCGAATGAATGCCCGGCAGCGCGCCGACCATCTCATGAAACGCCGCCGGCTCAGTCGGCTGGTACGCCGAATGAAACATCCCGATCAGCCGGTCGCGCCATCCCACGGCCCCGCTGGTCGTGTTCACCCGATAATCCCAGTCGTAATCGGCGTCGCCGAACCGCGACCGCCGGCGCTCCGGGGTCGAGTCGCGCGCAAACTCCCACAACACTCCCGCGAGCCGCCGCGTCGCGGCCACGTAGCCTTCATACCGGGCAGCATAAGTCCACCACTGCCACGCGGTTTTGAAAACGCTGATTTGCTGGGGCGAGTCCAAGCGTAAACTCAGTGGCCGGTGACCAGTGGCCAGAAAAAATCTAAGTGTGAAGAATAACAGCAGCGTTCAAATGGTACGGCGAACTTCGCGGTCGCGGCGGAAAGTCAGTAGTGAGTGGTCAGTGCTCAGTGGCCAGTAAAATAAATCGCCGGCACAAGAACCGGCCACTGCCCACTGTCCGCTGCCCACTGCCCACTGTTACTCATGCGCATGGAACTTCGGCATGGGAGCTTTATATCCCGGCGGCGTGCCTTTGGTGATGAAGAGAAAATCATCCGGGTTCTCGACTTCAACCCGGCCGTCCGATGTCAGCCGGTACGCGTCGCCGTCAGGATCAACCGGGACGCCGCCCCAGTGCTCGGCCGCCGCAAGTTCCGGCATACTCGCCGGCGCACGTCCCGCGCGCTCGCGGAAGCGCGCCACCGCCTGTTCCAGGTTGGTCACGTCTTCATCCACGCGGATGGCGCGCAGATGTTCGACCGCGTTCTGCCGGATGTTGAATTCGTGGCTGCTCTCAAACGCCGCGCTCCACATCATGCGCGCGGTCGTGAAATCCCCAGTGTGTACGGCCATCTGCGCCGCCATAATCCTCAGAAAGGGATGCGCGTCGGGAACCTTGGAGCCGCGTTCGAACGCGTCGGCCGCGTTGTGGTAGTCCTTCAGTTCCGTGTAGTAAACAAATCCCAGATCGTAATACAAATGCCAGTTGTCAGGATTGTGCGCAATGCCATACTCCATCAGCTGAATGGCGCGCTGCGGCTGGCCCGCCCCGGTCGGCGGCTTGGGCGCTAGAAAGCTGGCCCCGAATTGGTACGCCGGAATCATGTTCGGATCGAGCGTGGTCGTGATCTCCAGCAGCGGCGCAAGTTCGTTGTAAGTGTGCGCGTAGTCGTAATGGCGATGCCCGAAATACTGCACCGTCCGCGTCCAGTAAATGCAGGCCATCAGCCCGTCGAAACCCAGGCTGGCCCGCTTCACCATCGTCGGGGAACTGACGTAGAGAACATCTTCAAGAGTGGCCTGCGGACGAATCTTGTCAATATGCCGCAACAGCAAAACGCTGGCGGCCATCGAAACCGCCAGGCATATGGCCGCGACCACGGTCGTGCACCGCCGTGCCGTCATCATTTCAAATTCCTGCGCTCGAAAATCAGCACTGCCCCGCTGAGCGCCATCGCGGTATAAAACAACGCGTAGAGAGTGTTCTGCAGAATCAGCTGCCCGCCCATCGGCTGCTCATGCGCCACTGCGCTGATCACATTCAGCGCCGAGAAATTCGGCACCAGATAAGCCGCTCCCGTGGCAAACCAGCGGGTCGCGCCGTGCGCCATGGCGGCGAATCCGCGCAAGTCGTCGGCAAAGCTGCCAATCACAAACAGCGAAAACGCGAACACCGCCGACAGCAGCGGCGACGAGAACGACGAGAACAGCAACGCCAGCGAACAGATGATCAAAAACTCGAGCACGATGAAATACAGCGCCACCAGAATCAGCGCGTCCGGCCGCGAAAACTTGTGCGCCACATAGAGCAGCGCTCCGAATACGCCAATCGCCATGAAGAACGTATTCACCACCAGCGTTCCCGCCAGCCCGAAGAACTTGCCGACAATAAACTCCCACCGCCGCACCGGACGCGACAGCACCGTATAAAGCGTGCGCTTCTCGATTTCCTTCGAGACCAGCCCGATGCCGATAAAAATCGCAATGACCACGCCGAACAGCGAAACCGCTGTCAGGCCCAGGTTCACCACGACCAGCCGTTCGATGTCGATGGAAATCTGGCCCACGAAAATCGCCGCTCCCGAAAGCAGCAGGGCGAAGGCGATCAGGTTGTAAAGCACCCGGTCGCGCACCGCTTCGCGAAATGTGTTGCGCGCAATGTGAAGAATGCGTGGGCTCATACGGCCGTCCCCAGGGTTTTTCCCGTGCCGTCTGGCGAGTTCTGCAATTTCTCCACGAAATAAGCTTCGAGCGAAGTGCGCAGCGGCGTCAGCGCGATCAGCCGGATGCGCTCCCGGCGCAGCGCGTCAATGGCGGCGTCCTGCTGGCTTTCCGGAATCACCGCGCTCACCGTGTCGCCGGTCACGTGGCATTCCGCTCCCAGCGCCTTCAGCGAAGCTGGAATCTGCGTGCCGTGCCAGATCACTTCCACCTTGCCCTGCACCGTCGCCGTCAAATCTTCCACCGCACCCACCCCGCGCAGTGCGCCTTTGTAAATAATGGCGACGCGGTCGCACAGCGCTTCGGCGTCGGAAAGAATGTGGGTCGAGAAAAAAACCGTTTTCCCTTCCTGTTTCAGCCGCACCATCAGGTCGCGAACTTCGCGCCGCCCCAAAGGATCGAGGCCCGACATCGGCTCATCGAAGAAGACCAATTTTGGATTGTGGAGAATGGCCTGCGCGATTCCGGCCCGCTGCAGCATCCCCTTGGAGAACTTGCGCAACTGCACGCCCTTAATGTCGGTCAGGCCCACGCTCTCCAGCACTTCTTCCACGCGCCTCTTGCGGTCTTTGGCGGGAACTCCCGAGAGTTGCCCGTAGTAGTTGAGCAGTTCGTGCGCGGTCAGGTAGTCGTAAAAATAAGGCTGCTCGGGAAGAAAGCCGATCTGAGCCTTGACCTCCGGGTCGGTCCAATCGCGGCCCAGGATGCGCGCCGTCCCCGCGGTCGGGAACACCAACCCCATCAGCATTTTCAAAGTCGTGGTTTTGCCCGCGCCGTTCGGACCGAGAAAACCAAAAATCTCGCCCTCTTCCACCGTGAGATGCAGCGGCAGCAGGGCGCGCTTGGGGCGCTTCCGCCAGAAGCCCACCATGTAGGTCTTTTCCAGACCAAGAATTTCAATCGCGGCCATTGGTTTCAGAAGGTTTTCGGAAATATTATAAGCACCCGGCAGTGCTGAGACATCCCCATGCCAGTTACGACGGTCATGTGGCGTCGAGAATCAGGTTGAGGGTCGAAGGCGGAAACCGCGAACGAACGTGTGAGACTGCTCGCGATTCTCAACTTGCGATGAGATTCTGCTGATTACTGCGCCACTGCGAACGACACGCAGGTTGCCTGGACGGTGACCGGAAGGTCGCCTACGTTGGCCATCTGTGATCGCAGAACCCCGTCATTGGTAGAGCAGTAATCATGATTTCCGGTGGAGTGCGTCAGCAGCGGAGATCCGGCGTTCACATACACGTCGTTATAAGTTGTTCCGCCCGACATGCTTCCCGTAACTGCGAAAACGAAACCGCTCTTTCCCGTGGACCCGGCCGTTGATGTGGCCAGCAGGTTGTCAATCAGGCAAGCCGTCGTCGACGACGGTGTGCATGGGCTCGGCCCGCCCAAAGTCGCAATGGAGGCGGCATAGCCCACCGTGGGATACGTGTTGTAGTAGATGACTTCGGCGTTCTGCAGTGCCTTGATCGAGCCGACCGCGGAGGCTTCATTGGCCGCCAGACGAGCCTGCAGCAGGCTGGGGATCGCGATGGCGGCGATGATCAAAATGATCGCCACTACGATCAGCAACTCAATCAGCGAGAATCCTTTAGTCGAGCGCATAAGACTTTCCAAACAAATCCAGAGAGATCAGGCCGCTGCCAGGCCGCTGCCAATATCGGCGGGCAGATCACCCACTGGATCGGTAGCAGTTTCCCCGCCACTTCAGGCTTCGGGGCTAGAACCTTGGTAATTCCGTAAGACTCTGGCGCATCAATGAGTTAACCGGAGGTGTCGCGGTCGCTAGGGTAACGAGGAAAGCAGGTTACCTGTTTCTGACGGAAAGTGTCAGGCGCCTCCAGCAAAAAGAGGCAACCCCAAACCCGGGGCAGACGGGCGGGGTTCACCCGTCTTTCCCCGGCGTTTCCTGGCACTTGACACCGGTGGTAAGATTGCGCCACGTAGCCGAGGGGGGCCATCGGCGTTACGAATCCATACAGAGGTTTTCTTATGGCGACCCACCGGGTTGCGACGGCCCTTCGCTGCGTCACATGTGCGCTCTGGGGTTTCTCACAAACACAATCTGCAAAGCGGATATATAAGCAGACGGCGCAGTGCCCACGTATGACATCTGCGGGCCGAGCAATGGGTACTGCTCTCGTAACGTTGGTCCTTGGAGCCTCGGCCTTTGCAAATACCGTTCAGTATCAATACTGCATAACGGGTGACCACGGTCAAGGCAATATTCTCGTGAATGCCGGACCCGTAAATTTCGGGAAGGAATGGTACAAGACCAAAGCAACGCAGAATTTTTGTATGGCGACAGGTTCGCATGCCTGCACGGCAGTTGATTATGACTCGAAAGTCTGCGGCAGTTTACCTCAGCAGACCTACAATTTCACGTACGTTAATGGCGACCAGCTAACGTCATTAGGTTCGCTATTTTCGGGCAACCCTGTGCCATCGGGCCAAACCCTTGTGGAGCTGGCAGTGAATACTCCCGGAGCTGCGGTTGTCGCCGTAGGGAACGTAGGAGCCAAGGCGGGAACCACTGTCGGAAGTGCCGTGGCAACTGGAGCTGTGGGCGTGGCACAAGGAACCGCAACTACTGGGAAGGCCGTTGCAAGCGGAACGGCGACAGCAGCGAAAGCTGTCGGAGGAGGGGCAGCAACAGTAGGGAGGAAAGTGGGCGGCGTGTTTCGTCATCATCACTAACAGACTAGACTGGGCGGGCTGGCCCACCTTTAGCGATCTTTGCGTGCACCACTTCCACTGAGGGTGCCCCCATCCTTGCGTTTTTAGGGGGACCCGGGGACAGACGGGGCGTTCCCCGGTTCTAACCCGCCTCCGCGCTATTGGTTCAGCGGATTGAAGGTTAAGATCCCGGCTTCCGTGCTCGAGCAGGCGCCTGCCGGGTCCACGCGGACCACCGCATCCTCTTCGGCGCAGAAGGCGCGGATGCCGGTTTGATTGATGGTGTTCGGAACTCCCTTGATGGTGAATCCTGAGTTCACGCCGCTGGTCACCGTGCCTGCGCCCGTGGTGAACTGGTATCCGCTCTTGCCTCCGCCCGCCGGATTCCCGTTGTTCGCCAGCACCGCGTCCACCAGGCAGGCCGTAGTCGAACTGGGCACGCACGCCACGCCCAACGCGCCCCCCAGGTTCACCAGAGCCGGAGCATAGCCGACCGTCGGATAGGCGCTCTGGTAGATGATTTCCGAGGTGGTGATGGTGCGCACGGAAGCCACCGCCGACGATTCATTGGCCGCCATGCGGGCGCGCAGCAAATTCGGAATCGCAATGGCGGCAATGATCAGGATGATGGCGACTACGATCAGCAACTCGATCAGCGAAAAACCTTTTTGCTTGCGCATTTTTTGTTCTCCCGGAATCTCGCCGTGAAGCGCTCTGGGCCGGCGCCCTGCCAAGATCAAGAAAAGCAGCCAATCCCGCGACGGACGCCGCTTCTGGCCCGGCCATTCTACCTCTTTCCTGGGCGCTGTGCCGGGCTGTGCCGGGATATGCCGAGGATGTGGGGCAGGTAGGGGGTCAGTCGTGACGATGGGTCCCGAGCGCGGTGGTTGGCCTCACAAAAGAAGAAAGGGCAGCGAGCGTGAAGCTCGCTGCCCTTTGGTTTGTACTCTGATTTGTACTCTCCCCGAGTACTCGCCCAATCAATTACTGGTTAAGCGGGTTGAAAACCACGATGCCCGCTTCGGTAACCGAGCAGACGCCAGCCGGGTCAACGCGAACCACTGCATCTTCCTCAGCGCAGAAGCCGCGAATACCAGTCTGGTTGATCGTGTTGGGAACACCCTTCACGGTGTAGCCCGCGTTCACGCCACTGACCACCGTACCGGCGCCCGTGGTGAACTGATAGCCGCTCTTACCACCGCCCGCGGGGTTGCCGTTGTTGGCCAGAACTGAGTCGAGGATGCAGCCCGTGGTCGAGCTCGGCACGCAGGCCACAGCCAAAGCGCCGCCCAGGTTGACCAGAGCCGGCGCATACCCGACCGTCGGATAAGCCGTGTTGTAGGTAACTTCCGCAGTGTTCACGGTACGGATGGAAGCGACCGCAGACGACTCGTTGGCCGCCATGCGGGCGCGGAGCAGGTTAGGAATTGCAATGGCTGCGATGATCAGGATGATGGCCACCACGATCAGCAGCTCGATGAGTGAAAAACCCTTTTGTTTACGCATTGTGAGAACTTTCTCCCTTGGAGGTCAAATCTTGCGGCCCGGTTCGGACGCCTGCACTTTGTGTAGCACGCTCTTGGCCGTGATCGAGAACCGAAAGGCCATAGGGTCAAGGGTGTTTGTTTGCAACAGAGGGCTCCAGTCCTGCTTTGCCGAGGGCCTTGAAAAACCTCTCTGCACCAACAACTTATGTCATGACCGCCATTTAGTGGCAGAACCGGGCAGTGGGGTTGGTTGGGGGGCGAAAGCCGGCTAAAAGCGATAGAAGCGTTAAAAAGGCGAAGGAGCGGCGAACTTTCGTTCGCCGCTCCTTATGTACTCTCCCCGAGTATTTCGCCAAATCCAACCCTAATTACTGGTTCAGCGGGTTGAAGACCAGAATGCCAGCCTCGGTCAAGGAGCAGGCGCCGGCCGGGTCCACGCGAACCACGGCGTCTTCCTCAGCGCAGAAGCCGCGAATACCCGTCTGGTTGATGGTGTTCGGAACGCCCTTCACGGTGTAGCCCGAGTTCACGCCGCTCGTAACCGTACCCGCGCCCGAGGTGAACTGATAACCGCTCTTACCACCGCCGGCCGGGTTCCCGTTGTTGGCCAGAACCGAGTCGATGATGCAAGCTGTGGTCGAGCTGGGCACGCAAGCCACGCCCAACGCTCCGCCCAGGTTCACCAGAGCCGGGGCATAGCCGACCGTCGGATAAGCCGTGTTGTAGGTGACCTGCCCGGTGCTGACGGTGCGCAACGATGCCACCGCAGACGACTCGTTGGCCGCCATACGGGCGCGCAGCAGGTTAGGAATCGCGATGGCGGCGATGATCAGGATGATCGCCACCACAATCAGCAACTCGATCAGTGAAAAACCCTTTTGTTTCCGCATTTCTGTTTCCCCCCTTGGTTTTTGTTCGATGACTTAGAAATCTTGCGGTCCATGTGTCGGACGCGTACTGGTATTTGCACGCAAAGTTCCAAGAGGATTCTAATGTTCAAAATTAAGAGATCTGCGCGAAGTGCTTTCGATTCAATGGGAAGGGAATCTGCTCCTGCCATTGCGGGCCCGGGCCAATGATTTGCCGGGCGCAAGTTGCCAAATTTTGTCAATCCGATTTGCCCCGGAAGGGCAGCGCGAGTTGCAGCAGGCGCTTAAGAGTGGGCGGGCAGAAAGCGACGACAGCGAGCGGCGGCCAAAGAACGGACAAAAGAAAAAAGAGCGGCGAACTTTCGTTCGCCGCTCCCGCTTGTACTCTCCCCGAGTACTCGCCGAATCCAACGTTGAATTACTGGTTCAACGGGTTGAAGACCAGAATGCCAGCTTCCGTCAAGGAGCAGGCGCCGGCCGGGTCGACGCGAACCACTGCATCTTCCTCAGCGCAGAAGGCACGAATGCCCGTCTGGTTGATGGTGTTGGGAACGCCCTTCACCGTGTAGCCCGCGTTCACGCCGCTGACCACCGTACCGGCGCCAGAGGTGAACTGATAGCCGCTCTTACCACCGCCGGCCGGGTTACCGTTGTTGGCCAGAACTGAGTCGATGATGCAAGCTGTGGTCGAGCTCGGCACGCAAGCCACGGCCAACGCTCCGCCCAGGTTCACCAGAGCCGGCGCAAAGCCGACCGTAGGATAGGCGGTGTTGTAGGTGACTTCCGCGGTGTTGACGGTACGGATGGAAGCGACAGCAGACGACTCGTTGGCCGCCATGCGGGCGCGGAGCAGGTTAGGAATCGCAATGGCTGCGATGATCAGGATGATCGCCACCACGATCAGCAGCTCAATCAGTGAAAAACCCTTTTGTTTCCGCATCTCTATATTTCCCCTTGGTTGGATTATTTTGAAATCTGCTGGTCACGAGTGACGCAGTCGTTAGCAATATTTGCATTTTCTTAACCAGACCGACTAGTTACCATAGTTCCCGGCCGCACTCCCGAAAGAGCTTTATTTTCAGTGGCCGGTAAACTATTGTTCCGTCTCTGAACCGTCCTGACCGCGTTCTGCTAGCAAAATTCGGCAGAAACGGATGACAATTCCTGTCATTCTCGAACTGCGCCCGTTTTGAACGGCAACCCCTTCCATCTTGGAACGCTGGCCCGGCCGAGGTTTGCAGCCAATCATCGTTTTCTGTTTGAAAATCTTATTACATCCAGCGTCAAGCTCGACCGGCTCAAGACCAAGCACGTAGAATGTTGCGGCGGTATGAAGATAGCCAAGGAAGCATTTCAGGTCGATGCCCAGATCGCGCGCGCCTGGACTCTGCCCGCGCCGCTCTATACCGACGCCGGCGTGTTCGCCGCGGAAAAGGAAAAGATATTCGCGCGCACCTGGCAGGTGGTGGGCCACGCTGCCCAGGTCGCGAATCCCGGCGACTATTTCACCACGGAGCTGATCGGCGAGCCGTTGCTCCTTGTGCGCGGATCAGATGGAAGGTTACGAGGCTTTTATAATGTCTGCCGGCACCGCGCCGGGCCTCCCGCGCAGGGTTCGTCGGAAGCCTGCGGCTCGCGCAAACTGTTTCGCTGCGGTTATCACGGCTGGACCTACGGCCTGGACGGCGCACTGCTCAGCGCGACCGAGGTCGAGGGCGTCGAAGGATTCCGCGCGGAGGACTTCGCGCTGAAGCCCGTAGGTACCGAGGAATGGTTCAACCTGGTTTTTGTGAATCTCGATCCGGAGGCGCGGCCGCTGCGCGAGAGTCTGGGCGAGTTGCCGCAGCAGGCGGAGAGATTTCCCTTTGCCCAGATGAAATTGTTCGAGCGCCGCTCCTATGACATGAAGTGCAACTGGAAGACTTATGTGGACAATTATCTTGAAGGCTATCACCTGCCCAGCGTGCATCCCGGGCTGAATCGCGAACTGGATTACAACGCCTACGTGGTTGAGCCGCATGAAGGCGGTCATGAGGGACGGATTTATGAAGGATATGTCCGGCAGTTCAGCCCGATCCGTGGGGCGCAGCCGGGCGATGCCACGCCGCGCCGCTACCCGGAAGCGGGCGCAGACCTGACCACGGATTATTTCTGGATTTTTCCCAACTGGATGCTGAACTGCTATCCCGACAACGTTTCGCTGAACATTGTGCTGCCGGTTGAGCCGGAGCGTTCGCTGGCGATTTTCGAATGGTACCTGCCGGAAAAGGATCACGCTGCGCCGGCGGCCAGGGCGTCAGTCGATTTCAGCGATCAGATTCAGCGGGAGGACGTGGGCATCTGCGAAGCGGTGCAGAAAAATCTGCGGTCGCGCAGCTATTCGCGCGGGCGCTACAGCGTAAAGCAGGAAAAGGGCGTGCACGCGTTTCACAGAATGTATGGGGAGTTTATGCGAGAGTAGAGCAGTTGCTTTTATCTCTGCGTTTGTTCTCCCCATGGATTTGTCATTCCGAGCGCCTTGTTTCTCGCGCGAGGAATCTGCTTTTTCTTTCCAGAAGGCGAACAGCAGGTTCCTCCACTTCGCCGTCGCGTTCGCTCCGGCTCCGGTCGGAATGACAAAATGGTCACGGGTAACCTCACATTCGCATATTGTTTGCGCCTACATGGATGTATGGCCAATATTGTATTTACAGTGTAACAAAATGAGACGATTTTGAGGCCAGGCGACCGGACCCTGCTCGTTGGCGCTCTGATCATTTCCCAGGATGCCCTTTGCGGGGCCGGAAACGGCCCTGGCGTCGACGATCGCAGGCGGGGTGGTGTCAAAGGTCATCGCGGCAAAATTCGCGCGTCCTGGAGCCTCGCAGGACCGTTCTACGACTTCTCAATCACTTACAGACAATTTCAACGACTTACACGAAGACTCAACAACTTACGGAAATCCGCCGTGCGATTGAAAAACTGAATCGCATTGTCATCCTGAGGAAGCGGGAGTCGCTCGCGAAGCGAGCGACACC